>OHAG01002420.1_pt1 | contig 10388 bp, 9 predicted proteins | sample 1577081 | NCBI WGS metagenome assembly OHAG01 (sample SAMEA3541513, study PRJEB24748) | human gut metagenome | biome: human gut; feature: human-associated habitat; material: faeces | place: China | collected 2012
CGTGAAACATTTTTAGTAAAAGAAGGAAAACCTTACGACCGCAGCTTTGCTGCGTGGTAATCAAACCTATCCGCCGGCCTTTTTAGAAAATGAACCCCTTTCGGCGCATCCGCGCCACTTTCCCCTAACGGGGACAGCTTTTACCGCTGGTGCTGTTCGCCTTTTTATCACTTTCGATTTTGAAGATGTGAGAGGGAACAATTTCAGCGCTTTTGGAAGTCCCCGTTAGGGGAAGCTGTCGAACTTTTAACACTGATGTTCGACTGAAGGTGTGCATGATTCATCGCACCTAAAACTATAAAAATGTTCCACGAGCATCGTGAGGTCGTCCGGTTTTTCGCCCGATTCCATCGAGCTTCTACAGTTTTCCCTCCATTTCCCCATCAAAAAAAGGGCTGTAACAAAATGGTTAATCATTTTGCCACAGTCCCCTTTTCTATTGGAATATTCCATTAAAGGATACTAACAAATGTATTTATTGGTTCTATCTGAAAACCTCAAAACCTCGCTTTGCTCGAGAACTACATCTCATTCCCCGGCTTCGCCGGGACCTTCTCCTTTGGAACAAGGTTAACACCCTTAAACCTCGCTTCGCTCGATGGAAATGCACCCCTCTCACGCAGCGAGCTTCTCCGGTTTTCCTCCATTTCCGCATCAAAAAAAGCATTGAAAGCTCGTTTCGAGTTTTCAATGCTTTCTCTTTGGATTTCTTAAATCATATACCCGTTATGTTCGAGGACGGCTTCTGCTTCGTCTACGCCGTTTTCTGCGGCTGCTTCGATCCAGCGGAAGGCTTCGTCTCGGTTTTCTTCGGTGCCGTGGCCTTCAAGGTACATCATGCCTGCTGCGTACTGGGCGCGGGGGATGCCGGCTTCGGCGGCTTCTTTCATGTAGAGGAAGCCGTTTTTCTCGTCTTTTTCTTCGAGGCACAGGAGCGCGAGGGACATGAGGCTTTCTTCGTGGCCCATGGCAATGGCTTTCTTATATAGAGAGACAGCTTTCTTTCTGTCTTTTTCTACGACAAAGCCCTGATCGTAATCGTAGGCAAGTTCAGCGAGTGCTTCGGGGATGCCGGCTTCGGCCGCTCTTTCGTACCAGCGGAAGGCTTTCTCCTGGTCTTCCTTGTCGTCGCTGTTTTCATAGACGGACGCGAGGAGCATGGCTGCTTCACCGTTGCCGTGTTTCCACGACTTTTTCAGCCATTCAGCTGCTTTCTTCGTGTCTTTTTCCTTTTTCCAGGAGTTCAGGAGCATCTCGCCCACTTTGTATTCACTGTACTGGTCATGGAATTCTGCCGCTTTCTTGAAGCAGAGCATGGCGCGTTCTTCGTTTCTTGGAACGGCGTACCCTTCTTCGTAGGCGGAGCCCAGATCGTAGAGCGCACGCCAGTATTCAGCGAGCGCTGCTTTCGTCAGCCACTTTATGCCTTCTTCGAAATTGACGATGAGAGCGCCCAGATAGAAACGCCCTGCTTCATCCATCGCAAGGACGTCGCCGGAAACGGCAGCCTTGAGGACACGCGGGAAGCATTCATTCACGATATCCCACATTTCCTGATCATCGGTCCCGTTCACGAGGGAAATGCCGCAGAGTGCGCTGCCTTCCTCGTAACCTTTCTGGAACCATTTGACTGCTTTCCTTTCGTCGGCTTCGACGTGGCCGTAGCCTTCGCGAAGACAGCAGCCGATGAGGTACATGGCTCTTGGCGCCCCCATCTTCGCTTCTTTCTGAAGTTCTACGACCGCTTCGTCGATTTTTCCCTGCATAAATAAAGACTCACCCTGTGACTGATTCATTGTCCCTCCATACAATCAGGCATTCAAATATTGCTGCATCAACAACTTCGCGTCAGGATCACCCTGCGCGTCACTTCTTCTGAAACATTCTTCAGCGGCACGGAGATTTCTCGTCCCGCCGATGCCGGTCGCATAGCAGAGGCCAAGGAAATTTTCAGCCCTTGGATAGCCCTGCGCCGCTGCTTCCTTGAAACGCCTGACGGCGCCGTCCCCGTCCTGGTCACGGAGTGCCAGCTCGCCGAGCTCGCAGATGGCTTCCGCCTGTCCCTGCTCAGCGGCTTCTTCAAGGAGCGTCCTTCCTTTTTCTTCGTCGACTTCTGTGCCTGCCCCGTTCACATAGCAGTCGCCCAGAGAGGCGATGGCATCGATATCGCCGGTATCAGCAGCTTTCTCGATCCAACGGAAGCCTTCGCTGGCATCACTGTTCTTCGCAAGCCCCAGAAGGTGCATGCGTCCGATGGACCGCCCGGCAGGGACATTTCCCTTATCCCAGGCGGCCAGGTAGAGATCCATCGCTTTTTCGTAATTGATTTCTGTCCCGCGGCCGTAGAGGTAGCAGTCGCCGAGCTTGTACATGCAGCTCGGAGAGCCCTGCTCTGCGCCCTTCGTGAAGAATTCATACGCTTTGTCCATGTCCTGGGAAATGCCGTCGCCAAGGACGTACATCGTGCCCAGCGCATCCGACGCTTCCCCGTTTCCATGGTTCGAAGCGCGTTCAAAACAGGTCGCTGCCTTCTCCTTGTCCTCTTCGACGCCGATAGCGCCGTAGAAGCAGTCCCCGAGGCGCAGCTCCGCTTCGTGATACCCAAGCGCAGCCCCCTTCAGGAACCAGGTGAAAGCAAGCTTCGGATCATACCGCGAGAAACTTTCGTCCATCGCGATACGCCCTGCGTCCGCCATAGAAAGGCACAGCCCCTTCTCGGCTGAACGAACATACCAGTCATAGGCCTGATCCATATTGATCTTGCGTCCCAGGCCGCGTTCATAAAGAATCGCAATCTGGCGCATCGCAAAAGGATCGCCGGCCTTTGCCATCGGAAGAAGTTTCTTCATATGTTCTACATACTTCTCCGTCATTTCCTTCTTGTTTCCTTCTCCGTCCCGGTAGAGGATGAAGAATCCGGAGAGCACATCACCTGCTCTCCATCCGCTGTCCACCAGCTCTAGGAAACGGTCTCCATTCCAGCGTACTTCCACCGCATAGAAATAGAAGAGCCCGAGCAAGTACTGATCCCTGCCATTTGCCGGGTCCTTCGCCAGCTCTTTCAAAAGCGAAAGACTCTCTGCAAACTCTCCTGCGAGGAACAACGATTCCGCGCGTTTCGTTTCATTATCCATAAGGCACCTCATTTCAAGCCCGCTCCGCTCTTCCACGGATCGACACTTCTTCACCTTTATCATACATTGAATTTTGTCGAAAAATAATAATAAATATTATAATTTTTCTATATTATAGAAAATAGTCTGAAAAAATGGGACTATTTTTACTGTTTTAGTTATAGAGATATATGTAAAACTTTAGAGAAAAGAGACATACCATAGAAAAAAGTAACAATATGGTGGACGTAAGATTGACGCGAGCGAGGATTGAAAACCGGACAGCCTCGCGATGCGAGGGGAAAAGGATTTTAAAACCGAACAACCCGCCTGCGGCTGAGGGAGATGAAAACCTTTACAACCAAGCTGCGCGAGAGTAAAAAGGAAAACCTTCACAACCAGTCTGAAGGCTGTTGGAAATGAACCTCCTCAGTCGACTCCGTTGCCAGCTCCCCCTACGGGGCGAGCTCTGAAACCATTTCCCTGCTTCGCAAAGAAAACATGCAAACCTCGCTGCGCTCGTAGTAATCAACCCTATCCGCCAGCCTTTTTAGAAACTGCACCTTTGAAAACCACAAAACCAGCCTAACGGCTGAGGAAATGCAACTCATCCGTCGGCTCCGCCGCCACCTTCCCTTCCAGGGCAAGGTCAAAGGCAATTCTTCCCTCCGTTGTGGGCAGCTCGCGATGTGAAATGAAAAAATCAATGGTTTTGTTTTGAACTTATATAGGCACCTTCCCCGTCTGGGAAGGCGAGTGTTAGCGGCGCTCGGAAAAATCAGGACTCAGGAATGCCGAGCAGCGCGAGGTTGTCTGGTTTTCCTTCAGCCCGGAGCTGGTTGTCTGGTTTTCTTTTCTTTTTCCATTTTTTCCCTCTCTTTTCATACTCCCCATTGCCAAAAAAGAGAATGTACGCCTTTTGGTGTACATCCTTTTTGGTTACTGTTTATTTCCCGCGTAGTTGCCTGGGAGGAAGTAGAGGGGATCGACGGCTGTGCCGTTGACTCTGACTTCGTAGTGGCAGTGCGGGCCGGTGCTGTTTCCGGTGCTGCCCATGATGGCGATGACGCTGCCCTGGTCGACGTGCTGGCCTACGGTGACGAGAATGGCGGAGTTATGGCCATATCTTGTGACGATGCCGCCGGGGTGCTTAATTTCGACGAGGTTGCCGTAGCCGCCTACCCAGCCTGCCTGGGTGATGGTGCCGGATGCCGTGGCTTCGATTGGGAGGCCGTAGTCGCCTGCGATGTCGATGCCTTCATGGTAGGTAGAGCCTATGCCGCCTCCGGGGCTGGAACGGTAGCCAAAGTAGCTGGAGATCTCGCCTTTGACGGGCCAGATATCCGGTGTGGTGGCATTAGTATTGAGGAGCTGGACCTGCATGCCGTAGGTCTGGTTCATGAGTTCTTCTCTTAGGGTGATCATGGTCCTAATCTGGGAATCGAGACGGGAGTCAAGTTTCCTCATTTCACGGAGAAGGTCGCCCGGTGTGGCAACGGATGCGCTGCCATCGTCAGTTTCCTGTGCGGTCCCGGATGATTGATGGTCGGAGGCGGATACGTCTCTTGCCTTATCCGGTACGGTGGATGCACCGCCCTGGCCTCCCTGGCCGCCATTCTGCACGTTGGCGCCGGCGCCGTTATTATTGGCTTTGATCATGTCCTGAAGCTGGCTGGAGATTTTTTCGATGGCTTTTGTCTTGTCATTCAGGGCTTCCATCTTTTCTTCTGCCATTTTCAACTGGTTTCTATAGAGTGTATTCTCCTGGCGGAGGGACGTCATAGAATACGCGGAATAACCGCCAATGCAGATGCTTGCCGCGAATACGACAGCCGCCGCAATGGCGCCGATTTTCAGTTTTTTGATTTCCTGCCCGGTGAAGCTGAATGAAACTTCGCCGGTTTCTTTATTTTCGGTTTTTTTCATGTTTGCCTGCTGTCTATTGAATGCGTCCTAAGTTTCCTGCCCCCACAGAAAACCGAACGTCCGGTCACTTCCTGATTTCCCGGCGCTTCCCCGCGCCGTCTCTTCCATTCCCTGGATAGCGGACATATGCCCGCGGTCTTTCTGTCTTTCTTAGTTCTTTTTTGCCATATCGATTTTGTGATCATGCGGTGCCGGCTGGCCTGGATTCTGTGCCGGCTGGTTGTAGTCGTCAGCTGGTTCTCTGAAGTCCTGCATGGTCTGCGAAGGAGCTGCTGTGTATTCGGTGTATCCGGACTCGGCGGCTGCTTCGGCTTCCTGCTGGGCCTGCTGTGCCATATCAGGCATCAGCGTATTCAGAGCGAGGTTGATGCTTTCTGCTTCTTCGGCGGAAAGTGCTTCGCGGCACTGGCCGTTCGTGACTTTCTTAGCGTAGATACGGGATGCATCGTGGCCTGCCAGAGAGGAAAGGATGAAGCCGTTGTTCTTCCCGTCAAGGATTGTCAGGGAGAAGGAAAGCTTGTCTCCTGTGTCATCGAAAGCGTCGTAGCGCACAAGGCCTGTCTTCTGGAAAGACTGGAGCTGCATATTCGCAAGGAGTTCCTGCTGGTGCAGCATGTTCTCGGAGGACGCGATCATTTCACGAAGCTCTCTCACTTCTGTGGAAAGCTTCACTTCGATCGAGCCGCCTTCAGCGCTCTTCATGAAATACATGTACTTGCGGTACAGGCGGTTCAGCTTGTTCCTCAGAAGGAAGAACTCGAGGACGAGCACAATCAGGAGGACTGCCAGCACGCCGGCGACCACATACATTACTATTGTCTGGTTTATCATTTACTACTCTTCTCCACTCGTATTTTCGGATTTTTGTTTGAGAATATTCGTTATCATAGCGAATTCATCATCATTTTTGAAGGAAATCATGATGGTTCCGCTGTGGGCTTTTCTGCCTTTCCCTGTCTTGATGGAAACATGGGTGCCCACAGAGAGCGTCAGCGATTCTTCGAGGCTCTTGAGGTAAGCAGAGACCTGCTCATCCTTCTTCGGCTTCACTTTTCCCGGTTTCGTTTCACTGGTGAGCTTTTCGACCTCGCGGGCGGACAGTCCGTCCTTCACGATGCGCCTTGCCAGGCTGATCTGCTCGGCAGGGGTTTTCAGCGAAAGGAGCGGCCTTGCCTGACCGGCTGTCAGTTTCCTTTCGGAAAGCATATCTTTCACTTCGTCTGGAAGGTCCATGAGACGCAGCGTATTGGCTACATGCGAACGGCTCTTGCCCACGCTTTCGGCGAGCTCTTCCTGCGTCAGCTCGTACGATTTCATGATTGTCTCATAGGCCGAGGCTTCTTCCACAGGATTCAGGTCCTCACGCTGGAGGTTTTCGATCAGTGCGGCTTCCGCCATCATCTTGTCGTCATACTGCGTAATGATTGCCGGGATGACAGAGAGCCCTGCCATCTTTGCCGCGCGGAAACGTCTTTCGCCGGCGACCAGCTCATACTCGAATTCGCCGTCCGTATCTTTGTAGCGGACCGTGACCGGCTGGATCAGACCCTTTTCCTTGATGGAATCAGCAAGACCCTTCAGAGCTTCATCGTCGAAATCACGGCGCGGCTGCCAGGGATTCGGATGGATTTTAGCAAGTTCGAGATCGATGACCTTGCCCTTCTCGTCCAGAGTTTCCCCCAGAAGAGAACCCAGTCCACGTCCCAGTTTCTGTCTCTTAGTCACGTCTTACTACCTCCCGGCTCAGTTTCTTATATGCCTCAGCCCCCTTGGACTTGGGCGCGTACGTCAGGATCGGTTCGCCGAAGCTCGGCGCCTCGGAAAGCTTTACGGTCCTCGGGATCACCGTCCTGAATACTTTGGATCCGAAATACTTCTTCACTTCCTCAGCCACCTGCAGCGACAGGTTCGTTCTTCCGTCGAACATCGTCAGAAGAATACCGAGGATATGAAGCGATGGATTCAGCTTCCTGGACACCACCTGCACCGTCTTTACCAGCTGGGAAAGACCTTCCAGCGCGTAGAACTCCGCCTGGATCGGGATGATGATGGAATCGGAAGCCACAAGGGCATTCAATGTCAGAAGACCCAGGGAAGGCGGGCAGTCGATCAGGATGTAATCGTAGGAATCCTTGATTGCGGCAAGCTTCTTTCTCAGAAGAAATTCCCTCTCAGGGAGCCCTGCGATCTCGATTTCAGCCCCGGCAAGATCGATAGAAGAAGGAAGCAGCCACAGCTTCTTCACCGCTGTCTTCACAGCGGCCTCCTTCGCATCCGCATCATCCAGCAGCACATCATAGAGATCCTTGCCGAACTTCACGTCCTTGCTGAGCCCGCTGGTGGAATTGCCCTGCGCGTCCTCGTCGATGAGAAGAGTCTTATGTCCTTTGTCGGCCAGTTCCGCCGCCAGATTCACAGCCGTCGTTGTTTTTCCGACCCCGCCCTTCTGGTTGATGATGCTGATGATCTTGCCCATATTTTCCTTCCTTTCACAGATAGTCGCTATTATTATACCATATTTCACTGTCAATATAAGAAATGTTTCACGTGAAACATTTTTGAAAAAATCCGTGAAACTTGCGATGGAATCACATCTTTCCCTATTTCCTGCAAAACATTCCAAAAAACTTTATCCGAATTTATACATAATTCTTGCTTTTCTAATGCATGTTAAATATTGACATTTTCATTCATCTTTGCTACGCTTTATAGAAATAATTCTATTCTTTAATTCATGGAGTCAAAATGGAACAAATTTATTTAGATACCGCAAGAATTCTGAAAGCTATTTCCGATCCGAAACGTCTCAAAATCGTAGACATGTTATCCTGCAAGGAACAGTGCGCCAACAAACTGCAGCAGGCATTCGCCATCACGCAGCCGACACTCTCCCACGATATGAAAGTCCTCGTCAAATCCGGACTCATCATCGACAGAAGAGACGGCAAGAACATTTTCTATTCCCTAAACCCCGCAGCCATGGAAGAACTCTGCGCCATCATGGGAGAAATCTGCCAGAAGAGAATGCACTGCATCTGTGAACACGGAAGACACGAAGAACAGGGCATGATGGAAAACCCGAAAGCAAAGAACGACGTGCGCGAAATCGCTGAATAAAACCACGGTGTTCCGTAATAATTTTTTTATAATACGTATAAACGGATTATTTTAACTAGTAATCTTCTGATTATCCTTCAAAAGTGGTACTATATATAAGTAATGGCAAGCATTTTGCTGTATATTGGTCGTAGAGGTGATAAACATGGCAGAAGTAACTGAGAAAAGCATCATTGTAAATGGCGTAGACAAATGTCTCGTATCCGAACTGAAACGTGTATACGGTTCCGTTGAATACCAGGGCGCAGAATACGTATTCCTCCAGTTCCCGATCGTAGGCGACACCGTAAGAGAATACCGCCCGGACAGCTACACCACCGCTGTAGAACTCGGCGATGAAATTTGCGAAGGACAGACCTTCCACTATCACGTTACACTGACGTACGATGGACACGTCAGAGAAGTCGCTTATCTCGGACTCGACGATTTCGGCAACCCCGACACCGTTGATATCGAATAATCCTCAACAAAAAGAAGGATGTGTGCGAAAGTGCACATCCTTTTTGCGTGGGATGAATGAATTCCATTTCCGAAGAATACTCGCCTTCCCAGACGGGGAAGGTGCCCGAAGGGCGGATAGGGTTGATTACCACGAGCAAAGCGAGGTCGTATGGTTTTCCATAAGGCAAAGCCTTGGTTTAAGGGTGTTTGACCTTACCTCGTAGAGGAAGGTACGGCCGGAGGCCGGTAATGAAGTTAATTACCCACGGACGAAGTCCGGCTTTATGGTGTTTCTTCGAACGAAGTGAGGTTTAAGGGTGTTAACCTTGCTCCGAAAGGAGAAGGTGTCGCCGAAGGCGACGGATGAGATGTAGTTCCTCTCGCGCAGCGAGGTTTTACGGTTTTCCTCAAGGCCTCAGCCTTGGTTTAAGGGTGTCAGAGCTCGCCCCGTAGGGGGAGCTGGCGCGGATGCGCCTGAGGAGGTTCATTTCTGCGAGCGAAGCGAGGTTTTATGGTTTTCAGTTAATGCAAATATATAAACATGTTAGTTAATCCTCTAATCGAATACCCACGCAAAAAAGGCTGTGAAGAAATGATTGCACATTTCGTCACAGCCTTTTATTTATCATTTATTTTCTCAGACCATTTCTATTCCCCATCCACTCTCTTCAGCCTGAGTCCGGGAAGGATCAGGAGGACGCTCACGATGAGACCCGCGAAGAGGGAATCAATCGGAAGATGAAGAACGACGGCGAGGATGGCCGCCACAGTGCTCCCTGCCATGGAGAGCACCGCCCATCCCCTCTTCAAATGCCCAGGGAAGAAGACCGAAAGCGTCAGCGGAAGGAAAATGCCGCCGCCTCTAAGGCCCATGGAGAGGTAATTCCAGAAAAGGACCTGCGTTCCCCTGTTCATCGCCGCAATCACACAAGCCGCTGCCATGACAGAGAGGACAGAAATTTTTGTCAGACGGAAAAGCGCCTTGTCATCCTGGAGATGCAGGATCGGCATCAGGATATCCGTCACAAGCATCGTCCCGATTCCCAAAGACAGCCCGCCGATCGAGCTGATGAGAGACAGCACGATGCCGCCCATCGCAAGACCGCCGACCAAGAAGGACGCATGATTCGTAAAGTACGTAGGAAGCGTCAAAACAGGCACCACATTCGGATCAAAAGCGCTCATGTACATACCGACAGCCACAGACGGAAGCCCGACAGGAATGACAATCAGCGCCGCCGTGATGCAGCCGGCCGCGGCCGTAATCGGCGTATCTGCCGAGAAAATACACTGGATATACGTCTGCGTGCAAAGGACGCCGACAATCATCGAGAACAGATTCGACATCGACACCTCGAACCCGCGTCCGAAAAGATCCAGATGAGACGGAGGAATTGCCACGGACGAAGAAGCCAGCACCTCATATGCTTCGAAACCGCAGACGAAAAGGGAAAGCCAGATGACAGCCATCTTGAGGATGCCCCCGATGGCCGCACTCTTCATCCCGCCAAAAAACGTATACGCCGCGACAAGCGTCATCAGGATGATTGCCGCTGGAAGCTCGCCCACGCCGAAGATCGAGGAAATGATTTCCATCCCGGGCAGGCAGCTCGCCACCGCCGAAAGAAGAATCCCTATCGAAGAAATCACCGAAGACAGACGCTCCGCCCGCCTCCCGTAATGCATCCCCAGAAACTGCGGAATCGTAGAAAGCCCCGTCGAGCGCATTTTCTGTGCATAGAAAATCCCCATCAGGATGAAAGCAATCCCGCTTCCCAGAGTGAACCACCA
>OHAG01002422.1_pt1 | contig 10388 bp, 7 predicted proteins | sample 1577081 | NCBI WGS metagenome assembly OHAG01 (sample SAMEA3541513, study PRJEB24748) | human gut metagenome | biome: human gut; feature: human-associated habitat; material: faeces | place: China | collected 2012
GTCGGCGGCCTCGGGGTCGCTTGCCATGTTGGCCTCGGCGCCCGCGCTCACGTTTCCGGGCACGGTCAGGGCGCCGCCCATCACGACCACGCGGCCGATAGACATCATCGCCGCCGCATCGCGCTCCAAGGCAAGTGCCAGGTTGGAGAGCGGACCGGTCGCCACGTAAATCAAATCGGGGCCATAGGTGCGCGCGGCATCAATCAGGTAATCGACCGCCGCGTTACCGTCGGCCGACGTCGCCCCCACCGGCTCCTCGCCCCGCCAATGCCGTTCTTGCCGTGGATGAGTGTGGTGGACGCCGGCGGCGTGTAGGGTTCGGTCGCCTTAATGGGACGATCGGCGCCCAGGTACACCGGAACCTCGGGGCGACCCAGCAGATCGAGCACCGCCAGACAGTTGTGCGCCGATTGCTCGACGCGCACGTTGCCAAAGCACGTGGTGATGCCCACGAGCTCCACCTCGGGGCTCGCGATGGCATAGGCCAGCGCCATCGCATCGTCCACACCCATATCCAGATCAAGGATCAGCTTCTTGGTTGCCATTGTTCTACTCCGCTTCTCCGTCTTGTACTAAATCGTCTAAATCAAACACGCGCTCAACTTCGGCACGCGTGGGAATCGACTGCTGAGCGCCCAGGCGTGACACCGTCACTGCCGAGGCGCGAGCACCCGCGGCCATGCACTCAAAGAGCGGCAAGCCCTCTAGGCGAGCCGCCGCCAACGCGCCGATAAACGTATCGCCGGCGGCCGTGGTATCGACCACCGTGCTCGAAAGCGCCGGCATGCGCAGCAGCTCACCGCCATCGCCGATCGTAACCGAGCCGGCGCCGCCCAGCGTGATGACCGCAGCTCCGGCACCCTTGGCGAGCAGGGCATTGAGCGCCGCGACGCAGCTCGCATCATCCGCGGGCAAGATGCCCGTCAGTACCTGGCACTCAGTCTCGTTGGGGCAGACCAGGTCGACCGCAGGCCAGGCCTCCGCAGGCAAATCGCAGGCAGGCGCTGGATTAAAGATCGTATAGAACCCCCGCTCGTGAGCGCAAACAAGCGCCCCGGCCGTCGCCGCAAGGTCACATTCGCCCTGGGCGATAAAGACGCTTCCGGCAGCCGGGGCAATCTCGCTGGCGTCTCCGTCGAGCCCATCGGCCACCAGGTGCCTCAGCGCACAGGCCATATCATCGCCTGTAAGCGCATGGTTGGCACCCGGCGACAGCACGATGCGGTTGTCGCTCTCACAGCGAATGATAGTCGCGGTACCGGTCTCCGCGTCGTCACGCCGCGCCACGAACTCAACGCCCACGCCAGCATCCTGAAGCCCCGCCACCAGCGCATCGCCAAACGCATCGCGCCCGACCGCGCCAATCATGCACGTGCGCGCACCCATGCGCGCGGCGGCGACGGCCTGGTTAGCGCCCTTGCCACCGGCGTTGGTGATAAAACCGCTGCCGCCGACGGTCTCGCCCGCGCGCGGCATGCGCTCGCACGCCACCGAAAGGTCCATGTTCATGCTGCCGAACACCGCAACGATGCCGTTGTCTGCCATGGAAACCTCCTCGTCTGCAGGCCTTACGCCCACCGTCGGCGTCGATCGTGCGCTCTCGCACCTCTATAACTTTAGTTCACTTTGATGTGAACGCACCCTTGAGGTTGCGCCAGCAGCAAGCATTCACAGGAGCAGGTAGCTACAATGAATATGTGCCGATTATTCTCGTCATTGGATGATGTTTTATGGAACAATTCCCACATTTGAGCCCACGCGGCCCGCGCCGCGCGCCCGATAACCAGGCGCCGCACGAACGCACGCACGCCGAGCGCCGCACCGGCGAGTCGCGACGTGGCCCGAGCCCGCATCGAACGCCCACCAACAAGGGCGCCTATGCAGCCAAGACCAACACCGGCGCCACACGCTCGTCCGCTACCGACCAGCAGGCGACCGCTCGCCCCAAATCTCGCTACATTCCTGCGCTCGACGGCCTGCGTACGCTCGCCGTCGTCGCGGTGGTGCTCTATCACCTCAACCTCACGTGGGCCCAGGGCGGCCTGCTCGGCGTCACGATCTTCTTTGTGCTTTCGGGCTATCTGATCACGCGCTTGCTGCTCAACGAAGTCGCTAAGACCGGCCGTATCGACCTTAAGAGCTTCTGGATTCGCCGCATCCGTCGCCTGGTCCCTGCCGTGGTAACGGTAGTGTTCGTGACCTGCGCGCTGTGCACCATCTTCAACCACGTGATGCTCACCAAGATGCGCCCCGACATCCTGCCGTCGCTGTTGTTCTTCAACAACTGGTGGCAGATTGCCCAAAACGTCTCGTACTTCAATGCTCTGGGCGACCCCTCGCCGCTCACGCACTTTTGGTCGCTTGCCATCGAGGAACAGTTCTACCTGATTTGGCCGCCACTGCTGTTTGCCATGGTATCCATGCATGTGAGCAAGCCCAACACGCGCCGCGTGGTTCTGGGCCTTGCCGCGGTATCTGCCCTCGCCATGATGGTGCTTTACAACCCTGCCGCCGACCCCAGCCGCGTGTACTACGGCACCGACACCCGCGTGTTCTCGCTGCTGCTGGGTGCCTGGATGGCCTTTATCCCCGATCGCGACCTGGCGCCAGTGCGTCTCGCACATCGTTTGGGGCTCAATCGCCTGGCTGGCGCCACCAAGCACGGCAAGAACGCCGAGAGCAAGTCTGGCGAGAAGGCTAACGAAGCAGCCGAGACCGCCCCGGCACAGCCGAGCGCCCTCGTGCGCTTTTGGTCCTCACCCGCATCCATCGATGTGTTGGGCGTCGTGGGTCTGGTTGGCCTTGCCGCCATGGTCGCGCTCACCAACGGCTACACCGCGTTCCAGTATCGCGGCGGCACGCTGTTATGCTCCATCCTCACGCTCATGGTTATTGCGGCCTGCGTGCAGCCCCAGGGAATGGTTGCCCGCGCGCTGTCCGCCGAGCCGCTCGTGTGGGTCGGCAAGCGCTCGTACAGCATCTACCTGTGGCACTATCCGCTGCTGCTGCTCATGAACCCGGTCGCCAACATCAACGATACACCCTGGTGGCAGTACATTTTGCAGGTGCTGCTGGTGGTCGCCGTAGCCGAATGCTCCTATCGCTTTATCGAAACGCCGTTTAGGAAGGGCGCCTTCGGCCGCACCGTCGCCGAGTTCCGCAATGGCACCACCACGCCCGCCAACTGGGCACGCGCGCACGTCCCTGTCTGCGCAGCCTGCGCTGTCGTGCTGGTCGTTGCACTGGGCGGCCTGGTCTTTGTGCCCGAGACGTCTGCGCTGAGCGGCGAGGGCGCCGAAGTTCTGAACAAGGAAGCCAAAAACACCGCGCCCGCCGACCAGCAGGCGGCCGACGACACCGACAAGGACAACGACGGCTTCCCCGATGGCTCCTACGACCTGTTGATGATCGGTGACTCCGTGTCGCTACGCGCCGTTGATTCCTTTGACGGCGTGTTCCCGCACAGCCATATCGATGCCGAAAAGGGCCGCCAGTTTGATGCGGGCCGCGCGACATTTGAGGGCTATATCCAGCAGAACCTTGCCGGCAAGATCGTGGTCTTTGCCCTGGGCACCAACGGTTTGGTAACTGATGATCAGATCGATGCCATCATGGCCGATGCCGGCGACAAGCGTACTGTCGTGTTTGTAAACACGCGTAGCCCGCAGCCGTGGGTCGGGTCCACGAACCAGGCCATCGCCAACGCCGCCACGCGCTACAAGAATGTACGCGTTGTCGACTGGTACGGGTACAGCGCCAACCGCAACGACCTGTTCGACGGCGACGGCACGCACCTGTCGACTACCGGCGTGACCGAGTACCTCAACCAGATCCACGATGCGGTCAAGAAAGACCTGCCCGTGCACCCCGAGGACCACGTCAACGATCCGCAGCCGGCAGCCGTCAAATCCGCCGCCGACGCACTCGTCAATGCCCTCGCCTACAAGCCACACAAGCTGGGCACCGACAAGTAGCACGCAGCCAAATCTGTGTACACCCGCAGCAACCAACCAAAAATCGCTCTTTTCGAGCCGGCTCCGAGAGGCCATGGGCAAAAAAGAGGCCGCAGCCCATCGCTGCGGCCTGATCGGAAGCAAAAGTAGGCGCTACGCGCTGTAGCCCATCGCTTGCAGCACAAACATGACGACCGTTAGCACCGTAATCACGCCGATAGTCGCCCACGTGAGCACGTTCCACACGCGGCCGTTGCGGTTGGCGCCCATAATGTGGCGATCAGCCGCGATAACCACCTGGAATACCAAGACTACGGGCAACAGCACGCCGTTGATGACCTGCGAGGTCATCATAATCTGGAACAAATCGACGCCGGGCATGAGCACCAACACGGCAGAAATGCCGATGATGGCCGTAATGATGCCGCGATAAACCGGAGCCTCATCCCAGCTGCGATCGGCGCCGCGCTCCCAACCAAAAGCCTCGCAAATGGCGCTCGACGTAACACCCGGCAGCACGCAGGCAGCCAAAAAGCTCGCTGCGACCAGGCCCGAAGCAAACAGCACCGTGGACCACTGGCCCGCGATGGGTTCCAGCGCGCGGGCGGCATCGGCGGCATCGCTAATCTGAATCCCCGCCGGGAACAGCACCGTACCGGTCGTGATGATAATGAAGCCCGCAATGATATCAGCAGCAATCGAGCCGCTCACGGTATCAATACGCTGCAGCACGATGTCGTCCTCGCCCGCATTCTTATCGACCACGTTGTTCTGAGCCAAGAAGATCATCCACGGTGCGATGGTGGTACCGATTGTTGCGACCACGAGCGACACGTAGCTGGGGTCGTTTTGAATATTGGGGACGACCAAGTCGACCGCGACCTCGCCCCAGTTGGGGCCTGCCATAAACGCGGCAACGATATAGGTCACGAACACGCAGCTTACCAGCAGCAAAATCTTCTCGATGCGCTGGAAACTGCCCGACATGGTAAGCATCCACACCAGCAGCGCCACGAGCGGCACCGAGATGCTCGCCGGAACGCCAAACAGGGCAAGACCACTCGCGATACCCGCAAACTCCGAGATGGTCACGGCCGTGTTGGCGATCAGCAGCGCCGCCATGGCCAGCACGCTCTTGCGCACGCCAAAGCGCTCGCGAATGAGCGATGCCAGGCCCTTGCCCGTGACACAGCCGCAGCGCGCCGCGGTCTCCTGCGTCACGATAAGCAGCACGGTCATGACGGGAAGCATCCAGAGCATCTTATAGCCATAGCTGGCGCCCGCGCTGGAATACGTGGCGATACCGCCGGCGTCGTTACCCGAAAGCGCCGCCAGCAGACCGGGGCCCATAGCGCCAAAGATGGCCGCGATGGTCAGCTTTTGCTTGGCGCTCGCCTTTTGTTTCGTGTTTTGCACGCGACCACCTACCCCATGACCGACATGGTGAGCAGCACCACGGCGATGCAGTACGCCACACACGAAATCATGACGGCGATGACGTTCATGGCAGTACCCGACGTGTTAAGGTCGTGCTCATCACGCCAGAACAGCACCATCAGATAAATCACGGCGCTCATGTTGCCAATCAGACAAACGATGGCCGCAATGTTAAAGCAGCCGGTAAAGAGCTGCTCCTCAAACATAGAGGCATCGGGGAACGCGGCGGTGCGCACCAGCTGCGCGCACAGGTAGGTCACGAGCGAAAGGATCAGGCCCATACCCGTGCTCTGGAAGAAGAATCCCAGGTACGGCTTGGGCTCGTCGTCGTGACCGTCGTACTCGAGGAAGTAATTCTTGACGAACGACACCATGCGCGAGGCAGCCAACAGCACGAGCGGCATGGCGCACATGGGGAACACCACCAGATGCGCGGAGCCCAGCGCCGTCCCCAGCACCGTCGCCATAATGCACGAGGCGATGCCCCACACGACGACCCAGTACTGACGATGCACGAACCAGCTGAGCACGTTCGTCGAGTCGTCCGACGCGCTATCGCCCGAGCCGACACCGGCGATCTGCAGGTCCTCCTGATGCTCCTCGGCGATAACGTCCATGGCATCGTCGAAGGTCACGATACCCAGGATATGACGGTTCTCGTCGCAGACAGGGATGGCAACCAGGTCGTACTTGGTCATCTCGTCCGTCACGTCTTCCTGGTCCTCGTCGGGCGACACGTAGACCAGATCGCGATAGGCGAGCTGGCCCAGCGTGGCGTCGCGGTCGGCCACGATCAGCGTGCGCAACGAAAGCACGCCCGTCAGCATGCCGCTCGGATCCTCGGTATAGACGTAATAGACACTCTCATAATCCTCGTCGAGTTTGCGAATCGCCTCGATGGCATCGCCGACCGTCGCCGTGGCGGGCAGCGAGACAAACTCCGAGGTCATGATGCGGCCGGCGGTGTTGTCCTCGTAGCCCAGCAGATTACGAATCGCCTTCTCCTCCTTGACGCCCATCAGGCGCAGGAGCTTCTCGGCCTTCTCATAATCGAGCTCGTCGATCAGGTCGGCAGCGTCGTCCGGGTCCATCATGGCCAGCATCGACGATGCGTCCGTGTCGGACAGGCCCTCGAGCATCTCGGTCATGAGCTCGTCGTCATCGAACTCCGAGATGGCCTCGGCGGCCTGCGCCGTATCGAGCTGCGCGAACACCTGCGCGCGCAGGCGCGGGTCGAGCTGCTCGATGATGTCAGCGATGTCGGCAGGATGCAGCTCGCCAAGCGTCTTGTGCGACACCGAGAGCTGGATGTTCTTAGTCGAGCGATCGAGCAGGTCCATGTAAGACCAGGCGATAATGTCCTCGCTGAGCGGCTTGCCCAAGTGCTTCATAAAGCCCTCGACGACGTGCTCGAGCGCGGGGCTGATTGCACGCAGCAGACCGCGGGCGCCGACCTCAGCACCCAGCAGGCGCAACTGATTTTCGCCCGACATGGAGAACTTGATGTCGTTGACGCGCACGACTTTCATGCCCTGCGTGTCGACAATCTGTTTGTTGAGCACGTCGCGAGCCAGCAACAGCTCGGTCGGCTGCAAGTACGAAAAACGGATTTCGGTGGCCGGCGACTTAAGATGAACGCCCGTCTCGTCGATACGGTCGACCCATTTGCGCCAGCTGATCATAAACGGCGTCTTGCCGGGACCACGGAACGCGAGCGACGTCACGTGCGGAAAAACTTCGCCGGTTGCAATGCCAAAATCGTTCACAACGCCGAGCTTTTCGCCATCGACGTCCAAGACCGGCAATTTGAGCATCTCACTCAGATAATTCAATGGTGCTCCCCATCATTATTCCTGCGGACCGCGTGGCCATGCCGGCACGCAATCCGTGGACTTTTAGACATGTATACGCATGCGCGGGCGGCACGCCGCTCGACGCTTACACCCCGTGCACGCGCAGAAAGCACCTGCATGGGGTCATCGACTGTATGGTCGAGGTTTGGATTTCACCTGTAACCTTTCTCTTGACCCTCATTAACCGCAGTAACTATAGCATCAGCATCGCGCTGCGGCACCGAATTTATGCGCTGCACATCGCAGGCATACCAAACACTGACGTATCCGTGACATAGTCATTGGGGACGTTCTTACATGACTAGTCCGTGGTGTCGTCGTCCTCGGGGAGTTGGGGGAACACGGCGTTTTTGGGCATGGAAACCTTGGTGAGCGAGGTGAGTTTTTTGCTCAATGCCGTGTCCGTCTTGACCAGGTCGCTGAGCGTCACGATCTTGTAGCCGTCGGCGACAAGGCCATCGATAATCTGCGGCAGTGCCTCGAGCGTCTGCTCGGCGCACTCATCGCTATCGGTGAGCAGCACGATATTGCCTGGCGTCACCGAATCGAGCACGGTCGATACTTGCTCGTCAGCGCCGTTGAGCAGCCAGTCGCCCGAATCGATATTCCACGAAACCACGGCGGACACCAGGTCCATCGAATCGATCCAGTTTTGCTCATCAAACGCGGCGTAGGGGGCACGCAGCAACATCGTCTCGACGCCGGTCGCCGACTTAATCGCCTCGGTGCCCTTCGCGATCTGCTTGCGCACCGTCTCGCGATCCTCGCCCTTGAGCGAATCATCGCTGTAGCTGTTGGAGCCGATCTCGCACCCGGCATCGACAATCGCTTTGGCAGTAGCGGGCGAGGCTTCCGCGGCATCGCCCGAAAGGAAGAACGTCGCCGTGACGCCCTTTTCCTTGAGCACCTGCAAGATCTGCTTGGTCGCGCCGCTCGGACCCTCGTCAAATGTCAGGGCCACGTACTTTTCGTTGCCCTTGGGCGCTACGCTTGCGCACTCGACTACGCAGTCGGTGGCGGGCACGACCTCGCCGCGGTCCTGCGTCTTGCCCGACTGCTCGCCGACCCATACCTCGGAGCGGCCCTGAACGCCCCAGGTTTTGACATACTCAATGGCACCCGTGCCCTCGACCTTAAGCTTTGGCTCGATAGTCGTGGCCTGGACCTCGTGCTTTTCGTACACGTTGCGGCCGTCCTTGACCGTCACCTTCTCGCCGCCCTCAAGTTCGCGACTATCCCATTTGCCTTGCTTCACGCGCTTGCCGTCGACCTTCACCGACAGCTTTTCGCCGCCATGGCGCTTGAGCACGCTGTCGTCGACGGCCAGCAGATCGCCGGCGTCATATGTTTCGGTCAGGCTTTGATCGTCGATAAGATTCTGCAACGTAGAGCCCACGCGCACCGCGGTCTTTTGCCCGTTGAGTTCCACGTCCACGCTGCGGTTGACGTAGCCCACGACGGCAGCGATAAACAGCACGAGCGCGCAACCCACGGCGATAAGCGCATAGGGCAGACGGGACGGTCGGCGCGGCGAGCGCCCGTTGCCGATGCGCGCGCTGCGGTCGCTAAACCCGCGGCTATGGTTGAGGTACATCGCGCCGGGCTTACGGCGACGTCGACGCTGGCCGCTGGGCAGCTGCCCCAGGTCGCGGCGCGCCGTCGGACGCGCACCCGAGCGCCCGTTTAAGTTAGATTCGTTTTGGCGCATGTGCCCTCCCCCATAAACACAGCGAGCCGGAGCAACATGTCTCCGGCTCGCCTCCCATCATTTGGTACGTCGCTATTTGCTAGCTTTTGACGAGCCCCCGCTCGCCTTTTGATATTCGTCCTTAAAGGCCTTGAACATACCGCGCGTCTTGCCGAGCTGCTTGCCCAGTGCGCGGCTGCCTTTGTCCACGGCGACCGATCCCTTGTCATCGAGCACCTTGGCGCCCTTCTTGACCTTATCGCCCACCACGACACTGGCCTCGGCAGCCTTGGCGGCCGCGCCGCCCGAATACCCGAGCGCCTTGACCTCGTCCGAGACAATCATCGCGCCGTTCTCGTAGCCGCGCAGCATCGTCGGCGGCACCTGCGTGTCGCCCACCAGCACGCTCGAAGCGGCACCGGCGGTCACGTAGAACATCTGCACAATACCCGAGCGCGGCTTGAACTCAACGTCCGAGCAGTAGCCCACGACATCGCCCGATTCCGTGCGCACGTCCATGCCAACCCAGATGATGCAATCGTCCAGGTTGATATCGAGGCGCTTGGCCGCGGCGGCATCGTAGGTGCCCTTGACGTCGTCGACCGCGACAGCACCCTCATAGACGCCGATGGCATCGAGCGCCACAAAGCGGTCGGGGCGCTCGATCATACCCGCGATATCGGACTGGCGGACCATAAAGCCCACCACGCGCGTGCCGCCCGGGGTAAAGACGGGAAAGTGAATCTTGCCGAGCTTTTTAGGGCTGCGCGGCGTGCCGTCCTTTTTGGTGCGCTTGTCTTCGGCAGGTTTGCGATAAACCTTGACGCCGACAAAATCCCCTGCGCGCATTATGCCTCGGTCGAGGGCTCCGTGGCCTCGGTGTCGGCCTCAGCGACGTTCTCGACCACGACGTCGGCAGCGGGCGTCACGTTGCCGCCCGAGATGGCGTCGTTGAGCTGCTCGCGAAGCTGGTCCATGCGCTCGCGGGCCAGGTCAACCTTGGCGCGCAGGTCATCGGTCTTGGCGTCGACCATCGGACCAAAATCGTTGACCGCAGCACGAGCCTCCTCGGCACTGTGCTCGTAGGTGTCACGCATGTTGTCCCAGGCATCGTTGGCGATATCGGCGGCCATGGCGCGGGTCTCGGCACCCGAGCGCGGGGCCAGAGCAACGCCGATGATAGCGCCGGCGGCAGCACCAAAGAGCGCACCGGAGACAAAGCTGAAAGTCTTTCCCATGATCATTCCTCTCCTGCGGGCACCTCGATGCCCACCGTTTGAATGCTGTCCATTATACCCGCAGCGCAACACTTGCCGTCGCGCTCATCTGCGTACGGTAAAAGCGCAGGTACATGATGGTGATAAGCGAGTGAGCCTACTCCTGAGGCGCAGCCGGCATGGCCACCGTGGCAGCCGGGTCCTCGCCGGCGCCATCGACGAGCGGCAGGTTGCCCTCGTG
>OHAG01002428.1_pt1 | contig 10364 bp, 5 predicted proteins | sample 1577081 | NCBI WGS metagenome assembly OHAG01 (sample SAMEA3541513, study PRJEB24748) | human gut metagenome | biome: human gut; feature: human-associated habitat; material: faeces | place: China | collected 2012
ATGTTTTCTTACGGTCAGCGCAGCAAGTGCGCAGACCTACTGAACAGTTACGATTTTACATCTAATTCACTTTCTATTCTTGCTGCAGTAGTTTCAGCCAAGTCAGTTGTCCTCCAATCCACACAGGTATCAATTGATACCTACATTATAATGTTCATAATTTTAAAAGTCAATGAAAGATTAACTGGAAATTTGATAGTACCATATATGCAATAAATCGGAGATGGGAAAAGATATCTATGGAACCTGCCCAAAGCAGCTGCCGGGTACATAGAAACAAAAAGGATCATATATTGACTCGAATGCCAGTATATGATCCTTTAAGCCCTAAACTAATAAGCTGTGATTTGAATTACTTCGGTCCACCCGTCTGATATTCAGTCAGATTCGACGATGAGAAAGAAGAACCTGGACTTCCAGGCGCAGCCGTACCGGAAGAACCGGAACTATAGTTATAGTTTGTATTGGAGCTTCCCGGCCCGGTCATGCTGCCGGTGTTTGTATAATAATGGTTATTGCTGCCTGCTGCATTGCCGCCCGGCACTGTAGTTGAAGCAGAGCCAGAGCTGGAGCTTCCGGAACCTGAGCTGCTGCTGTTGGAGTATCCCGGACCGCCGGTCTGGTAACTGCCGGAGGTGCTTGTTCCGCTGTTGGAAGTGGAAGTAGATGTACTGTTTGAAGTTCCCGGTCCACCGGTCTGGTAATTCCCAGCCGACATACCCGTATTCGTCTGGGAAGATCCGGCAGTCGTGGCTCCGGTCGCAGTGGTCGTCGAACCACCCGGCGCAGATCCAGCCGCAGCATTTCCGCTTCCGCTATTACCCGTAGTAATCCCATTCTGCGCATTCCCCGCCGCCATATAATTTCCGTTCGCCACAGTTCCGCCCGTTCCCGGCGTATAAACTCTTCCCGCCGAGCCGCCGTCGATCGCGGACGTTTCACTCAGACACACACCGTTCTGGTTAAATGTATAATTCACATTATTCACAACAAATGACCCGTTCGCGATCATCTTGCCATCCGCCGGATTCAGATAATAATACCTTCCGCCGTCATTCAGCCATCCCGTGATCATATGTCCGGCCTGATTGAAATAATACCAGCTCTTATCGATATGCTTCCAGCCCACCGCCATCACACCGGACACGGTGTCCATATAATACTTGTTCGTTCCGTCACTCTGCCATCCGATGACCATCCGCCCGTCGGTGTGGAGATAGTAGAACTTTCCGTCAAGCTGCATCCATCCGGTCATCAGCTTTCCTTCGTTATTGAAGTAATACCAGTAACCGTCAAGCTTCGTCCACCCGGCTGCCATCGCGCCGCTGGCATCAAAGTAGTACAGCAGGCCGTCGATTGTCTGCCATCCGGTCACCATTGTTCCATCCTGCTGGAGGAAATACCGCTTTCCATCAATATCTGCCCATCCGCGGACAAGCTTACCGTCACTGTTAAAGTAGTAATACTTCCCGTCCATCTTCCGCCATCCGGTCACCATAGAGCCGTTGCCGCGCATATAGTAATAATCGTTGCCGATCCGCAGCCAACCGGTCACCATCGCACCGTTTAACAGGTAATAATACGTTCCATCAACCTGAATCCAGTCCTTCGCCATCGTACCGTCGGAGTTTAAGTAATACCACGCGTCCTCCGCCTTCAGCCATCCGGTCTTCATCTGTCCGGTAGCAGGGAGAAGGTAGTAGTACTGGTTGTCGAGAAGCAGCCAGCCCTTAAACTGGGTTCCGTCCGCGTTCAGATAATACCAGCTCTGCCCGTCATTGATCCAGCCCGTCTGCTTTACATAATTCTTATAATAATACCATTTATCCCCGATCAGCCGCCACCGGTTCGCCGGAAGCTTGCTGCTCAGATCCTTAAAGGTAAAGTTGATATCCACATTTCCGTTGATGCCGTTTACAGTACCCTGATTTGATGCCTGCCAGAGGGCAGCACCCTGATAAGTCGGCTTCGAGTTATAACGGGCAATCCAGACATCATAGTGGACCTTCGTCATATCGATCTTATTGCTGATCCAGTAGTCGTTGGTATACACCATCGGATAATATCCAGCCGTCTCAACCTTCTTACAGAACGCGTTTATGATATCCGCGATCTGGGACGGCGTCAGCCCGTTCATTTCCTGCGCTTCCACATCGAGGACCACCGGGTAGGAGATTGGATAATCCTTAATGAGATTCAGAACAAAATCCGCGTCAGACTCGGCCATCGCCGTAGTCGTCGCGTAGGAATAAAGGTAAACACCGACGCGGAGTCCCGCCGCCGCTGCCCCACGCACATTCGTATCAAAATACGGATCCACCGCATTGTTGTACCGCGTTCCGATCATCGCGAACTGGATATCATCAGCGGCGACCGCGGACCAGTTGATATTCTGCTGCCACTGGGAAACATCGACACCCCGGGACAGGATACCGGTAAGCACGGAACCATCACTTCCAATATAGGAGCCGGACGCGTTCTTCTGCCAGGAAGCCGCCCATACCGGAACCGCCGGACTCACCGCGGAAAAAGCCATGACGGCACTTAAAAGAAGCGCCGCCGCCCGTTTCTTTTGTCTCATGGAAATCCCCCTTTAAATGTTGTACATAAAAATTCTTATCTTGCAGGCTGACAGACCTGATGCCGGATGTAACTGCCGGTACCAGGCAGCGCTGTACTTCCGAAACCGTCGATCAGCTATAAAAAAGATCCCGGGATAACTGTATTTCTGTCACAGCTTCATCCCGGGACTCTATGGACGTTATCTGCGTATTTTCAGTATAGCATAAAAATACACATACGTCTTGCAAAAATTCAATTGAAAATGTGGCGATTATTCGGCTTTTCCGGACCAGTTCCCTGATCTGCGTTCTTACGAATGCCGAACCAGGAAAGCCGCAGACCGCCAGTACGGTTATCTCAGTGTCCCGCCGTCTCCGATTCCAAGAAATTCCGGCGAGGTAATAATCTTCTTATAAAACCGTTTCGCATACCGGTACATCACGATCGTATAATCGCCAAACTCCTCGCCGACACTGCTCTTATACACCGCCCACAAACACCACAAGAATCCGCCGAGGGCAATATAAGCGTAGTAAACGAACCGCTCCTCGGAGGTCGGCTCCCGGTGCAGGTAGAGCTTGATCAGTTTCTCGACCTCAAAATCATTATAATAGGAATAGATCGCGCACATGCTCACATCGATCAGCGGATCGCACATACCGGAATATTCCCAGTCGATCAGGCGGAGATCCCCGTCCGGCAGGAACAGAAAATTATCGCAGACGCTGTCGATGTGGGACAGAACCTTCGGACGGTTCAGGTGGTCGAGGCGGTCAAGCAGTGTCATCATATGGGACTTTACTTCCGGATAATCCTCAAAAAGCTTCTTCTCGTATCCACGGCACAGTGCCTCATAGAAGGTGATCCGCTCCCGGATATCAAAAGAATAGTCCACATGGAGCTTCGAATCATGGAGCTTCTCCACAAGTGCCATGCACCGTGCCACATCATCCCAGTCGCGCGGATCGCTGTTGCGCGCCCCCTCATAATACTCGGAAATCTTGTAGCCGGTCTCCCCGTTCATGTATACAACATGTTCGGTGATGCCGTAATCCTGTACTGCGTCATAGACCGCCTTTTCCTGCTTCCGGTTGATCAGAAGCTCGGTTCCCGGACCAGGAATCCGGCAGATATAGGACTTGCCGTGAACCTTAAACAGGAAAGACTTGTTCGTCATGCCGGTCTTCAGGCATTTAATGCCTGTGATCTCAGACTCCGGAACCTGTAGCACCTCGGAGATCAGCTCCATGGCGATATTATCGGAATGGTTCTGGTAGCGCTCATCGAAGAGGCGGAGCTCCTCAAGATTCTCGAACTCGTATACCTGGTTGTCCGGCTGCCTGTTGATATACATCTCCGGAACCGGGAAATGGTGCTTTCCGGGAAGGTGGCTGTCGACCTCGCCGTTTAAGAGGTCCGCCAGAACCTGCTCCCAGTACATCTGCTCCGTTCCGGGAGTATGATAATACTCCTCGAGGACCGGGAAGAACTTTTCCGAAAACTCCTTCGAGAAGAATACTGGTCCGTACATGACCCAGGAGTCCTCGCCGCCGACCTTTACGCCGGTGAGCAGCCCCTTTTTGCTTGTCTCAAGACACCACTCGGAAGTCTCTCCCTTCATATATACAGAAGAGTACCATGCGCCGCACTCGTAGGTGTGGTACATATTGTTGCGCATCCAGTTGTCGGAAGAGAGAAGATAAGTGTTTCTTCCGATAAAACACTCCCGGGCACGGTAGAGCGTTGTCAGCGTATTCTTATTGTGATATTCCGGGTTGTAGAGAAGCTTCACGCCGAACTTGTCGATCAGATACTCGAACTTCTCCTTCAGATATCCCACAACGATGGTGATATCCGTGACGCCCGCCTCATGCAGCTGCTTGATCTGCCGCTCGATCATACGCTCGCCGTAGACCTCAAGAAGTCCCTTCGGCATCTCGAAGGTCAGCGGTACAAATCTGGACCCGAATCCCGCCGCGAGGATCACGGCGCTGTCCATACGGTAATTTCTTAAAAGATCCACACCGCCTTTTAATAAGGAATAAGATCCGTCCACCGGATCAAAAGAAAAAAGCTCCTGGTCCAGACCTTCCTTCACGAGATGGTTGCAGGTCCCAAGGGAAATATCCATCGCCGCCGCCAGCTCCCGCTGTGTCATCTTGTTGTTCTCATAAATATTCCTGCAGAGTAATCCCAAACGATCCATAGTCGTCCTCCGAATCAAAGATGTTTGCATCGCTTATTATTACTGTTTAATAATAAGGAAGAAACTGATAAAAATGAACGTGTTCAAAACGAAAAAATAAATAGATATATATGAACATTATAACACGTACTTCTGATAATACAAGAAGATATTTTGAACATGGAATTATTGCGTTCAAAATATCTTGAAAATAACATTAAAATGAACATCCTGTAATGACACATCCTTGCCACGAAGCTGCCACAAAGTGGGGAAATGGGCATATTGTACTAATATTTATACAATATAAGCTAAAAACAGCATTCAAGTAAGAATTCCGTAAGAAAATAAAAACAAAAAAGATATGGAAATTCTTAAGAAAATATACTATAATACCAGTGTATTCGAGGTACAGAGTATTTCTGGAAGCGAAGTAAGATAGTTCCCTTTATTAAAAAATCTTCATTTTTTGTAAAAAAACTATTGATAATTTTACTTATCGGAAGTATAATGCTCTCGTAATGCAATTGGGATTTTTAAAACAATTTCAAAAACACAAAAAGGAGAGTGCATTCATTATGAGAAAGCAGACTAAATTAGTAGCAGTTGTTTCTGCATCTGCACTTCTTGCATTAGGCGCTTCCCTCACATCTTTCGCAGCTTCCAAGGGAACTTGGATGATGGTTGATGGTGAGTGGTATTGCTATGACAAGAACGGCGATGCTTACGAGAACACATTCTGCACAAGCAATGGTAAAGATTACTATGTAGGAGATGACGGACAGCTTGTTCGCTCCGCGTGGGTTGAAGATGACGGAAATTACTATTTCGTTAACAGCGCTGGTCAGAAGATCACAAACGACTGGAGATTAACTGCTCCGTATGATGATGATTCTGCTGAAGAGCAGTGGTATTATTTCAAATCCAACGGTAAGAGAGCCGAGGATGAGAAGATCACTTACAAAGGAAAAACATATTTCTTCGACAGCGAAGGCGAGATGCTCACTGGTTGGGTTCAGAAGAGCGGTGACGGCTGGGACGAGGCTTCCACTGCTGATGTTAAGGGAATCGAAACATATTACTGTGACGAGACAGGTGCGCGTCTTGAAAATTCATGGGTATATGACTATGCTCCGGATGTAGATCAGGACGATATCAACTCTGATGATGATGAACACTGGTATTACTTAAAATCCAGCGGTAAGGCAGCAACTGGCAAAAAATCAAACGTTAAAGGTCAGACATATTTCTTCGATGAGGAAGGAAAAATGCTTTCTGGCTGGGTAGTAAAGACAGGTTCCAACGGCTATACACAGGCATGGAATGACGATGACGATACAGATGGTCATTTTGAGACAACTCTTAGCGAACTTAATGCATCTGAGATCCACTTCTGCGGCGATGAAGATGACGGCCACATGAAGAAGGACAAGTGGGTCAAAGCATACAGCAACACTCAGTACGGCGAAGATGACGATGACAATGATAAATATTGGTTCTGGATCAACAAGAGCGGTGATGTTTACGTTCCGGATGATTCCAAGGAGACTGGCATCGGAGCTACAAGATATAAACTGGATGATTGCGAAGGGGATACGTTTGACGATCAGTTCAAAGAAGACAACTATGATGATGATGACAACACGATTGGTCTGACAATGTATGAGAAGAAAATTAACAGCAAGACTTACTACTTCAACGCAAATGGTCAGATGCTTTCCAAGTTTGTAAAGACAGATGCCTCTGACGAAGAAGATGGTGTTGCAAAGATGTACTATCTTGGTGGTTGGGATGACGGCTATAGAAAAGACGGTTCCCAGACAATCAAAGATGAGTCTGGTTCCGCAGCACGTTTCTACTTTGCTACAAGCGATAACAAAGATGAGGGCTACTTCAACGCTGCTGGTATCAATGGTGCTAAGAGCGGCAAGCTTTACAGCGATGGTCTCCTTGTGACAGCAGATGATGATAAGTATGAGATTAAGGATGTAACAATTTATACTGTAGCAGAGGGTCAGACTACAGCTACAGCTCAGGTAGCAAGCTACATCGTTAATAAGAGTGGTTCCATTCAGACAGCTGCAAAAGAATACAAAGATGATGATGATGTTGTAGTTGATGCTACTGGTTTCTCATTTAGCGGTACAAAGGGCGCACTTTACAAAAGCTTTAACACAAGCACAGTAGCTACAGGTTCTAACGCTACAAAATAATCTTCCCTATTAGCTCTTTTCTATCGCCCAAATCAGCACAATTGCTGATGGTGACAACCTAAAAATCCGATTGCAGATAGGAGGCCGGTACGTTTTGTACCCGGTCTCCTTTGTGTAAATAGCAGTGTAAATAAAAACAATTACCTATGCTTTACATCAAAAAATAGCAATGCATTCAGAATTGTTATAAGCTCAGTAATCTTGGCAAGGAATATCCTCCGCATCAATTGGACTAAAGCCCATAACAAAAACGGACGGGAATTTCTTCCCGTCCGCGCTTTGCAATTAGAATTTCGTAAAATTCGAAATTAGTTCTGCGGCATTACGTCGTAGATGTCGATCGGAGTTGTAATATCATCCTCAACAGTTAAGCCATCCTTAAGGCTATACTTCCAAGCTGTACTATCTGTTACGAAAGCATCTTTAGGAAGGTTCTTTGTTGTGAACAGAACTTCATTATCTTCTTTGTAATCTACACGATTCTTCTGGATAGAACCGTTCTTGTTAACGATAAATGTATGCTCAACACCATTCTCATCTGTAATAGTAGCTAACTGATACTTGTAATCATCAGCCTTGATTAAGAGACCCTTGAAGTAGAGGTATCCAGACTTGTTACCTGTAATACCAAGACCCTTAGTGTTACCTGTTGTCTTGTTCTCGAAGAAGAACTTGTAGGAATCACCGTTGTCATCTTTTACAGACTGGGAACCTGTCTTCATGGAACCATCATCGTCTCCACCGAAGTAGTACATACCAGCCTTAAGTCCGCTGTCTGCACCAAGGTTATCTGCAGAAACTTCGATGAACTGGCTAAGCATCTCACCATCCTGGTTGAAGAAGTAAGACTTAGAATTTACGTTCTTCTTTGTGAACTCGATTGTTGCGCCGCTATTCTGAGCCTCAAGCTTAGCATCTTTTAATTTGTACTTAACGCCGTAAGCTAACTTAGAAGCGTTAGACTGGGACGGGATGTAAACCTTACCGTTCTTATCGATGGAGTACCAGTACTGATCGTTGTCATCATCCTCAGCATCGTACTCAGACGGTCTCCAAGTCTTGAACCATTTGTTCTTCTTAGCGTGTCCGTCATCCTCATCACCACAGAAATAAACATCTGTGAACTGTTTAAGGTAGTAGTCGCTGTTCTCATCACCAATCTCAAGGTAAGCATTAGAATCAGTATCTTTTGCTACCCAACCAGTAAGCATACGTCCTCTGTTATCGAAGATATATGTCTGACCATTGATGTTTGTACCTTTCTTAGTCTGAGCTTTACCAGAGGACTTGAAGTAGTACCAGTAATCATCAGCATCAGCGTTGTCATCGTCGACATCTGGCTCTGTGGTCTTAATCCAAGCTTTCTCTAAGCGAGCACCTGTCTCATCACAGTAATATGTCTTATCTGAATCGAAGTCGTTAGCTTCATCAACGTTGCCTTCGCCGTCTTTATCATAAGTTACCCAGCCTGTGAGCATCTTACCTTCGCCATCGAAGTAGTATGTTTTATTTTTGTAAGTGATCTTCTTGTCATGAGCCATCTTACCGTTGGACTGGAAGTAGAACCATTCCTCATCAGCACTGTCATCATCGATCGGAGTTGTTAATCTCCAGTCGTTTGTGATCTTTGCACCGCTGCTGTTTACGAAATACTTGTCAGCGCCGTCCTCAACCCACTGGGAACGAACAAGCTGTCCATCATCACCTACGTAATCTTCTTTTCCATTGCTGGAGCAGAATGTGTTCTCGTATGCGTCACCGTTCTTGTCGTAGCAATACCACTCGCCATCAACCATCATCCAGGTTCCCTTTGCTGCTGCGAAGGAAGTGATGGAAGCGCCTAATGCTAACAGAGCTGCTGCGGATACTACTGCAGCAATTTTAGTCTGCTTTCTCATAATTAATGCACTCTCCTTTTGTTTTTTTGAAACGCTTTTTGAAATTCCTAATTGCATTACGAAGCCATTATACTTCCGATAAGTAAAATTATCGTGGGTTCGCAGTCTCCTTGAATTTATCGATTATAGTCGATAAAATTGAATATTTTATTTGAAAATCGTATATATATTTGATATACTGAACCTAGAATTTGAGAATAATTGTTGTAGAAATGGAGGCTGATTTTTTGATAAAACGTGAATTATATATGAGCAGGATCCGTCCATTTATTGGAACTGAGCTTGTTAAGGTCATGACTGGTATTCGACGCTGCGGAAAATCTGTTATGTTAGACCTGATAAAGGAAGAGTTAAAAGAGTCTGGCGTTCCAGAGACACAATTTATTGCATTTAATTTTGAGGATATGCGGAATGCAAATCTCTGTACGGCACAGGCTCTTCATTGTGAGGTAGTGAATCGTGCGTCAGAGATATCTGGAAAAGTCTATCTGTTTTTTGATGAGATTCAGGAAGTGACGGACTGGGAGAAATGTATTAACTCCTTACGAGTTGAAATGGATTGCGATATCTATATCACAGGCTCAAATGCGCGCCTGCTCTCCGGTGAGCTTGCGACCGTCTTGGGTGGTCGATATGTGGAATTTACGATTTATCCGTTCTCATATGCCGAATTTATGGAACTCTATAAAGACATTTTTCCAGATGTTACGGATTCAGTGGTGTTTCAAAAGTATCTAACGTTGGGAGGAATGCCGTATCTGTCTAATCTTCATTTTGTTGAAGAGCCAAGCAGGCAGTATCTCACGGACGTCTATAACTCTGTTGTTTTAAATGATGTGGTGAAGCGAAATAAAATGCGCGATATTGATCTGCTCACCAGAATTGTCACTTATGTGATCGGAAATATAGGAACAACTTTTGCCGCGACATCTATTACTAAGTTCTTGAAAAATGAGCGGCGCACAGTAGCCACTGATACGGTATTAAATTATATTCAGTATTGTGTCAGCGCATATTTATTCTACCAGGTAAAGCGGCAGGATATTCAAGGAAAGCAGATATTGTCAACCAACGAAAAATATTACATGGCTGACCACGGATTACGTGAAGCGGTTTTCGGCGGCAACATGCGGGATATCAATCTGGTACTCGAAAATATTGTGTATATGGAATTACTTCGCCGTGGGTATGCAATAACTGTGGGAAAAATCGGCGCAAAAGAAATTGATTTTATCTGTCAGAAGCAGGAACAGAAAATCTATGTACAGGTTACCTATCTTCTTGCGTCTGAAGAAACGATTCAGCGCGAGTTTGGTATATATGAATCTGTTCGGGATAACTTTCCTAAGTACGTTGTCTCAATGGACGAGTTCGATTTTAGCAGGAATGGGATTAAGCACAAAAATATTAGAGAATTCCTGTTAATGAAGGAGTGGAATTAACCTGGGGATGCCATTTATAAGGGGTGAATATTACGGGTACTTTTACACCACTTGTCCGGATTGA
>OHAG01002429.1_pt1 | contig 10364 bp, 8 predicted proteins | sample 1577081 | NCBI WGS metagenome assembly OHAG01 (sample SAMEA3541513, study PRJEB24748) | human gut metagenome | biome: human gut; feature: human-associated habitat; material: faeces | place: China | collected 2012
ATACATAGGCTTCATACCAAATCTCTTGGTACGGACAATCTTGATTTCCTCGTCCTCTGCATCGTCTGCCTCCACGAAATCATCCTGGAATATCGCCGGTGCATACTTCTTTGCGGAAATCTTGGTTCTGTATTTGCGAAGCTGTCTCTCGATTACTTCCTCTACGAGGTCAATTGATACGTACATATCATTGCTGACCTGCTCTGAACGGATAACATGTCCCTTTGCCGGAATAGTAACCTCGATTTTCTGTCTATCCTTTTCTACGCTGAGTGTAACGTATACGTCTGTGTCCGGTTTAAAAAACTTCTCCAGCTTTGACAGCTTCTCCTCTACTGCCTGCTTAAGCCCCTCTGTTAATTCGATGTTTTTTCCTGAAATTGTTATTCTCATGATGTCCAACCCCTTTATCGTTTATTTGATACGTTGTCTGTATCATGTAAATATTATACCATAAATTTCGTTTTCATCAATCATTTTTATGCAATTTATATAAATAATCAAGGGTTTATTTACGGTTTTTCGCGAAATCGCTTGATTTCGCTATGATTAGGGATTTCATCAGAATAAAAAACATCAAGTCGAGTGATTTTTTATACACTATCGCAACATTTCTCAACTACAACAGCACATCTAAGCTATCACAACGTTTCTAAGCTACCACAGCGCATCTAACCTATCCCAGTGCCTCAAGCTGAGAGGAAAGCTCCTCCCACGCCTCCATATCTATAAGGATTTCTTCCTCGAGAGCGTCTATTTCGTTCTGGATTTCCGTGAGCTTTGAGTAGCTTGACTGATACTCCGGCTTCATTAGCTCGGCCTTGAGCTCATCGAGCTTTGCTTCCTTGACCGCCAGGTCCTCCTCGGCCTTTTTGACCTTTTTTTGTATCTTTGAGCGCTCCTTGCCCGGGTTGTAGTATGCCTTGCCGGTTGATGAGACAGCCATGCCGCCTGCCTGGGCTGCGCTATTTGCATTGGTGCTTTCGCCCACATTACCTGCTGCACCGGTTTGTGACGTGCTCCGTTTTACATCACTGCCTGTCTGACTGCTGCCGTTCTGGCTTATCGCGCCGCCAAATATTGCATTGCCTCTGTATACATTTTTGCTTTCCTCAGCCTCACGATCGAGCTTTTCCTGATACTGCTCATAGCCAAACTGATAGAGATTGGTCGTGCCATCCTCGAACACAAGCAGCTGTGTGGCTACCTTTTTCACAAAATATCTGTCGTGTGATACAAAAATCAGTGTGCCCTTGTAGTCCTTAAGCATGCTCTCCAGCGTTTCCTTGCCTACGATATCCATATGGTTAGTTGGCTCATCGAGCACGAGCACGTTCGGTCTGGTCTTTAAAATCTTGCAAAGCGCCAGTCTGACTTTTTCTCCTCCTGAGAGCATATTTACGTTCTTGAACACGTCATCCCCTGAAAAAAGGAAGGCTCCGAGTGCATTTCTGGCCTCGGTTTCCGTGAGATTCGGATACTCATCCCAAAAATCATCGAGCACAGTCTTGTTGCTTGTATACATGGCCATTTGCTGGTCGAAATATCCTATCTGCACGTTGGTTCCAAAGCGGTACTCGCCTGAAAGTGCAGGGATCTTACCCACGATGGTCTTTAAAAATGTCGATTTTCCAAGTCCGTTTCCACCGAGTATGCCAAGCTTTTCGCCTCTTTTCAAATCAAGCGACACTACGGAGAGCGGATGGTCATAGCCGATTGCAAGCTCTGATGTATAAAGCACATCGTTTCCGGTCTCCTTTTCGGGCTGGAAATTGGCATGGAAGGTCTTGTTGTCGTACTTGTCCGGCGCCTCGATAATCACCATGCGGTCGATAGCCTTCTGCTTTGACTGCGCCATGGATGTCTTGGTCGGCTTGCCCTTGAAGCGCGTAACCATACGCTGCAAACGCTCTATCTCCTTCTGCTGGGCGATGTGATCCTTCATCTGCTTGTCGTAGTTTTCCTTTTTGCGGGCGATAAAATTGGTATAATTGCCCGGATAGCGCCTTGCTGTGCCGTACTCTATCTCGTATACCACATCTACCACATTGTCGAGAAACATACGGTCATGGGATACGACAACCACTGCTTTCGGGTACGACTTCAGATAGCCCTCAAGCCACTCAATCGTCGTGACATCAAGGTGGTTGGTCGGCTCGTCCAAAAGCAGTATGTCAGGCTTTGACAAAAGCAGCTTTATGAATGCTATCTTGGTCTGCTGCCCTCCGGAAAAGTCACGGATTGGCTTTTTGCGCTCATCATCTGAGAAGCCAAACTTGCGAATCATGACCTCATATTCCTTCTCATAATAGTAGCCGCCATCATCCTTGAAAGCTTCCTCCATCGCGGTATATCTGGCTACCTTTTCATCGGAATAATCATGCTCGAGCTCTGCCGCCGCGCGCGCAAGCTCTGCCTTTCGCTCGTCCATTTTCACGAAGCATTTGCGCACCTCCTGCTCGAGTGTCACATCAGGATCATCAAACGCAATCTGCTTCAGATACCCTATCTCCGGGTTTCCTGCCTTTGCAATAAAGGCGCTCTCATCGCTGTCGAGCTTTTCCATCTCAACCTCGCCTGAAATGAGCTTTAAAAGTGTTGTCTTGCCACAGCCGTTTCTGCCGACTATCGCTATCTTTTCTGTGTTTCTGATTTCAAAATCTATACTATGCAAAATGACGTCGTCGCCAAATGCGACAGCGCCATTACTTATCTGGTAGAGCATATACTATCCTTTCATGCTTATGCCTGCTGCTTAATTGTTAGCCATAATGTAGTTAACAAACTGTGTTGCAGTACGTCCCGAAATGCCACCATGGCTGAGCTCCCACTTGTTTGCCTCCCTGCACAGCTCCTCGTCTGAAAGTGTGCAGCCGCTCTTTCTCGCAAGCTCTGTTACGATGTTGAAGAACTCCTTCTGCGATGGCTTTGAGTAGCTGATTGTCACACCAAAACGGTTTACAAGTGACAGCTTCTCCTCAACTGTATCTGAGTGATGCTTGTCATTGCTGTTGTCCTGGTCATTACGGTCATTCCATGTCTCCTTTATCAGGTGACGGCGGTTAGAGGTTGCATAAATCAGTATGTTGTCAGGCTTTGTCTCCACACCGCCCTCGATAACTGCCTTTAGGAACTTGTACTCAATCTCATGCTCCTCGAATGAGAGATCATCCATATATATGATAAATCTGTAGTTTCTGTTTTTGATTGCTGCGATAATTTTTGACAGATATTTAAACTGATGCTTGTATATCTCAATCATGCGCAATCCGTCATCATAATACTGATTGACAATAGCCTTGATGCTTGTTGATTTTCCGGTTCCGCTGTCTCCGAAAAGCAGCACATTGTTGGCCTTTTTGCCCTGTACAAACGCTTCTGTATTGTCTGTGAGCTTTTTCTTCTGGATTTCATAACCGATCAGGTCATCGAGCATGACCGCATCCATATTGTTGATTGGCATGAAGGAGAAGCCACCATCCAGATGCTCCTCAATCCTGAATGCCTTGTTGAGACCAAACATGCCAACCCCGTATGCCTTGTAAAAGCCTGTTACCACATCAAAGAACTCCTGCTCATCCTTAGCTGCCTCAAGCTTCTTGCTCAGCGCCCTTACTTTCTCGCTGACATTGTGATTGTACATAAGGTCCTTTTTCACAATGGCCTTATAATTGCTGATCTGTGTGAAGCAGTCGATTCCGAGTGCTGACTCGATTGGCTTGAAATCATAATCGAAAAGCTTCTTAAAAATCCTGAAATCGTTTGCCACAAGCCCATTTACGCTACCATCGCTGGCTCCGACCTTCTCACAGGTGATGGAAAACGGATTCTCGCTCATCATAAGGAAGAAAGTGAGATAGTTGTGCCACAGATTGTCATCAAAACCATAGTCTGTCGCTACCTTTAGGATTCTCTTGACCTGTGTATTGATGTCGCGCACAAGCTCTGTCTTGTTGTACTCGCCCACCTCAAACTGCTCAAAGAGCTGGCCCAATTTATAAAGTATCTCGTCCTGAGGTAAATCTCCGTACATAAGTAATTTTGATATTTCCTGATACATGGCTGTTCCTCCTGGTTTTGCCTTGTTTTCACTGCTAACAAATTATTATAAACACTGCGCCACGATTTTGCAAGAGCTTGTGTGCCCGGTATGGCGCAGGAGACGTAAAAAGGCGGAGCTAAAACTCCACCTTTATTGTTGTGCCACGCCCCACCTCACTGTCGAGCGTAAGCCCTGCATCATGCAGCTCCACTATATGCTTTACTATCGCAAGCCCAAGGCCTGTGCCGCCGGTCTCCTTCGAGCGGCTCTTGTCCACTCTGTAGAAGCGCTCAAAGACGCGCTCCTGCTGATCCTTTGGGATGCCTATGCCGTTGTCCTCGACCGTGAGAACGGTCTTGCCACCTAGCTTGTGTACCGTCACATTTACGGTGCCACCCTCATTGTTGTAGCGGATAGCATTCTGGCAGAGATTCTCAACGAGCTCCGTGAGAAGCTGCCTGTTGCCTCGTACCATACAGTCAGTGCCATCAAAATTGAGTGCTACTTTTCTCTGCTCGGCATTCACCTGTAGATTTTCCATGCAGTCCTTGACCAGACCGTACAGATCAAGCTGCTCAAAGCCCTGCTGCGCCTCGCTGGAATCAAGCTCCGAGAGCTTTATGATATCATTGATCAAGGAAAGCAGGCGCTGTGCATTTCTTCTGATTTCAGTGGCAAAATGAATCTGCTGCTCCTTTTCGACCATGCCGTTTTCTATGAGCTCTGCGTAGCCGGAGATGGCTGTGAGCGGAGTCTTTAGCTCGTGTGACACATTGGCTGTGAAGTCCTGTCTGCTCTTTGCCGCGGCAAGCACGCCCTCATGCTGTATCCTTATCGCATTCATGAACGGCACGAGTTCCTTGTACTCTGTCTTTTTCTGGATGACAGAGGCCTGCTCCAGGTTGCCTGCGAGTGTCTCGATTGGCTTCATGAGCTTTCTGGTCAGGCTCTTTGCGAGAACCACACATATTCCTACTATTATAACCGTCACTATAAGCATGGCAGGTATACTGCTTGCAAACATGTTCCAGATACTTCTTGCTGCAATAGAGACACGCAGTACCGTTCCATCATTGAGCTTTATGGCATGATAGAAGGTATTGCTGTTCATGGTGGCTGATGTTCTCACGCTGTCTCCCGTACCTTTATCAAATGCTGATTCAACTTCCGGTCTATTGCCATGATTTTCAAGTTTTTTCACATTATTTTGATTGTCATACAGCACTGTGCCGTCCTTGTCAATCCAGGTGACACGAATACCCTCCACGTCAATCTGCGGGATTTCATTTATATTCTGTTTTAGTATTCCGGTGCTTTCTATTGTCTCTGCCATGACCTGCAGGTCTTCCTTTACCTGCTTCTGAAAGAGGTAATAGTTGATTACTGTCATGGAAACCATAGTTGCAATCGCTACAAAAAGTGCTGTCGCTACCAGATAGTAATTAATCTTCTTTTTCATGCTGTACGCTCCGCTTATGTATATTAGAAATCATTATAACAGCTATTATTCTATAACATAGCCCACATTTCTGACTGTCTTTATCCTGCTACCATAGTCACCCAGCTTGTGGCGGAGTGTCTTTATGTGCATGTCCACTGTACGTGTCTCGCCCTCAAAGTCAGTATCCCAGACGCTTCTCATGATGACCTCCCTGGTCATGACTATGCCCTGACTGCCCATCAGAAGCCTTAAAAGCTCGTACTCCTTGTATGTAAGGTCAACCGGCTCATTGTTCACTGTAACCACATGGCGCTCATGGTCAATCACCAGATCATCCAGCTTTAAAAGCTTCGGCTCCTCCTTCGCTGTTCTCCTGAGCAGTGCCTTTACTCTTGTGATAAGCTCCATGATTGAGAAAGGCTTTTTGATGTAATCATCTGCGCCTCCGTCAAGCCCTTTTATCATATCCATCTCTGTGGTCTTGGCTGTGACCATTATAATAGGAATATCCTGTGTGGCCGGACGTTTTCTGAGCTTTCTCACGATATCGTAGCCACTCTCATCCGGAAGCATCACATCAAGCAGTATAAGGTCCGGTACAAGTTCATCCAGTTTCTTGTAAAATTCCTTTGCGTTTTCAAATGCACTGACGATGTAATTACTGTTTTTTAAAGCAATAGTCTCTATCTCACGTATGCTCTCATCGTCCTCTACAATATAAATAAGTGCCATAGCTTTCTCCATTTCAAAAAATCTTATGTAAAATTTTTACCTGCTTTTTACTTTCGATTATACATTACTAATGTAAAACAGACGATGGTTTTATGTAAAATTTATGTAAAATCCATCGTCTGTATCAATTTTATCTGTATATAACTATGATTTAATTTTTCAGCATAAAGATTAAATCATGATTTGCGAACTTTGTCATCAAGCGCAAACTCAACCCACTCAGCAATATTTGTCGCATGGTCTCCGATACGCTCAAAGTATTTTGCAACCATGAGAAGATCCTCTGCCTGCTCACCATCCTCTGGATGCTCCCTGATGAAATCAATAAGCTCAGTCTTTACCTTATCAAAAAGATCATCAACCACATCATCCTGCTTCATCACTATGTGAGCCTTGTCATTGTTCTTCTCAACATATGCCTCGATTGCCCTGATAAGCATAAGCATTGTCTCTGAAGCCATGCTCTTGACATGCTCTATATTGACCCTGTATGGCTTGTCACTGCTCATCAAAATGGTCATCTCGCTGATATCGGCCGCGTGGTCTCCTATACGCTCCATATCAGTAACCATCTTCATCGCTGCAGAAATTGTTCTAAGGTCTCTTGCTACAGGCTGCTGCTGCATGAGCAGATTAAAGCACAGGCTCTCTATCTTTTTCTGCTCTCTGTCTATCTCCGAATCGCCCTCCATGATAGCTTTGGCGCTATCGGCATCCTGATGTATAAATGCCTCGATTGCTTTCTGGATTGACTCCTCAATCATGCTTCCCATGTGCATCATTTCTTCATTCAGCTTCTTAAGCTGCTCGTCGAATTTCGATCTCATTAACCAAACCTCCCTGTGATGTAATCCTCTGTTCTCTTGTCCTGTGGATATGAGAAAATTGTCTTTGTGTCACCAAACTCAACCATATCTCCCACAAGGAAGAAGGCTGTATCGTCTGACACACGCACTGCCTGCTGCATGTTATGTGTTACAACTACAACCGTGTACTTTTTCTTTAAATCCTCCATGAGCTCCTCTATCTTTGAAGTAGAGATAGGGTCAAGCGCTGATGTTGGCTCATCCATCAAAAGCACCTCCGGCTGTACGGCAAGTGCTCTCGCAATACACAGTCTCTGCTGCTGTCCACCCGAAAGTCCCATAGCAGATTTCTTTAATCTATCTTTAACTTCATTGAATATCGCAGCACCCTGAAGACTTTCCTCAACTATCTGGTCGAGTATCTTTTTATCCTTGATGCCATGCACTCTCGGGCCATATGCGATATTGTCATATATGCTCATCGGGAACGGATTTGGCTGCTGGAAAACCATGCCGACCTTTTTGCGAAGTACGGTTGTATCGACTGATGGTGCATATATATTCTCACCATCTATCTCTATGCTTCCCTCGATTCTGACGTTGTCAACCAGATCATTCATTCTGTTGATACACTTTAAAAATGTAGACTTACCACATCCTGACGGTCCGATCAGCGCTGTCACGCTGTTTTCTTTTATGTCCATATTGACACCATGCAGTGCATGATTCTGGCCATAATACAGATTCAGGTCGCGAACCTGAATTTTGATTTTTTTCTCCATTTGTATCTCCTGCAACATGTAATAAATTTCTTGTCTTCGAGAATACATTATATGGATGCTTTGTAAAATGCTCTATCAGATGTATGTAAAATCTATGTCAAATTTTTACACACATAAATTATTCGCACTGTTTGTATTTATTATTTGTATACACTATTTATATGCTTTATAGTCGGCTTTATTAAAGTACTGTCTGGTTAAAGTATTGTATCTTTAATAATTAAAAGCTCATCCACTATCCTGTCTGCATCAATATTTGAGTAATTGATAATAAACTGATGCCTGTCTTCCTTTGGCTTACTCAGGTTGAAATGGGTAATCGCCTGAAGCTTTATGCCTTTTTTCAATAGCAGCTCTTCAACTGTTTTGTCCGGAATGTTCGTGTCAAACTGTATGATAAAATGCAGTCCGGAGTCATTTTCTATTACCCTGCATTCCTTTTCGGGGAAGCAGTCTTTTATGGATGAAAGCACGCTCTGGCGCTTTCTGCCGTAATGCAGCCTCATCCTGTTTATGTGCTTTTCAAAATAGCCCTCGCTGATAAAACGTGCCAGCGTGTACTGCTCGAAGGTGGATACCGTGCATGAGTAAAATGAAAGCCTCCTGTAAAACTCATTTGCCAGATGCTCCGGCAGCACCATGTAGCTGATTCGGATGGTGGATGTGAGAGACTTTGAAAATGTATTTATATAGATGACCTTTTCGCACGCATCAATCGAGAGGATGGGCGGTATCGGGTGTCCGTTCATGCGAAACTCACTGTCGTAATCATCCTCTATGATGTATCTGTCGCTGCTCTCGTTGGCCCATGCCAAAAGCTCATAGCGGCGGTTCACAGGCATCGTGATTCCTGTCGGGAAATGGTGTGTCGGGCTGATATGTGCTATCTGCGCGTTCGCTTTCTTTATAAGCTCCACACTGATGCCCTGCTCATCCATCTGCACCGGCAGGCATTTTGCATTGTTGCACTCGTATATCTGGCTGATTTTCTTATAGCCCGGATCCTCCACGCAGTATACCTTGTCCGTACCCAAAAGCTTCACAAGCAGACCGTACAGATACTCTGTTCCCGCTCCGACTATTATCTGGTCCGGGTCCACATTCATACCGCGAAACGATGACAGATGGCTTGCTATCGCTTCCCTAAGCTCTCTCACTCCACCACACGGCGACACCGACAAAAGCTCCTGTTCCCTAAGGGAAATCGTCTCTCGCATAAGCTTTGCCCATATGGAAAACGGAAAGTTACCCGAGTCTGTCCTGTTTGATGAGAAGTCAAATATACTTTCATCCTGCTCAGGTGGCAGCTTTATGCTAAGCTCCTTATGCACCGGTGCCTTGATTACCCTGATATCTGACACATCGGCTATGAAATAGCCCCTCTTTGGTCTTGCAAACATATAACCCTCGCCTATCAACTGGTCATATGCATTTTCAACCGTAATGGTACTAACCCCCAGATTCTTTGCGAGGGTACGTTTTGATGGCATTTTCTCCCCGGAGCTTAATTTTCCCTGTGATATATCGTTTTTGATGCACTCATAAAGGCATTTGTAGAGTGGTCCGTCTGTTTTTGTGAGGTCGTAGGTCAGCATTTGATTCACCGCTTTCTGGCATTTTTATTTTCCTTATTTTGAATATTTTAATATTACCAGATGTGGCGTATTATTGCAACCATGATATGCGGCTGGTGTGAGCAAATACAGCCCGGCGGCGCAGGCGACGAGTACACTCTCGTGTTCGCTACGCTTTGCAGCCAAGATACTGTAAGAATTATGCCTTATAGGTTTTCTATGCCAGACGAAACCGTCGCTACTCGCCTTCCATGGCTCGATAGCTCCTTGCCCCGGCTTCCATGCCGGTGCATTTCTGGTTCTCTTGGGCATAATTCAACAGTATCTAAGCAGCTCCGCTATGCGCTCCCACGAGAGTGTACACGCCGCCTGCGCCACCTAAACATATTTGCTCACGCCTGACTACTTTCGTCATATAAATTGACATAAACGCAAAATAAAAGGAGATTTAACAAATGGAAAACAATAAGAATACTCAATACGAACTCAACAAAGGGCTTGCGCAGATGCTCAAGGGCGGTGTCATCATGGATGTCACTACTCCGGAGCAGGCCAGGATTGCCGAGGCTGCCGGTTCAAGAGCAGTCCTGCCGCTTCCTCTTTACCCATGCCGGTGCATGTGCTGTCATGGCGCTTGAAAGAATTCCTGCTGATATCAGAGCCGCAGGCGGTGTTTCAAGAATGAGCGATCCTAAGATGATTAAGGGCATTCAGGAGGCTGTCAGCATCCCCGTCATGGCAAAGTGCCGTATCGGTCACTTCGTGGAAGCTCAGATACTTGAGGCTATCGAGATTGACTACATTGATGAGTCTGAGGTGCTTTCACCTGCTGATGATGTGTACCATATCAATAAGAGAGATTTCAAGGTGCCTTTCGTATGTGGTGCAAGAGATCGCGGTGAGGCTCTCCGCCGTATCAACGAAGGAGCTTCCATGATCCGTACAAAGGGTGAGCCCGGTACAGGTGATATTGTGCAGGCTGTCAGA
>OHAG01002432.1_pt1 | contig 10354 bp, 8 predicted proteins | sample 1577081 | NCBI WGS metagenome assembly OHAG01 (sample SAMEA3541513, study PRJEB24748) | human gut metagenome | biome: human gut; feature: human-associated habitat; material: faeces | place: China | collected 2012
CGGATACAAAGTTGAAAAAGTTAAGTTAATGGATATGTTCCCAAATACACCTCACTGTGAGACTGTAGTAAAATTAAAAAAATAATTATTCAAAGAGATTAAGTAGAGATGCTTAGTCTCTTTTTTTTTATGTGAAATATGGCAATTGCATAATATATGTTTTTTAGCAAAAAATAATTTACAAATAATTAATAAAAGGAGAGAATTATGCCGAAAAAGAGGTATTTTGTATTAGTATCTCATTGTTTATTAAATCCAGCTACGAGAGTTCACATACTAGGCAGAAGATTTCATGTTGCAAAATTAGTATGTGAATATTTTTTAAGTAAAAATATAGCTATAATACAATTACCATGTCCAGAATTTACAGCTATGGGATATTGGAGAAATCCACAGGGAAGACAGCAATATGATAATGTATTTTTTAAAAAATACTGTAGAGAACAATTAAGTATATATGTGGATATGGTTTGTGAGTTGAAAAATAATAACAACACACCACTATGTTATATAGGTATACAAGGTAGTCCAAACTGTAGCATTTATTGGGGAAAACATAAGACTAATAAATATCATACAGAATCAATAGTAGAAGATATTTCTAAGAAAAAGGAAAAAGCAATTTATGGAGTTATGACAACAGTACTAGATAATATGTTGAAAGAAAATAATATTCATATACATTACTTTGAAGCTCCAGTGAAAGAAAGCTTAGATTCAGAATTAGTGAAAAAATTCTTTAATGATTTAGATAATTTATTAAATATACCAGAAGATTGTAGATTTAAGATAAATCTGGATTTATATAAAAATAAGAAGGAGTGATATAAATGACATTGCAAAATGTACATGGTGACCCCATATTTACGAAAATAAATAAACATAAAAAACAGTATGAATATCTTACTAATGACATAGATACTGAAGTAATAATTGTGGGCGGTGTGTTATGTCTTTTTCTCATTTTTTTTCGAAAATACGCAGGAAGATATAGAATATGTACTCAATAATACAACACAGCAGTACCAGTCACATATGCAATTTATAGAGGATGGGGCGATTGCTATAAGGCATAATAGTCTGCTGGATAGTTTTTTTCAATGTGATAATTATGATTCAGAAGAAGCTAAAAAACAATTAGTATATAGCATGGAACTATTTGCGCAAAGAAATAGAGTCAATCAGCAATATCCATTCGTTACGAGTATGTATCTGTTTAATAATCAGGATCAGTGTGTGAAAGAGCACTATTATGCTATAACGCTGAGCGCTGAGAAGGAACAGGAAGTATATTATCAAAATATGCAACAGTGGTTTAAACTGGAAAAAAATCGGTATGCATGTGTTGCGGATAGAGAGAATCTGAATATTCTTTTTCGCATTTATGATGACAATATGAAAGAGAAAGGAATCGGCATAGCACAAATTAGTTGTGATGCAATTCGAGAAATATTTAAGGAGATAGAAGACTATCAGGATTCTTCTTGGATTGTATTATCTAATAATGATTTGCTGTTAGTATCCGGTGGAGATGAGAAACAAAATGAGCTGATGAAAGAAACATCCGTATCCTGGGTGGGAAATAAGAAAATCGAAGGAAAAAAAGTAATTGGGAGTGCAGATTCGAGTGGATTTGGAACAAGAACTGTCATTGCTGTAGGACAGAGCAATGTTTTAGAAATTTTACGACCAACGTTATTTATCTTTTGGGCAGGACTTGTTATTGTATTATTTTTTACATTTTGTGTTTCTTATGGACTTAGTAATCGATTTTCAAAGCCAGTAACGAGAATGATTTCCAATATTCGTGCATTTGGAAATCAGAACCTGGATGTGAGAATGGAGGATTCCACAATACAGGAATTTCATGATATGGGACAAGTGTTTAATGAGATGGCAGATCGAATCAAGTATTTGATCACAGAGGTATATGAAAAGCAGTTATTAGCCACTAAATCACAGGTGAAATATCTTCAATCGCAGCTTAACCCTCATTTTCAGTTTAACATACTTGCTATGCTCAGTCTCAAAGCGAAAATGTCAGGAAACGAGGAATTATATGAAAGTCTGAATGCTTTTTCAAAATTAATGCAAGGTAAAATTTTCCGTGATAAGGAAATAAAAATAAAAGTGAAGGAAGAATTGGAAATTGTTCAGTTCTATTTGTTTTTGCAAAAAGAACGTTATCAAGATAAATTAATGTATGAAATTAATTTATCTGACGAGCAGATAAAAGAGAACCTTATTCCTCGACTTTTAATCGAACCACTTGTGGAAAATGCTGTTTCACATGGGTTAGAACCTCAAAAAGAGAGTGGAATGATAAAAGTGAGTTTGTATGAGGAAAATACGTCAGAGGAATCTGCAAAGGAAGAAAAAATCAATCATACAGAACAGATAAAGAGGCTCCATATTATTGTTGAGGACAATGGAGTTGGAATGGATTATGAAAAGCTGAATGAGGATCAAGAGAATGAAATCCCGGAGAATGGGAAAATAGGACATACTCACACCGGATTAAAAAATACACAAAGAATGTTACAGATTTTGTATGGCGAAGATTATGAGCTTGACATTGAGAGTAAAAAGGGGAAAGGAACTAGAATCGAAATCATTCTTCCGTCAGAAAGGGGGTCAATGCTATGTGGAAAGTAGTTGCGGCAGATGACGAAGGTTATATAAGGGAAGCATTAAAAAAACTGATTAATTGGGAGAAAATGGATTGTGATTTGATAGCAGTGTTAGAGGACGGACAAGAGCTTATCGAATGTATCGAAAAAGAATCACCGGATATTGTTATTACAGATATTCAGATGCCTGAAGTAAATGGACTTGATGTGTGCAAGTATTTATATGAAACCAGGCCTGAAACACAGGTGATAATATTAACAGCATACTCTAATTTTGATTATGCAAAATCTGCAATCAAATACAGTGCATGTGAATATGTTTTGAAGATTGCGATTATGGATGAACTTCCGGAAGCGTTAGGAAAAGCAACCGGAAAACTATTAAAATTGAAAAAAGAAGTTGAAAAAGAGGAAGTTATTGTACCAGAGCAAAAGACACTTCTTCAGCAGATTGAACAATATGTAAAACAAAACTATAAAAGCAAGATTTCTTTGGAAGAAATTGCAGACGAATTACATGTTAACAGAAGTTATTTAAGTAGGTTTTATAAGAATAAAACAGGCGTAAATCTTTTTGATGAGATATTAAAGCTTCGTATAGAGTCAGCAAAAGAATATCTTTTAAAAACAAATATGAAAACTTATGAAGTTTCGGAAGCCGTTGGATTTGAAGATGCAGGGTATTTTTCAAAGATGTTTAAAAAGATCACAGGGGTTTCACCGAAGGACTTTAGGAAGCAGGAAAAGGATGAAAAGAAGAATTAGACAAGTTATATTTTTATTGGGAATTTTAATAAGTTGTTGCTTATTGGGCGGTTGCGAAAGTGAGGATAATCATAATGTCTCAATTACTTTAATTCATGCCTGGGGCGGTACAGAAAAAGATCATGCTGAAATGAGAGATATTTACGCTGAGTTTCAAAAAGAGTATCCGGAGATTGACTTACAGATTATTTCGATGCCGACGAGTGAAGAGATGATGAGAAAGGTAGAAGATATGGTAATGGTTGGTAATGTTCCGGATATTATCTCTTTTAGTGGAGTTGGTGAAAATTGTCTGTATGATTTTTTAGTTGAAAATGATATGGCATTAGATATTCAGCCATATATAGAGCGAGATAATGATTTTTCCAAAAGCATATCAGATGTGAATAAGGAATATTGGAAAACCAAGAATGGAGAGTTGTATTCTGTGTCAGATGTTCTTATGTTAAGTGGTGGATATTGGTACAATGAGGATATTTTAAATGCAGCAGGAATTGAGCAAGTGCCGAAAAGTTGGGATGAATTTCAGATGATGTGTAACCAGATCAGTGATTGGGCATTGAAAGAAGGAACAGAGATAACAGCACTTCAACCAGCGGCAGAGGGATATTTATATTGTATAGATCATATGCTTTCAGGTAGTGAACAAGCCAGGACAAAGGGACAGCAGTTTGTATATCAAGAGGAAGAGTTCACTACTGCGATAAATCAGCTGAAACAATTGTATAGTTTATCTGTTTCAAAAACTCCAGAGTATAGTTATCGAGATGAAACGAATCTCTTCAATGAAGGAAAACTGGCAATTTACATCAATGGTGTATGGAGTGCTCCAATGATTTCAGATGATATTAATGCAAAGTATGCTTTACTTCCATCATGTACAGAAAAAACTGTATCATGTGAATCTTCAGGTCTTGGATATGTATTAGGAAAGAGTGGAAATGAAGAAAGACAGGAAGCGGCAGTAAGCTTTTTAAAGTACATGCTTAGCAAAGACGTTCAGTTACAGATTCTTGAGAGGACGGAACAAATTCCGGCGAATCCGGATGTTTCGGTAGAGCTATATAAGGAAAATAAAGATAAATTATATCAAGCGGTATCATTGGTTCTTGAAGCTGATGAAAAAATAGAAGTTCCAAGTAACATCTGGTCACTAGAACAAAAAAATTATTTTACTGAATCAATTTTTGATTTATTGGCGGGAACAATCTCAGTACAAGAATTTGAAGAAAATATAAAAATGAAATAGTTGGAGAGAGTGCATATTGACTTAAAGTGAGTTGATACGCACTCTTTCTTTGTGCAAAACATGTAAAGTATTGACACGAGGTAAAAATAATCCATGCTTTGTTCGGCAATGTGTAAACAACATGCATGTTATTGTCAATGCCACACATTCAAAATGCACAAAAAGTAAGGTAGAATTAATTCAACAAATAAGGAGAAACACAGGAGGAAAAAAGATGAGAAAGAAATTGGTAAGTGTACTTCTAGTAGCAGCAATGGGTGTATCCGTATTAGCAGGATGTGGAAGCAGTTCAGGAAACGAAGGAGATAAGAAAGCTTCCGGTGATGAAAATGTTTTGGAGTTTTATCATGGATATTATCAGGATGAAAGTGAATGGCCGGCAGCACAGGTAATGAGAGATATCTATGATGAATTTGCACAGGAACATGCAGACGGAGATGTAACTTTTAAACCGATTGCTGTTGAGAACAGAGATGATATTGTTAGTGCACAGGTTGCTGGTGGATCATACCCGGATATGGTAGATGTTGGAGGAAATGGAGTACCACAGGCTGCAATTTCACAGGAGCTTGTTTATGATCTGAAGCCATATATTGATGAAAATAATCTTCAGGACGCAGTAGGACTTAACTATACACAGCATGATCTAGATGGTCATATTTATGCTGTACATGATCAGATCGAAAGTCGTGGTCTTTGGTATAATGCAGCGCTGTTTGAAAAAGCGGGTGTTTCTGCAGATGCATTTGCAGACTGGAATACATTCGGAGATGCAATGACAAAGATTGCAGGTTTAGGTGATGAATCCTATGGATATATTGCCGGACAGGGATCTGGATGTATTATAAATGCAATTATGGCATCTACAGACGCTGGAAAGAAGATGGTAGAGTCTGAGTTGACAGAAGATATTGTTAATTCTGATGAGTTTGCTAATGCATTCAAGACAACAGCAAAATTAGATCAGGCAAATGGTTCAGAGCATACAACAGATGATAATGGAAATCTGATGGCTGAGTTTAATACAAATGGAAAAGTAGGAGTACTTTTCAATGGTGTATGGAATGCAAGTGGAATTGATGAATCTCTGGTTGATGCAATTGAGCCAGCACTGTTCCCGGGAAATATCTCTATTTCATCAGCAGGTGGCGGACTTACAGTTGCAAACAGCATGAGTGAAGAGAAGACAGCACTTGCGCTTGAATTTGTTAAGTATATGACAAGTGCGGAAGTTCAGGAAAAAATTTTTACAGGTGCCCAGGCAAACCCATGTAACACAACAGTTGATCTGAATGCACTTGCAGAGCAGAGCGGAGATGCTGCTACAATGAAACTTGCTAAAGCATGTGCTCAGGTTAATGAAGCAGATACAATTGTAATCGACATGAAATATACATGGGGATCTGACGTTAACAAAGCGATTATAAACGCACTTATGGAGTGTGCTGTTTCCGGAACAGACATTGATGCAAGATTTGAGGCACTCCAGAAAGAATTACTTGCATTAATCGGTTAATTATAAATGATTTAGTTTCAATGAGGGAGGGGAATGTTGTCCCTTCCCGTTTTTATTGGAGGTATTAAATTGAAAGAAAGTATTAACAATAAGAAAAAAAGTAAATTGGGGATGAGACGTACAGGATTTATTATTGCCTTTTTAGCACCAACAATTCTGGCATTCTGTGTGTTCTACCTTTATCCAATCATTACGGTATTTGTGACATCTTTCTGTAAGTGGGATTACAGTAATATTACATCTCCGGAATTTTTTGGATTCCAGGATTTATGGAACAACTATGAGTATATATTTAAAAAATATCCATTCTTTTGGGAAGCACTTAAAAACTCTGCAACTTGGGCACTTCTTGGTGCAATAGTTCAGATTCCTGTTGCTACTTTGATAGCACTTGCATTATCAAGAAAAGTAAAGGGAATTAAGTTTGTACGAAATGTTTATATCATTCCGAATATGATTTCTACAGCGGCAATGGGAGTGATTTTTTTACAGTTATATAATCCATCCTATGGAATTATCAATCCTATCATTAGAATATTCAACAAAGACTTTACAGATAGTGTTCTGTTGTTAAAAGGACCGGCATTTATAGCTATGACATGTGCCTATATCTTTTTTACAGGAACAACAACATTAATGATACTTGGTAATATCATGGCAGTTCCGGAAGAAGTGAGAGAAGCGGCAATGTTAGATGGAGCCAGCGGATTAAAGCAGGATTGGTTCATTACAATTCCAATGATTAAAGGAACGCTGAAAACAGTATCTGTGCTTGCAGCAACCTCAGGATTCCTTCTTTACAACGAAGTTTATTTCCTGACAAAAGGAGCAGCGGGAACGTACAGTATCAGTTATGTGATTCGAGAGTTAGCAATCACAAGTCCGAGGACTCAGTTTGGACGAGCAAATGCGGTGGCTATGATACAGATTTTAGCAGGTATGGTCATTATTCTTGTAATTAATTTCGCATACAGTGTTTCATTCAAAAAAGAGAAACATTAGGGAGGAGCGTGATAAATAATGAAAAAATCTTTACATGGAAAAACAGTAAAAAATATGCCGACAGGGACTAAAATCGTTACATATATTTGTTTAGCATGGGCACTGATTATATCACTCGTACCATTAGTATGGTTGGGATTATCAAGTTTGAAAAAAGATCCTATGGCAAGACCAGGATTTCAACTTCCGGAGTCGATTTGCATTGATGGATATATTTCTACATTTAAAGACCTTCATGTACTTCGTTATTTCGGAAACAGTTTGTTTGTTGCAGGCGTATCTGTATTGATCAGTGTGGTTATGATCTCTATGTCAGCTTATGTAGTGGCAAGAATGGAATTTCGTGGTAAAGCACTGGTAAATATTCTTTTATATTCCACTATGTTTATTCCCGCAACAGCTTTAACATATCCGGTATATAACCTTATTAATAATCTGCATTTATATGATACTCGTGCAGCATTAATTTTAATTTATTCTTGCAGTGGTATCGCAGTCAGCTTCTTTGTTATAAAAAATTATTATGACAATATTCCAAAAGAGTTGGAGGAAGCTGCAAGAATTGATGGTTGTACTTATTTCCAAACATGGGTAAAAGTTATTTTCCCAATTGCACGACCGGGAATTATGACAGCTGCAGTTTTAGCCTTTCTGAGTAACTGGAATGAATATTACTGGGCATCACTTGTACTGATCACAAGAGAAAAATTAACAGTTCCGGCATTGCTGTCAACATTTACAACATCATTTAATACGAACTATAACGGACTGTTTTCAGCAATGGTTGTTATCATTCTTCCACCGGTAGTCTTATATTGTGTATTTAGTAAATTCTTTATTGAAGCATTATCCGGCGGTGCTGTGAAAGGTTAATTGTAGATAATTGAAAGACGAGGAGAAAATAAATGAATCAGGAAATTAGAGAACGAACAAAGTGGTTTATGGATGCACGATTTGGAATGTTTATACATTGGGGATTATATTCAATTCCGGCTTGTGGTGAATGGGTTATGTCGGAAAAAGAGATGACTGTAGAAGAATACAGAACGTATTTTGAACAGTTTGATCCAGTAGATTATGATCCAAAAAAATGGGTTCGATTAGCCAAAGAAGCAGGAATGAAATATGTAGTATTAACTGCAAAACACCATGATGGTTTTTGTTTGTTTGATTCCAAACTTACAGATTATAAATCAACAAATACAAAAGCCGGACGTGATCTGGTAAGAGAATTTGTAGATGCATGTAGAGAAGAGGATTTAAAGGTAGGACTTTATTTTTCCATTATTGACTGGAAACATCCGGATTTCCCGAAATATGGAGATCGTCAGCACCCGATGAGAAATAATGAAGCATACAAGGATGAAAAAATTGATTTTGACAGATATTTGGATTACATGCATGGACAGGTAAAAGAACTTGTTACAAATTATGGGAAATTAGATTTATTATGGTTTGATTTTTCTTATGACGATATGACAGGTGAAAAATGGAAAGCAACAGAATTGATCAAAATGGTACGTCACTATCAGCCGGATGTAATCATTGATAATCGTTTAGAAGGTGCTGGAGATAACCATGGAAGTATTGCAACAGATAATCCGTTAATTTACAGTGGTGATTTTGCAAGTCCGGAACAGATCATTCCGCCAAAAGGAGTATGTGATATCAATGGAGAGCCAATTCCATGGGAACTTTGCGCAACAATGAATAATCACTGGGGATATTGCAACTTCGACCATCAGTATAAAACACCAGAAATGTTAGTGAGAAAACTTGTAGAGTGTGTTAGTAAGGGTGGAAATATGATTTTGAATGTAGGACCTGATGCAAAAGGAAACATTCCAAAGGAAAGTGTTGAAATACTCAAAGAAGTCGGAAACTGGATGGATAAGAATAAAGAAAGTATTTATGGATGTGGAATATCAGATCTTGAGAAACCTGATTGGGGAAGATATACAGAAAAAGACGGAGTGATTTATGCACATGTTTATGAGACACCTTTAGGAGCACTTCCGCTCTATGGAATCAGTCCTGAAAAACTGGATAGAATTACATATTTAGCTGATGGAAGTGAAGTGAAAAGAGGAGAAGCATGGAATACAGCTCTTTATACAGATGTTGCATTCGTATCATTTGGAGATGATCCGGTATTTACTTATCCATTGCCTGATGAAAAAGACACGGTATTAAAAATTCAACTTAAGAATTGAGAATGAGGAAGGAAGAAAAACGATGAAGCAGGTAACCAGTATTTTGATTGGGGCAGGATTGAGGGGTGGCTATGTATATTCTCAGTATGCATTGGATCACCCAGATGAATTTAAAGTGGTAGCTGTGGCAGAACCAGACCAAGAACGTAGAGAACTTTTTGCGGCAAAACATAATATTCCAAAAGAGCTACAGTATGAATCATATGAAGAATTATTACAACAAGACAAAATTGCAGATTGTGCTATGATTTGTACACAGGATAAAATGCACTATGAACCGGTTACTATGGCATTGCAAAAAGGATATCATGTTTTATGTGAAAAACCGATGTCTCCAAATAAAGACGAAATTGTAAAAATGGGAGCAATGGCAAAGAAATATAATCGAATATTATCGGTATGTCATGTTTTGCGCTACTCACCTTTTTTCTCAAAAATAAAAGAAATTTTAGACGAGGAAAGAATTGGAAGAATGATGTCAATTCAGCATATTGAGGAAGTAGGATATTGGCATCATGCACATAGCTTTGTGAGAGGAAATTGGAGAAATAAAGAAGAATCAAGTCCAATGATATTGCAGAAATGCTGTCATGATATGGATATTATGTTATGGTTAGCTGATAGTAAGTGTAAAAAAATCAGTTCTTTTGGAGAACTTACATATTTTACAGAAGAAAATGCACCTGTAAATGCACCGAGATATTGCATGGACGGATGTGAACATAGAGATAAATGTCCGTTTTATGCACCACGTTTTTACTTAGAACATCCGAAAGCTGTGGAAGACGGACTTGTATATGCAGTAACTGATCAGGCAGATTCAGAACATGTCCTAAAGGAGTTAAAGAAAGGACCTTATGGAAGATGCGTGTTCCATTCTGATAATACAGTTGTGGATCATCAGACAGTAGATATCGAATTTGAAAATCAAGTTACAGCTTCATTTTTGATGACAGCGTTTACAAACCAGTGCGCAAGA
>OHAG01002452.1_pt1 | contig 10254 bp, 8 predicted proteins | sample 1577081 | NCBI WGS metagenome assembly OHAG01 (sample SAMEA3541513, study PRJEB24748) | human gut metagenome | biome: human gut; feature: human-associated habitat; material: faeces | place: China | collected 2012
GATAAATCCCTGGACGAATACCGCCGGCAGCTGGAAGAATTAAAGAAGAAATTGGAAGAAGAGAAGAAAAAACAACAGGACCAGACAAAGGAGAATCTTGGAGAAAGATATCGTAGTGAAGAAGGTGAGTTTACAGATTTGGTATTCACCACTTCAATGGGAAGCCCAATGATAAGGCATAATGCTCAAAAAATCATAACTAGAGCAGTTAAGGCTTATAACCTTGAAGAAGGTGCAAGAGCAGTGCAGGAAAACAGAGTTCCTGTTTACATGGAACCGGTAAGCCCTCATGCATTAAGAAGAACATTTTGCACCAGATGCTTTGAGGCAGGCATTAATCCGAAAGTTGTACAGTCAGTAATGGGACATGCAACATATTCTACAACCATAGACATATATACAGAAGTTATGGGAGAGATGAAAGAATCGGAATTGGCAAAGTTTACGCTGGATGTAAACACAAAAGATATAATAAACCAAAATTGAAAAAGCAAACCAAAAATTTGAATAATGTGATACAATAAAAGAGAAAGTTTCATATTTGATTTGTTAGAAAGAAACAGCAAATTTGGTTTAAGAAGAATTTAAGCTATATTTGGAATGCTAAAATAGTGTTGTAAAATAGTCGATTTTATAAAAAAACGTGGTAAATAATACCATAAGTTATCAGATAATAAAGATACATCTTTAGAGAAGTTGCAAAACAGATGCAGTAATTGTCTGGACGGCAAGAATGCCAGAGGCATTTTTGAATAATCGAAATGATTTCACAGTCATTAAGCGATATAAACATACATAAGAATAAAGTGGCATGCACTTCCTGCCATCACGAACAGATGGAAGATCTCATGTGAGCCGAAATTTTTGTGCTTTGCATCGAACAGCGGAACTTTCAAAGCATAAATGATGCCGCCGACAGTGTAAATGATACCGCCTGCCAGGAGCCATCCAAAAGCTGCCGGAGAGAGCGAATTGACAATCTGTGTGAAAGCCAGTACGCAGACCCAGCCCATGCTGATATAAAGCACAGAAGAAAACCATTTCGGACAGGTGATCCAGCAGATTTTTACGATAATGCCGATCAGTGCGATTGCCCAGACAAGAGCGAACAGGAAATATCCGACCGGACCTTTCAAAACGATCAGGCAGATTGGTGTGTAGCTTCCGGCGATCAGTACGAAGATCATCATATGGTCGATCTTTTTCAGGATCGTGTTGACACGTTCGGAAAGATCAAAGGTATGATAGGTTGTGCTTGCGGCGTATAAAAGAATCAGGCTGACTGCATAGATTGCAAGCGAGATCAGGTAAATCCGGCTCGGTTCGTGGGCTGCTTTTATTAAAAGTGGAAATGCGGCGAAAATTGCCATCAGCATGCCGATAAAATGTGTGATTGCACTTCCTGGATCTTTAATATGTTTCTTTTTCATCACAAATCCCTCCTTAGAGATGAATAATTAAAACTACAACACGTAGTAATCAATACTACATTAAGTATATGAGTATATTATACCGTTTATGCATAAAATGCAAGTGAAAATTGACTTTTTAAAAATTATTTGTTAGAATATAACGCGAATGTTACGATGCTCTTTACTTGTATTGTCACCAAGTAAGGAGTTTTTTATTGTGCATTGCGACGGATAAGGAAGATGTCGCAAGCGACCGTCGCAGGCGCGAGAATGCGCCCCGGCAGAGTTTATATGATGGAGTTTAAGGTCATATTTGTAATTGATAATGTATTTAATAGAAAGGATAATGGATGGAAACAGTTAGATTTGAAGAAATGGGACTTTCGGAAGAGATTCAGAAAGCAGTAAGATACATGGGATTTGAGGAGGCTTCACCGATTCAGGCAAAGGCAATTCCGGCAATGATTAGCGGGATCGATTTGATCGGGCAGGCACAGACCGGAACCGGTAAGACCGCAGCATTCGGAATCCCGATTCTGGAAAAGGTAGACCCGAAGCTGAAAAAGCTGCAAGCGATCGTTCTCTGCCCGACCAGAGAGCTTGCAATCCAGGTGGCAGACGAGATCCGCAACCTGTCCAGATATATGCATGGAATTAAGGTTCTGCCGATTTACGGAGGACAGGATATCGTAAAGCAGATCCGTTCCTTAAAGAGTGGAACACAGATCGTCATAGGAACTCCAGGGCGTGTGATGGACCACATGCGCAGAAAGACGATGAAGCTGGATTTTGTACACACGGTTGTGCTTGATGAAGCAGATGAAATGCTGAATATGGGATTCCGTGAGGATATCGAATTTGTATTAAGTGGTGTTCCTGAGGAGCGCCAGACCGTGCTTTTCTCAGCAACCATGCCGAAGCCGATCATGGAGATTACGAAGAAATTCCAGAATAACGCAAAAGTGATCAAAGTTACAAAAAAGGAACTGACTGTTCCGAATATTGAGCAGTATTATTATGATGTAAAGCCGAAGAAGAAAGAGGAAGTTCTTTCCAGACTTCTTGATATTTATTCACCAAGGCTTTCGGTTGTATTCTGTAATACGAAGAAGCAGGTGGATCTTCTGGTAAATGCACTTCTCGGACGCGGATATTTTGCAGCAGGACTTCACGGGGATATGAAGCAGGAACAGAGAGACCGCGTGATGCAGGGCTTTCGGACCGGTAAGACAGAGATCCTGGTAGCGACGGATGTGGCGGCCCGTGGAATTGATGTAGATGAAGTGGAAGCAGTATTTAATTATGATCTCCCGCAGGATGATGAATATTATGTACACCGTATCGGGCGTACCGGACGCGCAGGACGCGAAGGAAGAGCATTTTCTTTCGTATCAGGAAAAGAAGTTTACAAACTGAAAGAGATCCAGAGATACTGCAAGACGAAGATCTATGCACAGAAAGTTCCGTCACTGAATGACGTTGCGAATACTAAGATGGAAAATATTCTGGATGATGTGGAGCGTGTGATCGAGCAGGAAGATCTGGACATGATGATCAATGCCATCGAAGAACGTGTCAATAATTCTGAATTTACAGCAATGGATATGGCGGCTGCATTTTTAAAGATCTGCTGTGGAATGACAGAGGATAACAAAAATACAGAGGAAAATGACTGGGAATTTGGAGATACCGGTGCAGGTGAGGACGGAATGGTACGTCTGTTCATCAATATTGGAAAGAAGCAGAGAGTACGTCCGGGAGATATTCTTGGTGCAATCGCCGGGGAAAGCGGAATGGATGGAAAGCTGATCGGAACGATTGATATGTATGATAAGTATACATTTGTTGAGGTGCCGAGGGAATATGCCCGTGAGGTACTGAATGCGATGAAGAATGTGAAAATTAAAGGGAAGACGGTGGCTGTGGAGCCGGCGAACCAGAAATAGGAGGTCGAGCCAGCTCGAATGCGCTGCGCTACTTCTCGCTGTAGGCTGTCGCCTAATAGGGATAAATAGAAGAGCCCCTGGAAGAATGAATAAATTCGTTCTTCCAGGGGCTCTTCTATTTATCCCTGCTCGGCTTGTAGCTTAGCCAAAGTAGCGTTTGAGTAATCCTTCGAATGCTTTTCCGTGTCTTGCTTCGTCTCTTGCCATTTCATGAACTGTGTCATGGATCGCATCGAGGTTTGCAGCTTTTGCACGTTTTGCAAGGTCAAATTTGCCTGCTGTTGCACCGTGTTCTGCTTCTACTCTCATTTCAAGGTTCTTCTTTGTGCTGTCTGTTACAACTTCGCCAAGAAGTTCTGCGAATTTAGCAGCGTGTTCTGCTTCTTCGTGAGCAGCTTTTTCCCAGTAAAGTCCGATTTCCGGATAGCCTTCTCTGTGAGCTACTCTTGCCATTGCAAGATACATTCCTACTTCTGAACATTCACCTTCAAAGTTTGCTCTGAGGTCGGCAAGGATGTCTTCGCTTACGCCTTTAGCTACTCCAACTACATGCTCTGCAGCCCATTCTCTTTCGCCTTCTTTTACTTCTGTGAACTTGTCAGCGCCTACGCCACATACTGGACATTTCTCCGGTGCTGCTTCGCCTTCGTATACATAACCACATACTGTACAAACAAATTTCTTCATAATAATAATCTCCTTTTCTTTTTTTGATAGTATATTTGATTTCTTTTAGTTAGCAATATTAGTAACTGTTACTGATATTAAGATAACATATACATCCATCTTTGTCAACTATAATTGATAAGTTTTTTCAAAATTTCTGAATTTATACTACATAGTCAGGACTTTCTTAAACAATCACCGCAGATACCGTAGAAAAGCATGGTGTGTGATTCAATCTGACCGTCGAAACTTTCGGATGCGAGATGGTTGATCTTATCCATGTGATCAAAATCCATATCAATCATTCGCTTGCAGCACTTGCAATAGAAATGATAATGCGGATTGGTACGTGCATCAAAACGATCGCCGCCATCGGGTGTTGTAATTTTAATTGCCTCGCCTATGTCGGCAAGCAGATTTAAATTGCGGTAAACGGTTCCGAGACTGATATTTGGAAATTCTTCTTTGATATGCATATATACAGTATCTGCTGTTGGATGTGTTGTAACAGAGGAAAGATAATCCTTAATTGCCTCACGCTGTCTGCTGTATTTTAAACTTGCCATTGATGTCACCTCCTACATAAAGATAATAATAATGATTACTAAAATCATATTATAATAATATTCTTATAATGTCAATAAAAAAGATGTTGGGTTTAAAAGGTATTTTGATCCCTTTGATATCAGATTGCTACGTGCTTTGCATTCTAGCAATCCTCTAAAAAATTGTATATTGAATAAAAGAATAAAAAATGGAAATACTGTTAAGCGAGATGTAATAATTTGTAACAAATATGACGAAAAAACAAAGTGTATAAAGAACGGTGTAGAACTGTGTACTACGAAATAACTGAGGAAAACTTGACAATGTGAAATTTGATTGATATAATATCACCGTAACAAATGTAACAATTCTGTAATATTTACAAAAGATAAGAATACATGAAGGAGGGAGATTTATGCATTCAAATCTAAAAAAAGGATTGTTCCTGGTTACTTTTCTGGGGATGACAGTATCTCCGGGAATTTCGGTTATGGCAGCAGATGGAGACACCGCAGAAGCTGCAAAGATGCCGGGCGTAGGGATAGAAGCGGTATTGAATGATCTTTATTCTCAGAACAGGGAGATTAAAGCTGAGGATTATCTGGTACCGGAAAATAAGGGTGAGTATTTAGATATGGCATTTGCCAATGTAACAAGTTTTCTGTATGTCAGAAGCGAACCGACGAAGGAAAGTGAATATGTCGGAAAGCTGTATCCGGGATACGCGGCGAAGATCACAGGTCCTGTGGGAGAATGGACGGCAGTTGAATCGGGAGATGTCACCGGATATGTAAAAACAGAATATATACTGACAGGAGCAGAGGCGCAGACGTATGCGGAGAATCTGGTAACGGAAGCGCAGCAGGAAGGAAAAGAAGAAGCAGAAGCATTTAACTATGCAGTGTCCAGGGAATCCGAAGAAGCGCAGATGACGCAGGAAGTCCAGGAAAATGTACAGCAGACGGAGACTACCGAAGTTTCCGCACAACCGGCGTCAAATGGACAGGCGATCGTTGATTATGCATGCCAGTTCATTGGGAATCCGTATGTCTGGGGCGGCACAAGTCTGACAGATGGGGCAGACTGTTCCGGATTTGTACAATCAGTATTTGCGCATTTTGGAATCAGTCTTCCACGGACAACGTATGACCAGATTAATGCAGGCGTGGAGGTAAGCTATGATCAGGCGATGCCGGGAGATCTGATCTGTTATGATGGCCACATCGGAATTTATATTGGGAACGGTCAGATCGTCAATGCACAGAACCCGGAACAGGGAATCGGGATTTCACCGGCGACTTATACGACAATTCTTTCAGTAAGAAGAATCGTGTAAAAGCTTGGAAACACCAGTGAAAGCAGGCATTTGAAAAATGTGAAAATGCTGAATATTTGTGGGTTATCCACATTGTCCACATAAAAACATACGTTTTTTGTGGAAAACGGGGGAAAATATTTTACAAAAGCAAAGAAACCTTAATATCCGTGAACTGCTTCCCGTCAAGTAGACAATTAAAAAAATAAAATTTATTTCTGCCACTAGATGAAAAACTGGTGGCAGTTTTTATGCTGCCAATATATATTGTTCATGTTTTTCCATTGGGGTTAAAACTCCAAGATTCCTTTGTAATCGTCTATTGTTGTAATATTCCATGTAGCTTTCAATCATGCCCACAAGTGCTGTACGACTCGTAAATCTTTTCCCATAATAACGTTCTCTTTTTATAATCCCCCAGAATCCTTCCATCGGACCATTATCAATACATTTTGCAACCCTGGACATGCTTTGCGTCATTCCGGCAGCTTCCAGTTTATTATGGAAGCTTCGATTTGTATATTGAAATCCTCTGTCACTATGACACAGCGGGCGTGCATCTGGATTACTGGCAATGGCATTGTCGAAAGTATCAAAGACCAATGCATTATTATTGTTATCTCGAATTACATAGGACACAATCCGTCTATCATACAAATCTAGTATTGCACTAAGATACACCTTATGTTTTTCCAAACCAATGTAATATTTAAATTCCGTCACATCTGTAAGCCATTTCTGATTAGGTGCATCTGCAAAAAACTCTCGGTTTAATACATTTTCCGCTATGTATTGTGGATTTGCGGATTGACGTGTGCATCCATTGTTAGCATATTTAATTGTGGATTTAATATTTTTCTTTCTGCAAATACGAAGAACCCGTTTGTCATTTACCTTTATTCCATAATAGCGTTCCAGATCATCTCGTATTCTTCGATAGCCTTTGTCGGGAGAATCCGTGTGTATCTTTTCGATTGCATCTGAAATACGCAAGTTTTTAATTTCATTAGCTGGAATCTCTCTATGAAGCCATTTATAATAAGCAGATCTGCTTACATTTCCAAGTTTGCAAAGTGCACTGATTGGGTAACCGTATGTTTCGTTTTCCTCTTTAATTGCCTGATAAATCTGCCCTTGCCTCAACAGGCTTAACCCCGCCTCCTCTCTATTTCGTCGAGTTTTTTTAGGAATGCTGTCTCCATTTCAGCTTTTTTCCGCTTGGCTTTTTCCATCTTCAATTCTGCTTGAAGTTTTTCAATTTCTGAAAGAGAATTCTCTGATTTCCTTTTGCCACGATTGTCTTGTAGTGCATTAATTCCACCGTTTTCATATTTAACCGTATAGTTTCGTGCCTGCTGATAAGAAACTTTAAATTTTTCAGATGTTTCAGTGTAATTATGATCATGGCTAATGCAATATGCCGCAATTTCTACCCGTTCATTAAATGCCGTTTTTCTTCCTTTGGTCATGATGCCTGTATCTCCCATTCTGGAAGCTTTTAGCTCCTCATGACCATTATACTTCTTAATCCAGCTTCTGAGTTGACTGGTCGAAAGAATTTTGAACTTTTGACAAATTTCCATATGAGAACCTTCGCCGGCTAAATATGCTGCGACTGCTTGCTCTTTTTCTGTTTTGGAATAATGTTTGTTATGATTGGTTTTAAACGCATCTATTCCCATCGCTTCGTAGTTTTTTACCCATTGTTTGAATGATTGAAAGGTTATACCTAAACGTTGTGCAATCGTCTTCATACTGCCTTTTCCATCTAAATATTCTTGAACTGCACTTATCTTTTCTTCAGCACTGTATCTTGCTTTTCTTCCCAATAAAAATACCCCCTTTCAGGTAACAAGTTTTATATTATTTTACTTGTCTACCTAAAAGGGAGCATATCAGAACCTGTGGATGAAAAGCTTGCAGGTTCTCTTTTGGCTTTCATAGGAAATCTTGAGAAAATTTCTGTTAAGTAAAAGATACTACGTGCCAGGATGCATTCATTGTTGTATATATAAAATTTTAAAATGAGAAAAATTCTTCTTGCAATATACCCTAATGGGGTATATAATGGTGCTCGTAAAGAGGAAAGATAAGAGGTGAGACGCATGGAAGAAAAGAAAGAATGTTGTCACTGCCATAAGACGAAAGAGCGTTCTGAAAAGGAATACAAGGACATGATCAACCGCCTGAGCCGGATCGAAGGGCAGGTCAGAGGTGTGAAGCGCATGGTAGAAGAAGATGCGTACTGTCCGGATATTCTGATTCAGGTATCGGCGATCAATGCGGCACTCAACAGTTTTAATAAAGTCCTTCTGGCGAATCATATCCGTACCTGTGTGGCAGAGGATATCCGCGAGGGAAAAGATGAGACGATCGATGAGCTGGTTGTAACGCTTCAGAAACTGATGAAATAACAGGATTGTTATAGATTTTCAGGTGAAAAGCGCAGGAAAATTTTTACAATATAAAAATGGCAGATAAAGCCAAAAAGTGAGGTGGATTTTTGTGGAACAATATACAGTAACAGGAATGAGCTGTGCGGCGTGCAGCACCAGAGTAGAGAAAGCCGTATCAAAGGTGCCGGGCGTTACCAGCTGTTCGGTGAGTCTTCTGACGAATTCGATGGGAGTAGAAGGAACTGCATCCCAGTCGGAGATCATTGCGGCTGTCGAGGCAGCGGGATACGGTGCTTCTGTAAAGGGCTCTGATGCAGGAGCAAAAAGTAAAGGTGCTTCGATGAATGAGGATGCCTTAAAGGATAGAGAAACGCCGGTCATGAAGCGCCGTCTGATCGCATCCCTTTGTTTCCTGATCCCACTGATGTACATTTCCATGGGTCATATGATGTGGAACTGGCCACTGCCGGGATTTCTGGCTGACAATCATGTAGCAATGGGACTGATCCAGCTGTTATTTACCGGAATTATCATGGTGATCAACCAGAAGTTCTTCATCAATGGATTTAAGGGACTCCTTCATGGTGCGCCGAACATGGATACCCTGGTTGCACTGGGATCAGGGGCATCCTTTGCATACAGTACCTATGCATTGTTTGCAATGACAGATGCACAGGTGAAGATGGATATGGAAGGCGTCATGTCTTATATGCATGAGTTCTATTTTGAATCAGCAGCCATGATCCTGACGCTTATCACAGTCGGAAAGATGCTGGAAGCGCATTCCAAAGGAAAGACAACAGATGCATTAAAGAGTCTGATGAAGCTGGCTCCGAAGACAGCTGTTGTCTTGAAAAATAGTGTGGAGACAGAGGTTTCCATTGACCAGGTGAAAAAAGGCGATATCTTTGTAGTAAGACCGGGTGAAAATATACCGGTAGATGGTATCGTGCTGGAAGGAACCAGTGCAGTCAATGAAGCAGCACTTACCGGAGAGAGTATTCCGGTTGATAAAGCAGAAGGTGACAAGGTATCTGCTGCAACCATGAACCAGTCCGGTTTCCTCAAATGCGAGGCAACCAGAGTTGGAGAAGATACCACACTTTCACAGATCATTCAGATGGTCAGTGATGCGGCAGCCACAAAGGCACCGATCGCCAAGATCGCAGATAAGGTTTCCGGTGTGTTTGTACCGGCAGTCATCATGATCGCAGTGATCACCTTCATCGTATGGATGCTGGCAGGCCAGACCGTTGGATATGCACTGGCAAGAGCCATTTCCGTTCTGGTTATCAGCTGCCCGTGTGCCCTCGGACTTGCGACCCCGGTTGCGATCATGGTCGGAAATGGTATGGGTGCAAAGCATGGAATCATGTTTAAAACAGCTGTTTCGCTGGAAGAGACCGGAAAAATGCAGATCGTAGCACTCGATAAGACCGGTACGATCACAAGCGGAGAGCCGAAAGTAACCGATATCATTCCGGCGGAAGGCGTAAGCGAAGAGGAGATGCTTCAGATGGCATTTGCCCTGGAAAAGAAAAGTGAGCATCCGCTGGCAAAAGCGATCCTGCTGGAGGCAGAGCGGCAAAAAGTCAGAGCAGAGGAAGTATCGGATTTTCAGGCACTTCCGGGAAATGGTCTGACAGCCAGTCTTCATGGAAGCCGCCTCTTTGGTGGAAATATGAAATTTATCTCCGAAATCTGCAAAATCTCAGAGAAACAGAAACGCCAGGTGGAAGCACTGGCAGAAGATGGAAAGACGCCGCTGTTTTTTGCAAAAGAAGACCGTTTGCTCGGTGTGATCGCAGTAGCGGATGTGATCAAAGAAGAGAGTGCAAGAGCCGTAAAAGAACTGCAGAACATGGGAATCCGGGTAGTCATGCTGACCGGGGACAATGAGCGGACAGCAAGGGCGATCGGACGGCAGGCAGGCGTTGATGAGGTCATTGCCGGAGTCCTTCCGGAAGGAAAGG
>OHAG01002454.1_pt1 | contig 10239 bp, 7 predicted proteins | sample 1577081 | NCBI WGS metagenome assembly OHAG01 (sample SAMEA3541513, study PRJEB24748) | human gut metagenome | biome: human gut; feature: human-associated habitat; material: faeces | place: China | collected 2012
CTGGCGGCTCTGGAAGGCCCGCAGCAGCGGCACCATCAGGTTCCCCATCGCCGCCGTGAGGACGAACCCCAGTGTCGATGCGACGATCAAGGCAAAACGGATCATATCACTGCTGCTCCTTGTAGAAGAGTTCCAGCACCTTTTCCAGGGCCATGCCGCGGCTGGCCTTGACCAGCAGCGCATCGCCCGGCTGCATCAGCCGGAGCAGGGCGTCGGCGGCTTCGCGGTAGGTGTTGGCGTGCAGGGTGGTCAGGCCCTTGGCCGCAGCCACCACAGCCGTGCGTCGGGCCTGCTCGCCGTAGGTGATGAGGGTGTCGATGCCGCTTTCCGCAGCCTGACGGCCCACCTCCTCGTGGGCCTCACGGCTCAGGTCTCCCAGCTCCAGCATATCGCCCAGCAGGGCAAAGCGGCGCTTGCAGGGGTACTCCCGGAACATGGCCAGCGCGGCCTTCATGCTGTCGGGGTTGGCGTTGTAGCAGTCCTCGATGACATCCACGCCGTTGCTGTGCACGACCTTCTGGCGCATCCCGGTCTGCTCAAAGTTGCTGATGCCCCGCAGCACCTTCCGGGCATTGAGGCCCAGCCGGGTGGCGGCGCAATAGGCGGCCAGCGCATTGGCCACGTTGTGGCGGCCCATCGCAGGGATGTGCACCATAAAGGTGCCCTCCTCGTGGTCTTCGAGCACGAAGCTCATGCCGTCGGCCTCCTGCTGGATGGACAGGGCGCAGACATCCGCCCCCTCGTCGCCCAGGCTGAACCAGACGGGCCGGACATGCTTCGGCAGCTCTGCCTTCCGCAGGAAGGGGTCGTCGCCGTTCAGCACCAGCGGAGCGCCCTCCGGCAGACCGGCGCAGATCTCCAGCTTGGCCTTGCAGATGTTCTCCTGACTGCCCAGGTTGCCGATGTGGGACACGCCGATGCAGGTGATGATGCCCACATCCGGGCGGGCGCAGCGGCTCAGCCGCTCGATCTCGCCCAGGTGGCTCATGCCCATCTCGACGACGGCATATTCGGTCTCGTTCCCGATGCGGAACATCGTGCGGGGCAGGCCCAGCTCATTGTTCTGGTTGCCCTCGGTCTTGATGGTATTGCCGAAGCCCTCGATGGCAGCATAGCACATCTGCTTGGTGGTGGTCTTGCCCACGCTGCCCGTCACACCCACGACTCTGGGGTGGAACTGGCTGCGGTAGTTGGCCCCCATCACCATCATGGCCTGGTAGCTGTCCGCGCAGAGCACGGCCTTTTCCGCCGGGACGCCCTCGACCGGGTGGTTCAGCACCACACAGAAGGCCCCGGCTTCCAGTGCCTTGGCTGCAAAGTCGTGGCCGTCGAATCGTTCCCCCGGAAAGGCCACAAAGATGCAGCCGGGGCAGACCTCGCGGCTGTCGGTGGTCACAAGGGACACTTCGGCGTCCCCGGTGTCAAAACCTTCCGGCGCAAGGCCGTTCAGCAGAATGCTTGCTCTGATCTTTTCCATACGATACTCTCCCTTTTCCTGATATCACTCGATCGTCTTCTATACGAGATGCCGTTCCTCTTACCAACAGCCCCCAGCCAGTCGGAGCCTCACTCCCCGGCTGCCAATGGCTCTCCCTTGGGGAGAGCTGGCGCGAAGCGCCTGAGAGGGTCTACCCGCAGGTGATGGTCACGAGGGTACCGCGCTGGACGCTGGCCCCCGCCGCCTCGCTCTGCTCCTGGACCAGGCCATTCGCGTCGCCGGCCACAGTGCAGTTGAGCCCGGCTGCTGCCAGCATCTGGCGGGCAAAATCCGCGCTCTTGCCCATCACATCCGGCACCTCCGTGTGCCTGCCTTCGTATGTATCGGTATACAGATACACCGTAGTGCCGTAGGGCACCTCCGCGCCTGCGCGCGGGTACTGGTAGGTGACCACCGCGCCAGCCTGGCTGGCGTCGCTCTCGGCCAGCTGGTGCTTGAGGCCCTTGATGTTCAGCGAGACCTGCGCATTGCTCCACTCGTTGCCGATGAGGTTGGGCACCTTGACGGTGGTGCCGCTGCGGTCAGTGCCGTCGGTGGCGATGCCAAGGTAGGGCGCGATCTCACTGATGATGTTGCCGACGACGGGCGCAGCCAGAATGGACGAGTAGTCCGTTTTGGAGTTGTTGGGGTCGTCGAGCATGACGTAGACGAGGATCTCCGGGTCGTCGGCTGGCAGGACCGCCACAAAGGAAGCGACCTTCTTGTAGTCGCCATCGCTGCGGCGGTCCATGTTCAGCTGCTCGGACGTGCCAGACTTGCCGCCGATGCGGTAGCCTGCCACGTAGGCGCGTCCGCCGCCGCCCTGGGTGCCGTCCGCCACTTCATATTCCATAATCTGGCGGATGGCCTTGCTGGCGCTCTCGCTGATGACCTGGCGGCGGACATTTGCCCCCACCTCTTCGATGACATTGCCGTTCTGGTCGGTGATCTTATCCACCACATGGGGGGTGACGAGATAGCCGCCGTTGACGGCAGCGGAGATGGCCGTGCAGACCTGCAGCGGCGTGACCGCCATGGCTTGACCGAAGGCCGACGAGGCCAGCTCGACTTCGCCCAGGCGGCTCTTGCTGTAATACTGCATGAAGTTCGTCTCGCTGGGCAGGTCCACGCCGGTGCGCTCGGTGAAGCCGAAGGCGTCAAAGTAATCATAGAACAGGCTGGAACCGATGCGCTGGCCCAGCTGGATGAAATAGATGTTGCAGCTGTTCCGCAGCGCTTCGGCCAGATTCTGGACACCGTGGGCCTTTTTGCCGGCGCAGTGATAGGTCTCCTTGGCGACGCCGTAGGCACCGGAACAGTTCAGCGTGGTGTTGATGGTCGCCTTGCCGGAGTCCACCCCCATGGCCGCCGTGATGACCTTGAAGACGCTTCCGGGGTAGTACAGCTCGGTGATGGTCTTGTTCTTCCACTGGATGTCGCGGTAATAGCCGGAATAATCGCCCTCCGGGTCCAGCACCTTGTTGCCGTTCGCATCTGTGACAGAGCTGCCGTCCTCATTCTTGAGGTAGATGCCGTAGAGTTCCGGTTCGGCGTGGACCAGCTCGTTGAGATAGGCCTCGTTGGCGGTGTAATCCAGCGCATTATTGGGGTCGAAGTCCGGCTTGGAGGCCATGGCCAGGATGGCACCGGTCTTGACGTTCATCACGATAGCCGCGCCGCGGTTCTCGACGTTGTTGGCCGAGATGGCCTCGTTCAGGTAGCGCTCCGCCACCTCCTGGATGTTCACATCCAGCGACAGCACCAGATTGGAGCCGTCCTTGGCGGCATAGGTGGTGGCGTTTTCGTCCGCGATGGCATTGCCGTAAGCGTTGCGCAGGGTGATGGTGCGGCCATTGACGCCCGCCAGCGTGGATTCGTAGGATTTTTCCAGGCCGTAGGTGCCGTAGCCGTCGGCATCGCAGAAGCCCAGCACCGCCGCCGCAAAGGCTCCGTAGGGATAATCCCGCTGGAAGCTCTTGGTGGACGAGACCGAGATGCGGCCCTTGCGGATGCCCTTGTCGGCATCCGCCTTTTTGTGAGCCTTGTTGTATGCGGTGACGTATTGTTCAATGGACAGCTTGATGGCGTTGTTCACCTTGGCGGCCAGCGTCTGGTAGGCCGAGTCGCTCTTGGACAGGGCATCGTACACCGCCTGGTACTGGGTCTGGTAGGCCGCCGAGGAGGTATCCACGCTGTCCAGGCTCTCACCATCGCCGGAGAGCAGCCGCAGGGTGATCTGGGTGCTGACCTCCTGCAATGCGGCAGGGTCGGCCGTCCTGGTCACCTCGCCGGTGTCGTCGTTCTTGCTGCTGGTGAACAGGGCCGTGCTGTAGCTGGGGTCGGCCCAGATGGTCCAGACCACGCTGGTGGAGGCCAGCGTGATGCCGGACGTATCATAGATCTCGCCGCGGGTCGCCTGGATGGTGCTGTCCAGCAGCTGCTGCTGGGCCGCATACTGGCGGAAGGTCGCGCCGTTCTTGATCTGGATATTGTACAGGCTGTGGATGACGATGCCTGCCGCCGCCACGACGAAAACCACCGCCGCACCAAAGCTGAAATGCCGCAGCCGTGCGCTCAGCCGCTCGTGCGGGTCGGCGCGGCGCAGCCGGTAAAGCCCTTTTTTGTTCTTGGAGGATGGTTCCTGCATGTTGGTTTGACTCCTGAGAAACCGAAAAAGCGTGCGCTGCCGCACGCTTTTCCTGTTTTATTTTAGTTTGCGCGGTTCACGCGGCCCATGACCATCATGGCACCGTCGTGCAGCAAGTCGGTCCACTGCCGCACAGCGGACTCCTTGCGGACAAGGACGCTGCCCTCGTCCAGGCGGATGTAGGTGATCTGGCTCTGGTCGATCTTCATCAGACCGAGGCGGGTGGCCGTCTCTTCCACGCTGGTGATGTTGGTGCGGTTGTTCAGTGCACTGTTGTAGTAGGTGTACTGGCTCTGCTCGCTGACGAGTTCCGCCTTGGCGTTCTGGATCTTGCTGTTCAGCTCCACCAGCTGGGACTCGCTCCACAGCAGGCTGACGGCAAAGCCCACCAGCAGCGCCGCCGAGAGCAGCTGCAATGCGTGCTGCATGGCAGCGCGCACCGGGTTCAGCCGGGGCTTGCCGCCTTTTTCCACCCGCAGCGGAACGTTCCGCTGCGTCTGGGGTGCTCTTCTGCGGCGCACCTCTGTCATATCATATGCTGCCTGGCCCATGGTACTCTCCTCCTCACTGATACTCCGCAATGGTTAAATTTTTTCAAGAACGCGGAGATGTGCCGACCGGCTGCGCCGGTTCTCTTCCAGCTCCTGCGTATTTGCTTCGATGGGTCTGCGGGTGATGAGTTTTGCTTTGGCCCTGCCGCCGCAGACGCAGACCGGGAACTCCGGCGGGCAGGTGCAGGCGGTGGCCCAGCGGCGGAACTTGTTCTTCACCAGCCGGTCTTCCAGCGAGTGGAAGGTGATGATGCACAGCCGCCCGCCGGGGGCCAGATGCTCAAAGATGGTGTCCATGCCCTCTTCCAGTGCGTCCAGCTCGTGGTTGACTGCAATGCGCAGCGCCTGGAAGGTGCGGCGGGACGGGTTCTTGTTCTTGCGCCGCTCGGCCGCCGGCATGGCGCTTGCCACGATGTCGGCCAGCTGCAATGTCGTCTCGATGGGGGAAGTCTCCCGCGCCTCGACGATCTTGCCCGCGATCTGCCAGGCGAAGGGTTCTTCGCCGTAATCCTTGAGGATGCGGGCCAGCTCCTCCCGGCTCTCGGTGTTCACAAGGTCGGCGGCGGTCTCGCCCTCCTGGCTCATCCGCATGTCCAGCGGAGCGTCTGCCCGGTAGGAAAAGCCTCTGGCGGCATCGTCCAGCTGGTGGCTGGAAACGCCAAGGTCCAGCAGCGCTCCGTTGATCTTGTCGATGCCCAGCTGTTCCAGAGCTTGTCCCGCATAGCGGAAGTTGATCTGCACCACGGTGGCAGGCAGCCCGGCCAGCCGCGCCCGCGCGGTCTGCACCGCGTCCGGGTCCTGGTCCAATGAGATAAGCCTGCCGCCCTGTTCCGCGTCCAGCCGCAGCGCGATCTGGCGGGAATGCCCCGCACCGCCTGCGGTGCCGTCCAGGTAGATGCCTGCCGGGTCAATGGCAAGGCCGTCCAGGCACTCGTTCAAAAGCACAGGCACATGCTCAAACGAGGCCGGGTCAAAGGCTTGTCCGATCGTTTCACTGCCCATAGGGCCCAGCCTCCTTTCTGTCGTTTCAAGTTGCGTATCATCCGGCGATTTCACGCTGTTTTTTCCGTTTTTCGCCGTGTTTTTCTGCCCGCAGGGACACACTGCCCCAAGGCATCTCTCTGATACAGTTTTATTGTAACAAAACCGCCCTGCGAATGCAAGGCTTTTCGGGCTGGTTTTTCTCTCAAAATGTCACAAAAAAAGCCCCTGCAAGCCGTCAATTTTACTTGCAGGGGCAAATGGGTTTTTCCGACAAACTCCGCTCACTGGGGTTTCCGGGGCGTCTGGCGCAGATTGGCGCGGACGTTCCGGACCTGCGCAGCGTTCTCTGCCATGGTCTCCTCGGTGGTCTTGAGCATATTATCACAGTAGTCGGTCACGGTCTGGCGGACGGTGCGGGCCTCGGTCTGGGCGGCTGAGACGATCTCAGAGGCGCGCTGCTGGGCCGCCTTGACGATCTCCGCCTCGCTGACGAGAATGCGGGCGCGGTCCTCGGCCTTTTTCACGATGGCCTGGGCCTGGGCGTTGGCCGAATCAATGAGCTGGGCGCGGTCGCTGACGATGGACTGCGCCTGCCGCAGCTCCACGGGCAGATTCTGGCGGATCTCGTCCAGATAATCCCGGATCTGCTCCACGTCCACGATCCGCTTGCCGCCCGAAAGGGGCATCCCGGCGCTCTCTTCCAACGCATCCTCAATGGTATCCAAAAGCTCGTTCACGTTCATTCCGCATCTTCCTCTCCGGCAGGCTGCATGGGCTTCGTGTACTTCCACAGCAGCACCTTGCCATACCTATACTGTTTCTTCAGCGTCAGGCTGCCCACCTCGGCAGGCAGCACAAGGCCGGTCTCGCTCTCGCACAGGGCGATGCCGCCGGGTGCCAGCACCTTTTCCACGTTGGGAAGGATCTTTTCCAGCGTACCACCGTGGAACGGCGGGTCCAGCAGAACCAGGTCGAACTGCTCACGGCAGGCGGAAAGATACCGCGCCGCCTCGCCGATGTTGACACGGCTGCGGTCGAACACGCCGCAGGTCTTGCAGTTCTTCATCACGATGTTGACGGCCTCGCGGTTCTCGTCCAGGAACACGCACCGTGCTGCCCCGCGCGAGAGGGCCTCGATGCCGAGCTGGCCGCTGCCTGCGTACAGGTCCAGCACCCGTGCGCCGGGCAGGTCGAACTGAACGATGCTGAACATCGCCTCCTTGACCTGGTCGAGGGTGGGGCGGGTGATATCGGTGCCGGGCAGGGCCTCCAGCCGTCTGCCCCGTGCGTCTCCTGCAATGACTCGCATGTGGTTGCCTCCTTTTGCATTCCGTTTTATGTATCTTTATATTATTGTCAAGACACCGTGCTTTGTCAAGGCCCGCGTTGCACTGCGGCCGCAAGTGTGCTAAAATCAGGGCAGAGCGCCCCCTGTTCCGGGGCGCATGGTCAAAAGGAGAGATTCAACGTATGAAAGTCCTGCTCATCAACGGCAGCCCCCACGAAAAAGGCTGCACCTACACCGCTCTGTCCCTCATTGCGGAGGAGCTGAACCGCGCCCACATCGAGACCGAGATCTTCAATGTCGGCACCCGGCCCGTCGGCGGCTGCATCGGCTGCGGCGGCTGCGCCGCAGGCAACGGCTGTGTCTTTGGCGGCGTGGTCAACGAGGCCATCGAAAAAGCCAGGACCGCCGACGCCTTCGTCTTCGGCAGCCCGGTGCACTATGCCTCGGCCTCCGGCAACATGACCAGCTTTATGGACCGCCTGAGCTACGCAGGCGGCAAGTATCTGGCCTACAAGCCTGCCGCCATCTGCTGTTCGGCCCGCCGCGGCGGCACCACCACCACGCTGGACCAGCTGGCCAAATACCCGGAGTTCTTCCACATGCCGCTGGTCAACGGCTCCTACTGGGCCATGGTCCACGGCTCCAACCCCGCACAGGTCCTGCAGGACGAAGAGGGCTGCGCCGTGATGCGGGAGCTGGGCCGGAACATGGCCTGGCTGCTCCAGTGCATCGAGGCCGGCAAGGCCGCCGGCATCCGGCACCCGGAGAATCCCCGCCGCCCCATGACGAACTTCATCCGATAAGCAGCCACGCCCGCAAAGCCTGACCGGCACTGCCCGGCCGGGCTTTTCTGCTGCCATCCGCCGCTTTTGTTCCAGAAAAAGTGAGAAATCCCGCAGAAACAGCGCCTGCATCCTTTTTTCGTTCATAACTTTGTGGTAACATGAAGATAAGTATTTTTTACCATGACGGAGAGCAGGCTATGGAACACTACGATTGGAACGACGGCTGGACCTTCACCCCGGTATTCGACCCCGCCATCGTGCGGCCGGAATGTCCGGATCTGCCCCTGACCCCGGTGCGCATCCCGCACACGGTCAGGACGCTGCCCTACAATTACTGCAATGAGAACGATTACCAGCGGCTCTGCGGCTACCGGCGGGAGTTTTTTGCGCCCAAAGAGTGGCAGGGCCGCACGGTCCTGCTGACCTTTGAGGCCGTGGCGCACGACGCCACCGTCTTCTGCAACGGCCGCCGGGTGTTTCATCATGGCTGCGGCTACACGGCCTTTACCGTGGACCTGACCGAATCCCTCCGTCTGGGGGAGCAGAACGTCGTGGCCGTCCGGTGCGACAGCCGGGAAGACCTGAACATCCCGCCCTTCGGCGGGCAGATCGATTTCCTGACCTACGGCGGCATCTACCGCGCCGTCTCGCTGGACGTGAAGGAGCCTGCCTACCTGCGGGACATCTTCATCGAGGCGCAGGCCGAGGGCGATTTCCGCATCTACACCTCCACCGTGGGCGAGACGGTCGGCTGCACCTTACAGGCCGAGATCCGCAGCCCCGCCGGGAGCCGGGCGCTCTACAGCGGCGAGCTGTCACTGCCCATCGTGGGCACCCTGAACGGCGTCCACCCATGGAGCATCGGCCACCCCTTCCTGTACACCCTCACCGTGCGGCTCATCCGCCCCGGCACCAGCGGCCTGCCCGACCGGGTGCTGGACGAAAAATCCACCCGGTTCGGTTTCCGCACCCTTCAGTTCGTGGCGGGCGGGCTGTACCTCAACGGCCAGCGGGTGGAGCTGCGCGGCCTGAACCGCCACCAGAGCTACCCCTATCAGGGCTATGCCATGCCGGACAGCATCCAGCAGCTGGATGCCCAGATCCTGAAAAAGCAGCTGGGCTGCAACGCAGTCCGCACCAGCCACTACCCCCAGAGCCAAGCCTTCCTTGACGCCTGCGACGAGCTGGGGCTTCTGGTCTTTGTGGAGATGCCGGGCTGGCAACACATCGGCGACGAGAGCTGGCAGGCGCAGGCATTGCAGAACTGCCGCGAGATGGTCTGCCAGTGCCGCAACCATCCCAGCGTCTTTCTGTGGGGCGTACGGGTCAACGGCAGCCCCGACGATGAAGCGTTCTACAAGCGCACCAATGAGGCCGTCCGGCGGCTGGACCCCACCCGCCCCACCGGCGGTGCCCACATCCGCCGCAAAGACCAGTTGCTGGAAGACGTCTACGCCTACAACGATTATTCCTACACCGGGCGGGGGGCTGGCTGCGAGAACCGCTCCGCCGTCACGCCCGACCTGCGCAAGGGCTACCTCATCAGCGAGTTCGGGGGCCAGCAGTTCCCGGCCAAGACCTTTGACGACGAGCCGCACCGGCTGGCCCAGGCCCTCCACCACGCGGCCGTCCTGAACGATGCCATCGCCCAGCCGGGCGTGGCGGGCAGCTTTGGCTGGTGCATGGCCGATTACAACACCCACCGGGAGTTCGGCAGCGGCGACCGCATCTGTTACCACGGTGTGCTCGACTCGTTCCGGAACCCGAAGCTCTCCGCCGCCGTCTATGCCAGCCAGAAGACGCCCCGCTCCCCCTCCGACATCGTGCTGGAAGTTTCGTCCAGCATGGCGCTGGGCGACCACCCCGGCGGGTTTGCCGGGGCCTGCTGGGTGTTCACCAACGCCGAGAGCGTCCGGCTCTACCGCGGCAACGATTTCATTGCCGAGTTCAGCCCGGACCGCCGGGGCCGGTTCGCGGCGCTGCCCCATCCGCCCATCGAGGTGCAGGATTTCGTCGGCTCCCTGCTCGAAAAGTATGAGGGGCTGGACCCCATGGTCGCGCCGCAGGTGGCCTCCATCCTCAACGAGATGCGCCGGGACGCGCTGAGCCTTTCGCCCCTGAGCCGGGCGCGGCTGCTCTCGCTGCGGCTGAGCTGGAACGACCTGCTCCGGATGTACTACAAGTACATCGGCGTCCTCGGCTCGCCCTCCAGCGTCTACCGGTTCGAGGCCGTGTGGCATGGGCGCACCGTCCGCACCGTGGTGCGGGAGCCGGTGCAGAGCGTCCGGCTGGAGTGCACGGTCTACAATCCCCTGCTGACGGACGGTCCTACCTGGGACTGCGCCGCCGTCAGCCTGCGGGCCATCGACCAGAACGGCAACTTCCTGCCCTACTGCGGCGAGGCCGTTCAGCTGAGCGTGGAAGGCCCGGTCAGGATCCTCGGCCCCAGCGTCGTGCCGCTGCGGGGCGGCATGGCGGGCACCTACCTTGCCACCACCGGCCGGGCA
>OHAG01002460.1_pt1 | contig 10215 bp, 5 predicted proteins | sample 1577081 | NCBI WGS metagenome assembly OHAG01 (sample SAMEA3541513, study PRJEB24748) | human gut metagenome | biome: human gut; feature: human-associated habitat; material: faeces | place: China | collected 2012
CAGCCGCAGTAATTTTGCCGGTACACGTCGTACTGCTTGCACAGCGCAATCGAGCGCTTATAGCCCTCTTTTTTCTTAAAATCACACGGAAGCCAAGTCATGCCGTGTTTTTTTGCGATATTTTCGCCGATGGTGTTGATGAGCGGGGCATTTTTGTGCGGGCTGATTGAAAGGGTTGTCGAAAAATAATCCGCTCCCATCTCTGCAGCTTTCTTCGCGGCTTCTTCCATACGAAGTGCGTAGCAGTGATAACAGCGAAGTCCTCTTTCCGGCAAGTCTTCCATTCCCCTTGCCATATCAAAAAATACCTGTGGGTCATAATCACCTTCTACGAAAGTAACATCTTCCTCATAACCTGCTTCATGAATAAAACGCTGAAGCTCTTTTACCCTTTTGGTATATTCTGTTTCTGGTGTGATATTGGGATTATAATAAAAAATCGTAATTTTAAAATACTTTGTCAGATATTCAAGAACATAGCTGCTGCAAGGCGCGCAGCATGCATGAAGGAAAAGAGCTGGGCGATTTTCTCCCTCAGCACACTTCTTCTCAATTTTATCTGTGATTTTATCCAATATCTTTTGATAATTTACTTTCTGAATATTATTGGTATTCATCTAAACTCTCCTTGTAATTTTATTTCTTCAAAATATCCATAACAAACTCATCATAATCCTGCTTTTTCATTTGAAGTGTTTATTTTGAAGCATTGTATCACAAAATAAATAAAATTCTGACTGTTCTTCAACTGCCAAAGACAGCCTCAGAGAATAAAATAATCCTTATTGTGGCCTCGGAACAAGTGTTGGATACGGGCGGGCAGAGCGAGTATTCAACACGCTGCGACTAAAGTCACAAATAAGGATTATTCTCTGAGGGTGTCTCCCTTTGACTGCGGCAAAGCAGAAGTTACTCTAAACCTTTGATTGCGTTGACTGTCTTCTGGTATTTTTCTTCTACTTTCTGGAACATATCTTCGCTTCCGGCTGTTTCTTTTCCTCTTAACTTTTCAGTGATTTCTGCGCTTGCTTCGTAGAGTTCATCAAATCCGAGGTTTAAGCATACACCTTTTAATGTATGTGCTGCGCGGAACGCTTCTTCGCCATCATTTTTTTCCAGATTTTCTTTTAAATTATTAAAGCTTGGATCTTGTAAGAACTTTAAGGCAAAACGTTTAATCATGGCTTCGCTGCCCATTCTTCCTAAAACACTCTCGTAATCAGACCCCATCTGTTCATAACATTCTTTTACTGTCATTGTCGTTCTCCTTAATTCTTCTTCATTTTACTTAACATTTCTTACTTTTTGTCTTCTGGCATGGATAATTCTGATATTTCTGAAATTGGACATTGTACTGTTACTGGTGAAATTTCTGGAACATCCTGAACTTCAAGTTCTTCTTTTATTTTCCCTTGAATCTCTTCGAGACATTCTAAAAGAAGTGGATTAAATACTCCACATTCTCCGGCTAATATCATTCTAACCGCTTCTTCATGAGAATAGGCCTTCTTATAGATGCGATTACTCACTAATGCATCATACACATCTGCCAACGATACAATCTGAGCGGAAATAGGAATCTGTTCTCCTTTTAAGCCGTCCGGATAGCCTCCTCCATCATACCGTTCATGATGCCAGCGGCAAATCTCATAAGCAACTTTTACTATTGGTTCATCCTGGTGTAATGCCAGATTCTTTAAAATAGATGCGCCAATAATCGGATGTCTTTTTATGACTTCAAATTCTTCCTCTGTCAGCTTTCCTGCTTTATTTAAAATTCTATCGCTGATGCCAATTTTTCCAATATCGTGAAGTGCAGATGCCGTTATAATAAGCAGCCTGTCTGACCCATTCAAATGATATTTATCTGTCTTTTGTACAAGACTTTCTAATAAAAGTCCAGTGAGAATATTGATATTAAGCACATGCTGGCCGCTTTCTCCATTACGGAACTCCACAATCTGGCTTAATATACTGATCATCATCCGATTATTCTTTTCTTTTTCATATACCTGATTCGTAATTAACGTAACAAGATGTCGCTGTTTTGCATAGAACTTGATAGTATTCAGCACTCTTCGATATACTACTCTTGCATCAAATGGCCGACTGATATAATCGACAACGCCCATCTCGTATGCTCTTCGCATGGTATCCGGCGAATTTTCACTGGAAATCATGATAACCGGAATTTCTTCATTCCAATGTTCCTTTATCATGAAGTCAAGAACTTCAAACCCATCCACGACTGGCATAACAATATCTAAGAGTACAATGGAAATGCTTGTACCATATTGTTGAAGAATTTCAAGTCCCTCTTTTCCATTCTCCGCCTCTAAAATATCAAATTCTTCTCCAAGCATTTCTGAAAGAAGCATGCGGTTCATTTCCGAATCATCGATAATAAGAATCTTTTGCCCGCCTTTTCTTCCAGTTTCTCTATCCTCAGTACAGATCTTAGATTGTTCTGTAACTACGCTATTCTTTGTCATCTTTGCCTGGTACATATACTTGTCTGCACGTCGGATTGCATCTTCTATCTTCTCTCCATTTGATAAAACACCTCCAACACTCACAGAAAGACGAAGCTGTGAATATCCTGGAACTGCTGCTGTATGAACTCTTTCCTGAATCTGGCGCAGCTTAATCTCAAAAGCATCTCCCTTGATATCCGGCAATAAAAGTAAAAACTCATCACCACCATATCTTATGAGTATATCGCTCTTACGGATATTCTTCTTTATAATCTGTACAACAGTATCTAATACCATATCTCCTGCTTCGTGGCCATAGGTATCATTGTAAATTTTAAAATCGTCCAGATCTATCATGGCAACTCCGGCTGAAAAACGTGTTGTCTTAATCTTCTCTTCAAAATACCTGCGATTATATACGCCTGTCAGTGCATCTCTGTAAAGCTTATCGTTATATCCGCTAATCTCACTCAATAACTGATTCTTTCCATCATCATCTACCAGAACTTCTCTGTCAAGACGGCTGATCATTTCCATCGCATATGGCTTACCATCTATCTTTACATATTTCGAAATTACCTGATAAAAATCCTGTCCAAGTAATTCAAGCTTCGTGCGCTGTACTTTATCCTGCATTACTTTTAATGAAATACAGTTCTCACAAACTTCATTCCTTCCCCAGAAAGAATAGCACTGGCATACCTCGCCGCCCTCTGACTCAATACCACTGCCTCCATAGAGAGTTTCTTCATCAAGCAAACGCACAATGTCGAATACTTTTTCAAGTTGCTTTATCATCTCTTCTGATTCCTGCTTTGTCATTGTTTCATCTGCCTGCATCCGTTCCCCTCGCTTTCCTTTTTGTCTGTTGTGACATCCTCCCCGCCTGTATAGGTGGGGCTTCCCAACCTCGGCAAGTTTGGTTCTCGTTCGATAGCACTACTGTGCTAAGCATATGCGAGCTATCCCCGTGTGTCCCACGGTTGTGTTATATTTTATAGCATATTACTGTCTTTATTATACCATTATGTAAACATATTGCATAGTACTATTCTCGGATATAACAGCCTTTCTGCTCCCAGTGGCCAACCCACTTTGCCTGCCGATTTGTACCCTGCGGACGCTTGCCGGAGGCTATCTGTAACGGATCTCCTACTGTATTCTTGTTATGAACTAAAACATCATATACTGCTTCATCCAGTCCTGTCTTTTCCAGATTCACAGCCGTTGTCTGGTCAAAGTCCGTATGTACCTTATGAATTGCAACGACTGCTGCTTCTGCCGCTGCCTTGATTGCTCCAGCATTTCCTTCGAACTTAATAAGAATATGTCCATCATATCCACTATACTCATATCCTAAAAGCCTGACATTGGCACTTTTTGCTATGGTATCCGCTGCCTGCAAGGCTGCTGCAAGACCGACGGCTTCTACAAAGCCGACACATTTCCTTCCCACACCATTCTCCTCCTGACATTTTACTATATAAAAATTCAAATAACTATTTCAGAAACAATTCATAAAATCACATGTAAAAATCCTCTATAATCTGAAATTGTTCTCATTATCCCATGATTATAATTATAACAGAGAATTCCATAAAATCAAGGAAAGTAATTCTTGACATTTTAGTGCCTAAACTATATAATTTTTGAAGCATTTTTTGTAATCTCGGAATTATTCTATATTTAATTTTGTTATTTTTTGATTGGTTGTACTCAAATTTATAAAATAAATATGATGCATAACATTAATAAAATTTGAATTCATCCACCAAAAAGCTATTTTCAAAATCAAATACAGGAAAACTCCGTGAGTGCATCATCAGGGAGGTATTTATGAAAGAAAGAGAAAAATTAGGTTCTCGTCTTGGATTCATTCTGATTTCCGCCGGCTGTGCAATTGGAATCGGAAATGTATGGAAGTTCCCTTACATGGCTGGGCAGGGAGGCGGCGGTGCATTCGTACTCTTCTATCTCATTTTCTTGCTCATGCTCGGACTTCCTATTATGACAATGGAATTTGCCGTTGGAAGAGCAAGTCAGAAAAGTCCTGTAAAAGCTTACTACGCTTTGGAAAAACCAGAACAGAAATGGCATATCCACGGTTACATCACATTAATCGGATGTTATCTGTTAATGATGTTCTACACAACCGTTGCCGGATGGATGCTTCATTACTTCTATCTGACCGCAACTGGAAAGTTTACCGGACTCGATTCCGAGACAGTATCCGAACAGTTTAACACGATGCTCAGTCAGCCGTTCGTTATGGGATTCTGGATGGTTGTTGTCGTTATCGCCGGTATTTTAGTATGTTCCATTGGATTACAGAATGGACTTGAAAAAGTAACAAAAGTAATGATGATTTCCCTTCTCCTTATTATGATTGTCCTTGCTGTCAACAGCTTTTTTATGGACGGTGCAAAGGAAGGCTTAAGTTTTTACTTAATTCCTGACTTTGGACGAATGAAAGAAATCGGAATCATTAAAACAATTACCGGAGCCATGAACCAGGCATTCTTTACATTAAGTCTTGGTATCGGTGCTATGTCAATCTTTGGAAGTTATATCGGAAAGGAACGCTCTTTACTTGGAGAGTCTTTAAACATTGCCCTCTTAGACACATTCGTAGCAATCACTTCCGGTCTGATTATCTTCCCTGCCTGCTTTACATTTAACGTAGACCAGACTTCCGGACCAGGGCTTATTTTTATCACTCTGCCAAATATCTTTAACCATATTCCTATGGGAAGATTATGGGGAAGCCTATTCTTCGTATTTATGTCCTTTGCTGCATTTTCCACGATTCTTGCCGTATTTGAAAATATCATTTCCTGCGGTATGGAATTAACTGGATGGAGCAGAAAGAAATCAAGCTTTGTCAATGCCATCGCTATTACTTTACTTTCTATTCCATGCGTACTTGGATATAACTTATGGAGCTGGGATGGATTTGCTGTATTTGGCGGTGCTGTACTTGATTTTGAGGACTTCTTAGTAAGTAACCTCTTCCTTCCACTCGGTTCCCTTGTATATCTTTTATTCTGTACAAGCCGATACGGATGGGGATGGAAGAACTTTACTACAGAAGCCAACACGGGAAAGGGGCTTAAGATGCAGAACTGGATGCGAAGATATATTACTTACATCCTTCCGCTAATTGTGCTGTTTATTTTCTTCTTTGGACTGTATGATAAATTTTTCTAAATTTTGATTTGCACAGTAATAGACGCCCACAGTAAATAAAAGAAACTATATTTGTGACTTTAGTCGCGGCGGTTTGAATACTCGCTTCTACACGCTCGTATCCAAACCTTGCTCCGAGGCCACAAATATAGTTTCTTTTATTTACTGTGGGCTGTGCTTTGGATGGGCAAGAAAAAATGCAATCTATTTTGGAATAATTTGCAAATCCGTCGAAGGATCGTCTTTGACAGTTAAAGGAAATTCAGAAATTATTTTTGAGAAATTTGAGGAAGGAGATTGGCGATATAGAATATTCAAGAAATGAAATACCATAAGGTTGACACTTAAACTATTGTTATAATAGCACATTGATTTATGATTTCCACTAATAGTTAAAACCAACTTTCCAGAAAGCCATACCCCTCTAAAGCCTTCCTCAAATCCCTCCAATATGAGTTCTGAATTTATATAGACAGCCAAAGACAGCCCACGCTACAAATCAGAATCCTCCACATCAATCACTTTGGGTTGTTTGCGGTAGAGAATATCATACATGACTGGAACGATAAATAGGGTCATCAATGTTGCATAGAGCAGTCCAAATGCAACTACCACTGCCATTCCCTTCTGCATCGCATTTCCGGCATCCTGTGAAAATACCATAACACTCATGGAGAGAATTGTGGTGAGTGCAGTCATGAGAATGGGGCGCATTCTTGTTTTTCCTGTTTCTATCAGGGCTTCCCGTTTACTCATGCCGCCTATTCGTAGCTGGTTGACGTAATCAACGAACACAATACCATTGTTTACAACGGTTCCCATTAAAATCATGAATCCCATCAACGCCATTGCGGAGATGGACATTCCAAAAAATCCAAGTCCGATCATTCCTCCTGTGAACGCTAATGGTACAGTGAAGATAACGATAAATGGGGATAAAAGGCTCTGGAACTGTGCAACCATTACTAAATAAATGAGCATGAATCCAAGTGCTAATGCTTTTCCCATCTGTTTTAACATATCTGTTGTCTGTGTAGCATCACCGGAAAGTTCTACTTCATAGCCGCCTGGCGCTTTGTATTTATCAATCTTATTCTGTAACTTTCTTGATAAAAGGGTTGCGTTTGCATTTTCATCAATTTCTGCCGTTACGGTAAGATATGGTTTCTGGTTTTCTCTGGTGATGTTGTCCATGCTGTATCCATCATCTTCAGAAGCAAAATCAGACAGTTTATATGTATGTTTTTCATCCTCACCATCACTGTTTTTCTCGGTTGTTTCTATTTTCATATCTAAAATATTTTCATAGGTGAGTTTGTCCGTCTCATTAATGAGGTTGACTTCCACATCTTTCTCATCCATGTTGAGCGTAATCGCATTTTTCTCCGTTGTAGTATGTTTCAATATTTCCTGATAAATCTGTGCGAGTCCATGTTCTGCCGCTTTATTGCGGTCAATTTTCAAATGAAGCATTTTGTCAGCGGACTCAATACCATTTGACGCTGTTTTTACTTCGGAAATCTCTTTCATCATCTTGATAACATCTTCACTGATTTTAATTAACTTCTGCTGGTCCTCTCCATATACGTTGACAGAAAGCCCGCCACCGGAAAGACTTGACATATCGCCCATTGCAGAAGAAGAAACCGTGATTTCCTTACATTTTACTCTTTTAGTTTTGCTCTCGATTTCTTTTCGGATTTTGCGAAATTCCTTTGTTGTCTTTATATTATCTTCTGTGATGATATTAAAGCTGAAGCTTGTGTAATTATCTGTCGTTCCGAGCATACTGGAAGTTACACTGGCATTCCCATCAAGGGCGGAAACCTTTTTAATGCCGTCTACTCCAGTTAGAATTCCCATAACCTCATCTGCTGTCTTGTAAGCATTTTCTTTTTTTACGTTATCATCTAATGTCATACTGACTGCAATCTGATTACTGTCCATGTCATCCATCATAACAATTCCCGTCCGCATACTCTGCATCACACAAAGTACAAGAAGTACAATAGAAATCGCTAACGGAATAATCTTAAATCGGAGAGCCAGTTCTAACACTTTTCCATACACATCTTTTATCTTATCAAACCACGGCTGTTTTACATCTTTTGTTTTTCTAAGAAGCACAGAACCCATTGTCGGCACAACGGTAAGTGCCACTAATAAAGAAGCAATTAATGCATAGGAAATGGTAAATGCAAACGGCATTAAAAGCTGGCTTACCATACCCGAAGTATATACCATCGGTAGGAATACGCAGATTGTTGTAATCGTGGATGCAAGAATCGGCCCTGCTACCTGCGCTGTTCCCCGCACCGCTGCCTTTGATGCCGACATTCCTTCATTTCGAAAACGGTAAATATTTTCCATTACTACAATGGAGTTATCTACGAGCATACCGATACCAAGACAAAGCCCGGCCAACGACATAACGTTAATACTAATTCCCGTAAAATACATGATAATAATGGCAAATAATACACTAAACGGAATACTGAATGCAACAACGATTGTCGGGCGGATATCTTTTAAGAAAAGAGCAAGTACAATAATTGCAAGTACTGCTCCTAAAAGGATACTGCTCAATACACTCTTTATAATAATGTTAATGTAATCACCCTGATTCATTATCGTGGTAAAGGAAAGTCCTTTATATTTTTTCTCTAAATCTTTAAAAGAGTTCTGAATTCCCTTGGATACGGTACTCGTATTTGCAGTACTTCCTTTAAATACTGATAAAAGAATCGCATTTTCTCCATTAACCTTAGAATAAGCATCTCCCTGATTATCCACTACTGTGATATCAGCAATATCTTTTACCCGAATCTTTCCCACTCCGTCAATCTTTGTGAGAACAAGGTTTTTAAGCTGCTTTTCATTGGTAAAATTATCTCCGACTTCCACAAGCCACTGGTGTGAACTCTTATCCTCAATATAACCTGCCGGCATGGAAAAGTTCTGTGCTGAAATCATTGCAGACAGTGTATCGAGACTTAAAAGGGTATCAATATTTGCATTCTCTCTTGCCGCCTTTCGGGAATCTTCCAGTTTATCTTCTGAATCCTTTAACTCTTTTTCCGCAGATTCTATCTGTGTCTTACCTGCCGCAATCTGTGCTTGTCCAGAACCAAATCCTGCAGCGGCTGAATATCCGCCTGCAATAAGCTTTGACTGCTGCTCATCTAAGCCTTTCATCTGTTCATTTAATTTATCAATAATCGCTTTCTGTACCTTAATTTTTACTTGCAAGTTAGAAAGTTCAGTATCAATCTGTGGCAGGCGAACCTCCACTGCCTTATACATCTGTTTTAATGAATCTATTGTCAGCTTGGAAAACTGTTCACCATACCCCATCTGCTCCATCCAGGAAACAAAGGCTTCAAACTGCTTTGGATGCTGTATTGCTTCTTTTACAGAAGACGGAATCGTAATTCCCATCTGCTTTGCAGCCTCTCCCATTGTCGCATTCAAACTTTTGAATGTGTTATTCAGCGTCTTATACGTCTTCTCTAAACCTGCATCTTTATATGCTTTCTTCTCCGCTTTTAATGCACTCTGACTCGCTTTTAAGCTGTTAAGTTCCGCCTCATATGCTGCTTTCTGGGATAACGCTTCTGCGAGCTTTGTCTGTGCCTCTGCAAGCTTTGTATTCGTCTCTTCCTGCTTGCTGCTCAGCGTCTTTTCCTGCTTCTTTAACTGTTCCTTACTCTTTTTTAAAGAAGCCTTCGCCTCCTCAATCTTATCACTCGCCTCAAGGAGCTTATCATTCGTCTGTCCGAGAATCTTATCATTCATCCGGTCAATTTTCTTCTCATTCAGTCGGATCTCCACATGATCTTGTATCAAGCCATTCGCAGATACACTGGCAACACCATCCTGACGCTCCAGGTACGGCTTTACCGTCTGCTCCGTAAAACTGGACAGTTCCTTAATGTCTTTTCCCTCATAACTGACACTGGCATACATCGTTGCCATCATATCTGCACTGATTTCCATAATATTTGGTGTTCCGCAGCCCTCCGGCAAATCTAATGAATTCAGCGCTTTCGATACACGAACCAAAGCTGCCTCCATATTTGTATCTTCTGCAAACTCTAACATCAACATTCCATAATTATTTGCCGAAGTACTTGTCAGCTTCTCCACTCCGTTAATCGTACCAAGCGTACTCTCCATCGGTTTAACAACATCACTTTCCACCTTTTCTGGAGAAGCACCCACTTCCGTTGTAATCACAGCCATGTATGGAAGTTCCATTTTCGGCAAAAGATCTGTCTGCATCTCACCGAGACTGACAAAACCAATAACCAGGACAATGATTACGGTCACCAATACAAAATATGGCTTCTTCACAAAAAACTTTGTCATATCCTTTCCTCACAACTTTCTTTTTGTTCTCTTCCTTTATTTCTCTATCTGAAAAATGTCCACCCTCTACCATCAGAAATAAATCCTTAAATTTAAACATTATCATATAATTGTATCATAAGATGTGGAAAATTACTATTTAATTCATTAAGAGACAGACGCCCGGGAAGAGAACCGATACCCTATA
>OHAG01002462.1_pt1 | contig 10212 bp, 9 predicted proteins | sample 1577081 | NCBI WGS metagenome assembly OHAG01 (sample SAMEA3541513, study PRJEB24748) | human gut metagenome | biome: human gut; feature: human-associated habitat; material: faeces | place: China | collected 2012
TCGTTTCTCCTTTATAAATGAAAGTTGTAGACCGTCCGTACACACCTGAAGCTGCCTATTGAAGCCGCGAACTGCGGCGAGAGTGGACTTTCTGGTGTACCTCTCTGGTCAGGACAAAATAAAACCGCCTACCGGGTCAGGCAGACGGGAGCGAATCAGCATCAATCACAACAAATTCATCATTGGGATTGATTTTTTCTTTTCGGTTCAGATATTTTTCAATATCGAAGATGTTTTTGGGGTCATAGTCCGAGGTCAACTTGTAGTTGGGGTGCTGGGTCAGGTCGTACTTGTCGCTCAAGAATGGGCGCACACCACGCAGCTGCAAAATACACTTGCCGCCGTCCAGCACCGCCAGCTCGTCCCGGCTCAGTAACTCGTGCCCCATCTTTTGGAACGTAGTGCCGTAACTGGGGCTATTGCCACGGGTGTCCGAGGTGTTGAATGCGTCGATGGTCTCTTTTCCCAGCATTTCCGACAGGTCTTTCAGGGTGGTGGGTTCGGAGCCGCCCAGAAAAATTTGAGAATCCATGTTGCCCACGATGGTATCTGCATTGTCCTTGTAGATGGCTTTCAACTGACTTCTCGCCTGCAAAACAAGGCAGGCAGAGATTTCACGGCTGCGAATGGTCGCCACCAGCTTTTCCAGATTGGGAATCTGCCCGATGTTGGCGCACTCGTCGATCAGGCACCGCACATGGATGGGCAGTTTGCCGCCGTACACATCATCTGCTTTATCGCAAAGCAGATTGAAAAGCTGGGTGTAGACCATGCTGATGAGGAAATTAAAGGTGGAATCCGTGTCCGACATAATGAGGAACAGCGCCGTTTTCTTATCGCCCAGCGTGTCCAGTTGCAGTTCATCGTACATGGTGAGGTCACGCAGTTCTTGGATGTCGAAGGGAGCGAGCCTCGCGCCGCAGGAAATGAGGATGGATTTTGCGGTCTTTCCGGCTGCCAGCTTGTAAAGTTTGTACTGCCGCCCGGCAAAGCTGTTTGGCTTCTTTTTTGCCAGTTCCTCAAACAGCAGATCCACCGGGTTCTGGTATTCCTCATCGTCCTCCAGCACCTGCATGGTGTTGAGCATTTCCAACAGTGTTGCAAAATTCTGCTCCTCCACAGGGGCTTCATAATGCAGATAGGCGATCAGTGCAGTGAGCAAAAGACGTTCGCTTTTCTCCCAAAATGGATCGCCGCCGCTGCCTTCACCTTTCGTGTTGGTCATCAGGGTCGTGACCAGTTTCAGAATATCTTTTTCGCTGTGGACATAGGCGAAGGATAGTGATAGGTAACCCTTTGAAATTATCTCCGGGTTTTCCCCCACTTCACACCGGACATGCGACTTTCACCGCATCCGGCGTTCCATCAAGCATAGTACAGCAGTGATACACAATCACTCTTTCACATTGGCTAAGTTTGCTACTTTGCCGCCAGTAGCGGCAGTCCTGCGGTAGCACGCAGTTTGTTCACTTTGGTAATAACTTTGGCATTCAGAGAGTATTCCTTCACCAACGCCACTACAGACATCATGTCTTCCGAGCTGACTATTGCCAATCCCTGCAAAGAAAGAAGCAACAGGTTCTGGTAGTTGTCATTGCCCTTCTTACAATCGTTTGTTTTCCTGTAACAGATACAGGCTTGAACATCCAGTTTCTTCCCGGTGATTGCACATTTACCGTCTTGCCCTGCATAGAGGGAGACCCGGTTGTCGTTGTATCTCACTGATTCGGTCGGTATCGGATGCCTCATCAGCCAGAGCATTGAATTTACGTCAATCCTGAGATTATCGTGTATTTCTGCTCTACCTTTGGGCGTATAAGGATTGATTTTTCGGCTTTTCCGCATTGGAATCTTGAATTGCACGTAGGCTAATGGAACCAGTGGCGTTTCTCCAATCCATCGCATTTGCTTCGATTTTCCGTACCGTTTTCTCAGATATCTGTTTTTGATTTCGCCCTGTTTCTTGATTCCGTCAATACGATGGAGAAGCTGTCCATTGATTGGATGGGCGATATCGCTGAAGTTCAAGTTGACCCTTGTCGCAATGCAATAATAGTCCTGCACTCCGATAACCTTGGCATTATAGTCCCCCACATTCAGGCTTATTTCTTCAGCCGTCTTACTGCTTTGTATTGCCTTGACACTGTCAGCCATTTCCTTGCTGATTCTGTGTATGGCTTTATCGCAGACATTTGAAGTTATCACCCATGAGTTACTTTTGCGCCGCAGTTTTATACGAAAACCCAGAAACTCACTGTCACGCTTTCTGAGATTAGTCACTTTTGACTTTTCATCAGACACTTCCAGTTTTAGCCGTTTCCATAGCCAGTCTTTGACTGCATAATAGGTTTTCTCTGCATCCTCCTTGGTTCTGCAAAATATCTTGAAATCATCCGCATAACGGACAATCCGCATCTCCTTGAGGTTGCTTTTCTTCAAGGCTGTATAGCTATTGCACTTTTTCTCTGCGCCGTTGGGATAGTAGGTCACTTTACACGGATGTTTCATGTGCCTCACCATTTCATCCCACTGAGAGGCAATCCACCAGTCCAGTTCATTGAGGACAATGTTTGCCAGCAATGGTGAAAGGATACCACCTTGCGGCGTTCCCTTGGATGGGAGGACGGTTTTTCCATCAGGCATTTCGATTGGCGCTTTCAGCATAGCCTTGATGATCTGAATCAACTTGGTGTCCCGTATACCTAAAGTCCAGATCTGTTTCAGCAGCTTTCTGTGGTCGACGTTATCGAAGAATCCTTTAACGTCCACATCGACTACATAGTGAAGCTTGTTCCTTTGGGCGAGTCCATACGCATAGGAAATCGCATTTTCTGCGCTCCGACACGGTCTGAACCCATAAGAGTGCTCATAGAACTTTGCTTCGCAGATTGGCTCCATGACCTGCAAAATACATTGCTGTACTATTCGGTCAATAATACACGGTATTCCCAGAGGCCTCATCTTTCCGTTTGGCTTTGGTATTTCTACTCTTTTTACTGCTTTTGGTTCATACCTCCTGAACTGTTTCTGGATGAGCTTTACAAACTTATCCTCTGGCATGACTGCCAATGATTCTATTGTCCGCCCATCCGTGCCTGCGGTATGACTGCCATCATTGCCTTTAATATTTCTGAATGCCAGCTTGATGTTGCTTGGGGCACTGATGATATCCATCAGATGCCCAAAGACTTCACCGCTTTTGCTGTCGGCATACAGACTGTCAAAGGTTTTCTGCATGTCATAGTATTCCGCATGGCGCAACTTGCTTTTCTTCTTAGCTTTTTGTGCCATGTACATCACCCCATTTCTATGAAACCGAGCGACAATTTCTTTTTCTTACTCGACTGCATGAATAGTGGTTGTGTACTGCTGACGTTTTGCCTGACTTGTGGCCATTCCTAACCGTCCTCTTTTTCGCAGACGATATCATCGGTTCGACCACTGCTTTTCAGCAGGAATTCATCCGCTTATTATTCTTCGCCGGATTATCCAGTAGACTTCCTGCCTTTCCTTGTTCCGATAATCCTATCTGTACATACATACCTTTAGGTGTTCCCTCTGGGCCTGACAGCTTGGACACGCCTGTAACGTGCCACGGCGTTTCGTAACAACCATTTCTACTAAACCGTACTGCCTGGGCTTTAACCCACACACCCATTTCTGAGTGTGGCGCTTTTAGACCTTTACATTCGGGAGCTTCGTCAGACATCTCTGTCATTCTCACCATGGGTATCTTATAGACCCCCGGCATATAGGATGCACCGTCCATCTCTGGACAGCTTTCGTCAGCTTAACCTGTTACGGCATCTCTCTGCCGACTTTACCGGGCTTCACACAGAGTTTGGCCTCTGCATGCCGAAGTATCAGGGGAGGCGTTTCAGGGCGTTACCCCTTCATTCCACCTCTCGAATTATCAGTTCACAGGACTGATTGAAACAGCGCTGTGCGCCGCCTTTTCAGCGGCGAACAAGTCGCACGGTTATAGTGCATCGACTTTTTGAAGTTGATGGTGTTCAGAATCCTGACCTTGTAGCCGTTTTTCAGAAGTGCGTTCCCGCACTCGACCACGATACTACCTTTCGGGTCAGTGACCACATAGGAACTGTGACATTGTAAAAGGTTGGGCTTGAGCCAAAACCGGGTCTTGCCGCTGCCGGAGCCGCCCACCACCAGCACGTTTTTATTTCTCGCGTTCTTGGGGTCCGGCGGGCGATTGCTCATCATCAGCCGTTCCGTTTTGGTAAGGATGATATTGTCCTCAAACTTCGGAGCCATGAACGGCTCAATGTCCTTGGGGGTGCCCCACCGGGCAGAGCCATACTCCATGCCGTGGCGGTACTTTTTTGCATTTTTACCACGCAGATAGACCGCCAGCCGTAACCCTGCGCCGCAGCACAAGCCCACCAGCAGATCCAGAGGGTGCAGGCTGGGCAGCGGGTTTGCAAATGCCAACGGAACAGTGCCCATCATGGACATGATCTTATCCCCCAGCTCTTTGCCCTCGGCAAGTCGCCATGCTTCACCAAAGTTGGTTGCCACCAGCCCCAGCAAAATATAGGGCAGATACAGTGCCAGCAGCTTTGTCAGCTTTTTCGTGGTCACAGTCCACGCTCCTGTTCCTTGTGCCGGACTTTACCGGGGAGTTCTGCCGCCGCCTGCACCAGTTCATGCAATCGTGCCAGCACCGAGGGGCGTTTGTCCTTGTTGAGCAAAGATGCCGAATACTCCTTGAACGCCGAGTGAAAGGCTTCCGCGTCCGGGGCTTTGAAAAAGACCAGATACCGGGGCGGCACCTCGGAGGTGTCTTTCTGGATAGCGTAGTCGATGCCGTACTTTTTGGCGTACCGCTCAAAATCACGGATGCCTGTTTTGCTGATTTCTACGCTGGACACACCCCGATTTTGCCGCAGGAGCATTCGGACGCTCTGCTTGCCGCTCGACTTATCAGCCAGTAATTTTGACTGATACTCCCGAAGTGCTGTTCGGCCAGCGTTCAGAATCGTCCGGGCGGTCAGCTTTGTGGTGGATACCACAATGTTGAATGTTTTCTGTTCGACTTCTTCCTGCACGTTCATCACCGTCCCTTGCCGTCTGCATCAGCGCAGCCACGAAGAATCCGCAGAGTGCGCCGAACTCAAAAAATGCGAAACCGATGAAAAAATTCAGCATGGCGCACCTCAGTCGATGCAGATACAGGTCAGTTTCTGACCGTCTGCCACCAGCGTGACGCTCTGCATTTCCAGATAACTCTGGAAACGGTAAATGTCCTCCACTGTCAGCGAAACGATGCGGCCGCTGCTGTCTGTGCGGTAGAAAATGACCGCACCCGTCAGATAGTGCTTGCCCGCCAGCGTCAGCACCTGTGCCGGGTTGTAGCTGATGAACAGCGGCGCGCCCTTGATAGTGATGGTGGCATCTTCTTCATCAAAGCAGGGCAGAATGTGGGGCGCATCTTCCTCCATGATGATGGTCAGTTCCATGTCCGGGGCGATAGCGGCGAGATAAATATTGGCATCCGGCTTGTGTCTGCCGGGGGATGCCGCATGGTTCAGCACGGACAGGATGCTCACATCCACGGTGATCTGTTCCGTGCGGACAGTACAAGAAGTGGGATTGAAAGGAATCGTGTTGTCCATAGGCTTTACCTCCTGAATTTTTGCAAAATAAAAAGACCCAATCGGGTCTTACGATTCAAGGCATAATCAGCGTTCATTTTTGCGCTGCTGCTTTTTCTGCCACGCATCCAGAAGCTGAATGATTTTTTCTTCCATCTGCCGGGGCGTATAACTGCGAGGAAAATATTTGCGCAGGGTTTCATTTTTGATGGTCACAGTATCCAACTCGCTTTTCTTTTCCTCCCCCATAATGGCGACAACGGCATCAGAGGTGAATTTTCCCGCCTGTGCCAGCTTTTTGATACGCTTTGCCTGTGAAACGGAAGGCGCGTTTTGGGTATCGTCCATTGCCTTTATCATCTCCTGCTGTTGTTCAGCCGAGAGATAAGACAATTCTACCGCAGGATTAAATGATACTTTTTTCTCATCCACCATATTGAGCAGTTCAGGTATAAGGTTCGTCAGTCGGACATAACGTTGCACGGTATCTCCGCTGACGCCTTGGCTTTTTGCAACTGCATCATCGCTGCGAAACTTCGCCGCAATTTGCGGCGAAGTTAAATCTGACCTAGCACCTTGATTTTTTAGCGCATCCAGTTTCATTTTGTACGCAAATGCTCTTTCGCTGGGTGAGATGTGTTCCCGCTGCAAGTTGGAATCGACCATCAAAATGGTAGCGGCATCATCATCCATATCCCGCACAATGACTGGAAGGGTTTCCAGTCCGGCCATCTTTGCGGCGAACTGGCGGCGGTGGCCGGAAATAATTTCATACCCATCACCGTCCGGGCGCGGCCTTGCGATGAGCGGAGCCAGCACTCCAAACTGGGCAATACTTTCCACTGTCCGGGTCATAGCTTCATCATCCACAACTTTGAAAGGATGGTTGGTGAACGGATGCAGTTCATCAATGGGAATCTGTTGCACCTGTTCTCTTTTTTCCTCCTGCCGCTGTTCTTCGGTGGAGAATAAAAGCTCATCTATCCCTTTCAGTGTTACGTTTAAGTCGTTTTTCGGCATCGGCCACCACCTCCTTTGCAATGGAATGGTAGGCTGCAGCTACCTTGCCTTTCGGGTCATGCTGGTAAATGCTTCCTCCCGTTGTGCTGATTTCAGCAGCACGAACAGACCGAGGAATGGTCTGGTCGAATACTTTCAGATGCTTTCCGTATGCCTGCCGAATCAGATTGCTGATTTGCTTTCCATAGTTGGTGCGGCTGTCGGTCATGGTCAGCAGGATACCCTCGATTTTCAGCTTGGGGTTTATCCGCCGCCGAACTTTGCCAATCGTCTGCAAGAGCTGTTCCAGACCTTTGGCAGAGAGGTACTGCGCTTGCATCGGAATCAGCGTCGTGTCTGCCGCCGCCAGTGCATTGACAGTGAGCATCCCCAGCGAAGGAGTGCAGTCCAGCAGAATATAATCGTACTCGCGTTTGGCACTGTCCAGCACCTGCTTGAGCATCTTTTCCCGGTTCATACTGTTCACAAGGGCAACTTCCATTCCCGCCAGCTCGATATTGGCTGGGATAAGGTCAACGCCCTCGGCATGGTGCAGGATGCCCTTACCTGGCTGGATGGGCTGGTCGTTCATGGCTTTCTGCATGAGGGTGGATAGCGTAGTGGGCAGTTCATCCGGCTGCTGCCATCCCATACTGATAGTGAGCGACCCCTGCGGGTCAACATCTACCAACAAAACCTTTTTCCCCTCCATAGCCAGACCGATGCCCAAATTTTCACAGGTAGTGGTCTTGGCCGTGCCGCCTTTTTGGTTGACGATGGCGATTGTGGTTGCATTCTTTGCGATAATATCACCCCGCTTTCTGAGAACCACGAACAAAGTTGTGGTTGTTTTGATTGAACTATCTTATAAAACATCAAATATTCGTTGAAGTCTAAATACGTTTACCGGATTTTTTGGGCATTTTGCGACGATATAATTGTCCGATTTGTGAAAGTTGGCTAAAAACAAGCTAACATTGTGTTGACTGTATAAAAAGTATTGAAAAAACAAGAAATGAAAGATAGAATATTCTTAAAAGGAGTGATTCGATGTCGATGACCTTAAAAAAAGCAATTACCCTTGCCATGGACGGTAAAGCTGTTCTGTTTCTAGGATCTGGATTTTCATTTGGAGCTAAAAATTGCCAAAATCGTACTCCTTGGACGGGAAAAGCACTCGCTGATCATATTGCGGATTTATGTGGATTTCCGGGGGAACCGATGCCTCTTGAAATGGCAGCTCAGGAGTATATACGTCAAAAAGGCGATGATGCTTTGATTGAGCTACTCCATGAAGAGTACGATTTGAGTAGTGTTTCATCTTCTCACTGTACCATTATGTCATTGCCTTATATTCGTGTATATACAACGAATTATGATAGATGCGCTGAAATCGCATATCAAAATGCATTTCCCGATAAACCAGCAATGGTTACGGCTACTCTTAGTGATACTCCTGTCCATTCAATCAATTCTCCAACTTGCGTCCATTTGAATGGGTCTATCAATCGTCTCAGTGAAGATACACTTTGTAATGAATTCCGTTTGACAGAGCAAAGCTATGTCTCTGACACTTTGGAGAATAAGCCTTGGTTTCGCCAGTTTATTCAAGATATTCGTCTCGCTAAAGTTGTCATTTTTATCGGGTATTCTATGACGTTTGATTTGGACATCAAGCGCCACCTGTCATCGCCTGAAATGCGAAAGAAATTATTTTTTGTTGTGAAACCGAGGGAGTTGCCTTCTAGCGTTAACTTTATCGAAACATATGGTGAATGTTCAAAACTTGGTACGGATGGCTTCGCAGCGGAAATTGAGGCTGAAAAAAGTTTATATGTTCCATCGATAAACACTGAATATACTTCATTTGAGAAGCATACTTCTCCATATCCAATTGGATCTGTTTCCTATTCAGACCTTATCAACCTGTATTGTTTAGGACAGGTGAAGGATACCCTTTTTGAAAAGTTACCAACGAATGAATCACGTTATCTAGTAGACCGCACTTTGCTCGAAGACATTGTTGGCTCCATTCGAAATGGTTTGTCTTGCCCTATTTTAATTACAGCCGCACTGGGTTGTGGAAAAACCGTGTTTGTTATGCAACTGATTCAAAGGCTTTTGTCTGAGTCAGTAAATATTTTTACGTTTAGCCAATATAACGATCATACTTTGGATGAACTCAAATCCATTTATGCTCCTTCCGAAAAGAAAACTGTTTTAATTCTTGAAAGTTATTCTCAATGCTGGCAGATTTTGGAGCAGCTGTCCAATCACGTTAATCCTAATTTTGCGTTAATTCTAACAGAACGTTCTGCTATACATCGGGTCACTTGTGGAAAATTAAATAGGATTTTCCCCAAATACAAACGAAAATTCTTGACAGAACTAAATTCAATGGAAATCCGTCAATTATCAACTCAATTGGTGAACAATAATTTTGACTATATTGAGAATGTTCCATCTAAGAATCAACGATTAAGAATTCTTGAAGAAAAGATTAAAAACGAATGGAATTGCCATTTTTCCGATATTCTTCTCCAATTATTCCAATCTACAGATATTCACACTCGACTCGTTAGAGAGTTTCAACAGATTTCTTCAAATTCACCTGTTGGTAAATTAGTTGCACTTGCACTTTTTTCATCTGTTTCAAATTTACGACTTAACTTAACTGATTTTCTCGAACTCCTTCATCTTGATTATGTAAAGCTTCGTCTTGACGAAAATCATACATTCCAAGAATTTTTTAGCACAGAGGATTCGCAGATACGAGTGCAATCTTCTGTTGTCGCACGTGAATTACTATTTAATATTCAGGACATTTCCATTTTAACAAATGCATTGACAACAGTTGTTCAGACAATTGGTGACTCTTACTCTACGAATACGTTCTATAAAGAAATCCTATTCTCTCTCATTCCAATTTTGTCCACTTTGTCAAAAAGGACGAAACATCCGCGATGGTTATCCTTGATTTTTATAATTCTGTTCGTAACACTCCTTTTTGTCAAAATGATCCATTGTTTTGGGAGCAGTTCGCCTCTGCTTGTATTGATGCCAACCGTTTTCCAGAAGCCGAAAGCTGTTTGAAAACCGCTTTTTCTAAAGCAAGTATAATTCCGGGGTATGTCCCTTATCAAGTTGAAACCGTACAGGCTCGATATATTCTTAATGCTTTTATTTACAATTTTTCAACCCATACAACTTCTGCTGAAGATGTAATAAAGTGTCTTAACAGTAGCTATGAACATCTGTTTAAGTACTATGATCATCCAGACAATATTCTTGCATATGTTTTTAACGTTTCTAAAAGCTATGCGGAAGTTTGGAAGTTGTCTAAGTCTTTACTAGATGGCAACCAAATTTTTCAATTTCAATCAACCATTCGAGAAATATTGAACCGCTTAAAGTCCTACTGTATTACAACTGGAAATACGTTGGAGAACAGTCCGGTGTATATAGCATTGAATTCGTGCCTTATATGAAAATTTTTATTTTCATAGGTGAGGTGTCAAATTTCTACAGCCATACATGTCCGGGTCTTTGTGTTCTGTAAGTTGTGAGTAAAGTCGTGGTTCGTCTTATTCTGATAATA
>OHAG01002478.1_pt1 | contig 10172 bp, 7 predicted proteins | sample 1577081 | NCBI WGS metagenome assembly OHAG01 (sample SAMEA3541513, study PRJEB24748) | human gut metagenome | biome: human gut; feature: human-associated habitat; material: faeces | place: China | collected 2012
GGAAGCGTAGATTATTCCAAAGATTTCTTCGGAAAAGAGACAAGCCTTACTGTAAGCGGACAGTTAAATGGTGAGACTTACGCACAGGCATTCCGCAATATTTATACATTCGGACCGACATTCCGTGCAGAGAACTCTAACACAACACGTCATGCGGCAGAGTTCTGGATGATCGAGCCTGAGATGGCATTTGCAGATCTGGATGACGATATGTTCGTTGCGGAAGCAATGTTAAAATACGTCATCAACTATGTGCTTGAGAATGCACCGGAAGAGATGAACTTCTTCAATTCATTCGTAGACAAGGGACTTCTGGAGAGATTGCACAACGTAGTATCTTCTGATTTCGCAAGAGTGACATATACAGAGGCTGTAGAACTTCTTGAGAAACACAATGATAAATTTGAATACAAAGTAACATGGGGAACAGACCTTCAGACAGAGCACGAAAGATACCTGACAGAAGAAGTCTTCAAACGTCCGGTATTCGTAACAGATTATCCGAAGGAGATCAAAGCATTCTACATGAAGCTGAACGACGATGGCAAGACCGTTGCGGCAGTAGACTGTCTGGTACCTGGAATCGGTGAGATCATCGGAGGAAGCCAGAGAGAGGATGACTACGATAAGCTGAAAGCAAGAATGGATGAACTGGGACTGAAAGAAGAAGACTACAAGTTCTACATGGATCTTCGTAAATATGGTTCTACAAGACATGCCGGATTCGGACTTGGATTCGAAAGATGCGTCATGTATCTGACAGGAATGGGCAATATCCGTGACGTAATTCCATTCCCAAGAACTGTCAACAACTGTGAACTGTAATAGAGGATCATGTGGATAACAACACGTGAAAAACGTATATAAAACGTATATAAAACGTATATAAAACGTATATAAAACGTATATGGGGACGGGGGATTTATAAAAATCCGCCGTCCCCATATAGAATGGAGGGCAGTATGAATATATTAGTAGTAGATGACGAAAAGGAAATCGCTGATGTAGTAGAGCTTTATCTCCAGAATGACCAATACAAAGTATTCAAATTTTACAACGGCCAGGATGCACTGGACTGTATTAACAGTACGAAGATCGACCTTGCGATCCTGGATATTATGCTTCCGGATATTGACGGATTCCAGATCCTCAAGCAGATCCGGCAGAAATATACATTTCCGGTGATCATGCTGACGGCGAAGACGGAATACATGGATAAGATCACCGGGCTTACGCTGGGAGCGGATGATTATATTCCGAAACCGTTCAACCCACTGGAGCTGGTGGCGAGAGTGAAAGCACAGCTTCGCCGGTGTACACAGTATAATGAAGGGACCAAAGAAGAAGGAGATGTCCTGGATTTCGGAGGGTTGCTTCTGAACCGGACTTCTCATGAGTGTGTATACAATGAAGTGCCGCTGACACTGACACCGATCGAATTCGACATCCTCTGGCTTCTGTGTGAGAACCGGGGAAAGGTCATAAGCTCAGAAGAATTGTTCGAGAAAGTATGGCATGAGAAATATTATAAGAACAGTAACAACACGGTGATGGTGCATATCCGTCATCTCCGCGAGAAGATGAGTGCACCGACAGGCAAGTCTGATTTTATCAAGACTGTGTGGGGAGTGGGCTATAAGGTTGAAGAATAATTATCGGAAATTAAAATTCAGTATCCTCTTGCAGACGGTGCTGGTCACAGCGCTTACCGTTCTGGTAGGGGGGGTACTGCTTAAATTTGTGATCGATGGAATTTATAATGACAGTTTTGCCAGAACTTTTGTAGATGTTCTGGTATTTCTGAATATAAATGAAAAGACGGCGGTCCATCTTTACTGGCAGCTGATCGGAGATAACAAGACATTTTTCATGATTGTTGGTTATCTGATTCTTTTTGCGCTGTTTTTTTATGTTGCGCTTTCTCAGATGACAAAATATCTGGATCAGATCGATCATGGAATTGAAAATATTATATCGGAATCTACAGATCCCATTCATCTGATCACAGAATTAAAACCAATAGAGATCCGTTTGAATGAGATTAAAGCAACATTAAAACGGCAGGAGCTGGAGGCATCGGAAGGCGAAAAGAAGAAAAACGACCTGGTGCTTTTTCTGGCGCATGATCTGAAGACGCCGCTGACTTCGATCGTGGCGTATCTTACGATGCTCGAAGATCATCCCGACATGCCGGAAGAAGAACGAAAAGCATATACTCACATCGCATTGGAAAAATCCATCCGATTAGGAGAGCTGATCAATGAATTTTTTGATATTACAAGATATAATCTTCAGAATATCGAACTGGAACCGGTAGAGATTGATCTTACGATGATGCTTGAACAGCTTGCAGATGAGCTGTACGGAGTCCTCCAGGAAAAGAAGCTGACCTGTGAAGTGGATGTAGAAGAAGATCTGATGATCTACGGAGATCCGGATAAGCTTGCAAGAGTATTCGATAATATCTTAAGAAATGCAATTGCTTACTGCTATGCAGATACGGAGATCCGGATTGAAGCGAAAATGAAGGATGGTGACATCGAGATCACATTTACCAATGCAGGTGATAAGATTCCGGGCGATATGCTTCAGACGATATTCGAGAAATTCTATCGCGTGGATGGTTCCAGATCGACAGGAACCGGCGGCGCAGGTCTGGGACTTGCGATCGCCAAACAGATCGTGGAGCTGCACGGAGGAAGAATCCTGGCAAAAAGTGATGACAACCGGACACAGTTTGTCGTAACACTGCCATCGAAAGAGAAGACAGAACAGAAAGAGGGAAGCGAGGATGAAGTTCATACACATCGCAGACTTGCATTTAGGGGCAAAGCCGGACGCGGGAAACGCGTACAGTCAAAATAGAGAACAGGAGCTCTGGGACAGCTTTCGTGATATCATAACAATCTGCAATCAGAAAAAGACAGATTTGTTGCTGATCGCGGGGGACCTGTTCCACAGGCAGCCACTTTTAAGAGAATTAAAAGAAATGAATTCCATACTGGAGATGCTGGAGCAGACAGAAGTTGTTATGATCGCCGGTAATCATGATCGTATCAGGAAAAACTCTTATTACCGAACATTTACCTGGGCACCGCATGTGCACATGATCTGCTCGCAGGAAATGAGCTGTGTGGAACTTGACCGGATCCAGACGGCTGTCTATGGATGCAGTTATCATTCCAGAGAAATTCTGGAGCCGTTATATGATCATGCAGTTCCGGAAGGACGGCAGAAGTATGAGATTTTGCTTGCACACGGCGGGGGTGAGAAACATATTCCGATCAAGAGTAGTCAGATCATGACGCTTGGGTATGATTATGCTGCATTTGGACATATCCACAAGCCGCAGATGCTGGTGGAGAACCGGATGGCATATGCCGGATCGCTGGAGCCGACGGATGTAGGTGATACAGGAGCTCATGGTTATATCGAAGGAAAGATCACCGGAAATGGTTGTCAGATCCGTTTTGTGCCACATGCACTGCGAGAATACAGACACTGCGAGGTACAGGTGGATAAATCTGTGACCGGCCATGTACTGAGGCAAAAGATTGCAGATATGATCGAAGAGCAGGGAAAGCAGAACATGTATAAGATTACACTGACTGGTTATCGAGATCCGGATATCTGGTATGAGCTGGATCATATGGATCCATACGGTAATGTGGTGGAGATTACAGACCACACAAAGCCTGCATATGACTTTGAAAAATTAAAAAATGAAAATAAAGGAAACATTCTCGGACAATATATTGAAAGCCTGAGTGGCTATCCGGCCGACAGTCTGGAGTACCAGGCACTCTGTGAAGGAGTGCAAGCTTTGATGGAGACGAGAAGAGGATAGAACCGAAAGATGCAGATTAATGAATTATTGTTAAAAAACTTTGGAAAATTCCATGACCGGCAGATAGATCTGGATGAGGGGATCAACCTGATTCACGGGGAAAACGAATCAGGAAAGTCTACAATCCATACATTCATCAGGGGAATGCTTTTCGGAATAGAAAGAGGGAGAGGACGGGCCGCGCAAAATGATACTTTCAGTATATACGAACCGTGGGAAAATCCTAATTACTATTCTGGTATATTGAAGTTCAAAAGTGGAGAGAAACATTTCCGTATCGAAAGAAATTTTGATAAATATTCTAAAAAAGCGGAACTGATCTGTGAAGAGGACGGTGAAGTACTGTCTGTAGAAGACGGAGATCTTCAGATGCTGCTTGGGGAGATGGACGCAGAACGTTACGATAATACCGTTTCCATGAGCCAGAGGAATGCACAGATGGGGGAAAGTATTGTGGCAGAGCTGAAAAATTATGCGACAAACTATTACACCTCGGGAAACGGAGAAATCGACCTGGCCGGTGCATTGGAACAGTTAAGGGGCAGGAAGAAGATCCTGGAAAATGAGATCCGTATGGAAATGGCTCAAAAGCAGCAGAAACGTGAAAAACTTGAGCAGGAAGTATCTTTTGTCTGGCGTGATGTACATCATCTGGAAGAAGAACTGGAACGTGTAGAAGAAGAACTTGCGTATCGGCTGGAAAAGGAAGAAGAAAAGAAAAAAGAGCGCCAGAGGGAAGAAGAACATGGAAAAGGTGTCATGGATGAGATACGTCCGGAAAAATGGAGGATCCATCCAATGGAGCTTCTGGTGTTTGCACTGGTTATTGTGATTGCAGTTATCTTGTTCTCGAAACCGTGGAATTATCTGATTGCTATTGTGTTATTCCTTGCGTTCGGCTTATATATATGGAACCGGATGAAAGTTGGAAAAAAACAGGTAAAAACAGAGCCAGAGATTATCCTTGAAGAGATCACGCAGGAAGAGGAGAAAGTTCCGATAGAGAAGTTACGCTGGGAGAAATCGCATATTACAGCGGAATTAAAAGAGAAGAAAATTCAGTATGACAACCTGGGAGAACAGCTCGCGGAACTGGATGAAGTTAATGAGCGTTCCAGGGAATATGAGATGAAACGCCAGGCGGTCCAGATGGCGGCAGATCATCTGGAACAGCTGTCAGAGGAGATGCGGGGATATCTAAAAAGAGATCTGAATGAGAAAGCGTCATCATTCATCTGTGAGATCACAGGTGGAAAATATAAAAAGCTTGTGACAGATGAAAAACTTCGTGTATCGCTTATGACAGATGAAAAGAGAGTAGAGATTGAACAGGTAAGTCGTGGAACGGTAGAACAGGTCTATCTGGCACTCCGTATGGCAGTGGGAGAGCTTTTATGTGAGGAAGAGATGCCGGTGATACTGGATGATGCATTTGCATATTATGATGAGGAGAGAATGCTTCAGACACTCAGATGGTTGAAAGAACATAAGAAACAAGTGATCATATTTACCTGTCAGACGAGAGAAGAACAGGTGATGAAAGAAGCCGGACTTGTTTATCACAAGATAGAACTTTAAAAAAATGCTGTCGGGAAATTCCCGGCAGCATTTTTTAATCACGTGCATTCGTAAGGAGCTGCCCGTGGCAGGTCCTGTAGATACTATTAAATCTCTTCACCATTTTTATACTTATTGACAACATTCTGAATTCTTTCGATAGGATTCAGGATACTGCTGATAGAACCATCGTGGTTAAGAGTGTCGATCACGAGGGCAATATATTTGCTCATATCACAGTTAATATAATATGGACGTTCCAGAAGTTCAGGTGTCTGGTAGATCAGGTTGGTAGTCAGAACAGCGTCTAAGATACCTTCTTCATATGCCTGGTCGAATTTCTCCAGACCGTTTGTGAACAGACCGAATGTAGCAGCGCAGAAGATACGTTTTGCTTTGCGCTGTTTTAACTGGCGGGCAACGTCTAACATACTGTCACCGGAAGAAATCATGTCATCAAGGATGATCACATCTTTTCCTTCTACGGAAGATCCAAGGAACTCATGAGCAACGATCGGGTTACGGCCGTCTACCACACGTGAGAAGTCACGGCGTTTGTAGAACATACCCATATCAAGGTTCAGTACGTTGGCAAGATAAATTGCACGTCCTGTAGCACCTTCATCCGGGCTGATTGCCATCATGTGATCGCTGTCGATCTGAAGGTCTTTGAAGGTACGGAGAAGACCTTTGACGAACTGGTATGTCGGACGGATTGTTTCGAATCCGTTTAATGGAATCGCATTCTGTACACGAGGATCGTGAGCATCAAATGTGATGATATTGTCAACACCCATACGGACAAGCTCCTGAAGAGCGAGTGCGCAGTCCAGAGATTCACGACTGCTTCTCTTGTGCTGACGGCTTTCATATAAGAATGGCATAATGACGTTAATACGACGTCCTTTTCCACCTACTGCTGCAATAATACGTTTCAAGTTCTGATAATGATCGTCAGGGGACATATGGTTAATATTTCCAGTCAGGGAATATGTCAGGTTGTAGTTACATACATCGACCATAAGATAAAGATCTTTACCACGAACGGATTCATTAATAATACCTTTTGCTTCACCTGAACCAAAACGTGGAACTTTTGCATCGATTAAGTAAGTGTCTTTCTCATAGCCTATGAAAGCGACATCGTTCTTATGAATATGTCCATCTTCCTTTCTCCATTTTACGAGATAATCATTTACTTTTGCTCCCATCTCTGTACAACCGTCAAGAGCGATCAGTCCAAGTGCTCCTACCGGTATATTCTCAAGATTACGATCGTTACGGCGTAACATCATTAGTACCTCCCAGGTTTAATAATTTTTTTTGGATACGGATATCGTCACCGGTAATACGCAGAATTGTATAATTACTGCTGATTCGTGAGAATGTCCGTTCCGAGTAGATTGATTTTATATCCTCCAATGCAAGGTTGGTAGATATTATGGTTGATTTCTGCCTTAATATGCGTTCATTCAGACAAATGAACAACTGGGATACAGTAAATGAATTCGGCAGTTCTGTACCCAGATCATCAATGATCAGCAAGTCACAGTCATAGATGTGTTCAAATACATCAGAATCCTTGTCCTGTCTTTTACCAAATGTATTCTCTGCAAGGATATCAAAAAGTCCGGCTGCTGTAAAGTAAATAACGGAATAAGCGGAATCCATTAATTCTTTTGCGATGCAGTGAGAAAGAAAAGTCTTTCCGACACCGGTATCTCCATACAGTAGTATGTTATGAAATTCTTTAGAAAATGTATCTACGAAGTTGTGACAGACATTTAATGCAGTTTCCATTGATTCCAGAGAAGAACGTCCGGTAAGCGGATCGATATGATTCCTGGAATAATAGGACAGAGAACAGGTTGAAAAGTTCTCTTTGTCAAGGATATCTTTGAGATTAGATTGCGTATATAAATAATCCACAATCGCTTTTTTGAAACAGTGACATTTATGTGTGCCAATATAACCGGTATCTTTACAATCCGGACACTGATAGTGTAATTCAAGGTAATTGGCAGGAAGACCATGTGCTTTTAATAAAGCCGGCTTTCTGGCGGAGAGTTCTTTGATCTCTGATTTTAAAGAAGAAAGAGCAGTCTGATCTCCGTCCAGAAGCAGTCTTGCCTTTTTAACACTTAAAGAGGAGATGGAATGATCCACTTCCTCTAATTCAGGAATGAGGGCGTATGCCTTCTCATAGCGTTTTCTGAGTTGAAACTCATTATCCAGTTGTTTTTGTTCATAAGTACGCATTAAATGATCGTACTGAGAATTGGAAAGTGCCATGTTATGGAAAACTCCTCTGCATTCGCATAATAGAATCTGATATGTATACTTTATTGCTGAACCAGACGACGTTCCAGATCATTCATGTCATAAGAACGTCCGTCGAAATTGTTGAACTTATTGTTCTGGTTAATTGCAGGCTTCTGTGCCTGTTGCTGTCTTTTGCGTTCCTTTGCGAGCTCTTTCGCACGTTCCTTCTCTTTGCGATAATCAGCATCTACCGCATCGATATCTTTTAACTGACGGACATTCTTGTCCTTCCAGCGCTTCAGAATGGAATCGGTATAGTCAAAGCTTGGCTGATGAATGGCATTCATCGTACGGTCACATGCTTCAAGGATTACTTCCAGAGCAAAACCATATTCTTCTGACCATTTGCGGATATAGGCAATCTCAGAAGCGGCAGGACCGCGGCCCTTAATCCCATATGCATTCAGGACGCAATAACAGTTCTTATTATAAAGAAATGAACTTGTCTTGGCAAGATTCACAGTTGTTATGTTTTCTTCATGCCATGATAAGGCCACCTTATTAATATAATGCATACTCTTGTGACCATTTTCGACACAATATTCGATCAGATACTCAATAAGTTCAGCTGACATATTCAGTGTGTCATAAAAATAAGTAATCTGGTCAATATCAGTAGCGGAAAGTGTCTTGCCGAGATACTGTTCGGCAACAAAGAGTAATTCTTTGAATTCTGCACGTTCCTTACGGCTACGGTACTGCTGTATATTTGTTGTAGATGCCGGAACCGCAGAAACAGGGGCTTCGACAGAATCAACAGGGTAATCCATCTGATTTGTCATAGATGGAACGGACGCAGTCATATAGCCGGACTGTACATCGTGTAATTCGGAAGTTGGTACGGATGAACGGACCGTACTTTGCGGAGTCGGATCATCCGGAGTGTCATCCAGATAATCAAGGAGTCCTTCACTCTTCCAGTATCTTAATGCGCGGAGTACATCCTTCTCTGTGCACTCGAGCAGATCAGCCAGCTCGGAAACAGAAAGACATCCGGAGGACTGATTCATATGACGGAGAAGCAGGAGATATACTTTGACATATTCTCCATTGGCTCTGACCATATACTGGTCGATAAATTCATTGTCCAGTACAGTCGCGTTCGTCTGTACATACTTCGTAAGTTTTAATTCCTTCATAATAATTCCCCGTCCTCCCCAGAACTTTTTGTATCTTTCGTTTCATCGTAGACACATTATAGCACCGGGAAGACGGGGAAAAAAGAAATTTTTGAGTCAAAATCCGACTTTTTTGTGGATAAAATTGTGTGGATAATGTGGATAACTAGCGTTTAAGCAGGTTTTCCCCAATGTTTACAACGTTTCCGGCTCCCATAGTTATCAACACATCTCCCTTCTGGCACTTGTCCAGACAGAAGTTTTCAATCTCTTCAAAGCTTGGGAAATAGTAAGCATCGCATCCTTTTTTCTTTAATTCTTCTGCGATCATCTCAGAAGACATGCCCAGAGTATCTGTCTCACGGGCAGCGTAGATGTCTGCGAGGATCACATGATCGGCATGTGTCAGGGCATCTACAAATTCAGGGAATAATGCTTTGGTACGTGTATAAGTATGTGGCTGGAAGATGCACCATATTTCTTTGTGCGGGTATTCCTTGGCCGCTGTTAAAGTTGCATTGATCTCTGTTGGGTGATGAGCATAATCATCAATGACGGTAACTCCATTAACTTCACCTTTATATTCGAAACGACGGTCTGTGCCGTGGAACGATTTCAGTCCTTCTTTGATCTTGGTAAATGGAACTCCGAGAAGGTCTGCAACGGCAATGGCTGATAATGCATTGGATACATTATGATCTCCATTCACCGATAATGAGATACGGTCGATAAATTCACCGGATTTTACCAGATCGAAAGAGGCCTCTCCCTTCTTATCATGAAGGATATTGGTTGCACTGTAGTCAAGAGAGCTGTCATTACCGTAACGGATCACGCGGCAGTCAAGGTCAGCAGTGATTTCTTCAAGATCAGGAATGTTGTCGTTGATAACAAGTGTTCCATCCTTTGGAAGTAATTTCGCAAAGCGGTGGAAAGAATTACGGATATCAGCCAGGTCTTTGAAGAAATCCAGATGATCTTCGTCAATATTCAGGATTACGCCGATCTTCGGGAAGAAATGCAGGAAACTGTTCGTATATTCACAGGCTTCTGTGACAAAATATTCAGAATTACCTACACGGATGTTACCGCCGATAGCCTTTAAGATGCCGCCGACAGAGATGGTAGGATCCAGTTCTCCGGCAAGTAAAATGTGTGACAGCATAGAAGTTGTCGTTGTCTTGCCGTGGGTACCGGAAACGGCGATGGCGTTGGCATAATTGGTCATAATCTGGCCAAGCAGGTCGGCGCGGTCCATCATCGGGATACCGGCTGCTTTGGCAGCGGCAAATTCAGGGTTATCAGGATGGATCGCAGCGGTATAAACA
>OHAG01002479.1_pt1 | contig 10171 bp, 6 predicted proteins | sample 1577081 | NCBI WGS metagenome assembly OHAG01 (sample SAMEA3541513, study PRJEB24748) | human gut metagenome | biome: human gut; feature: human-associated habitat; material: faeces | place: China | collected 2012
ATCCCACTCTCTCCGCCACATAACTTTATAATTAAAGTGTGAAGGCACATGGAGAAATACTCAAGTGGCTGAAGAGGCGCCCCTGCTAAGGGCGTAGGTCGGGCAACTGGCGCCCGGGTTCAAATCCCGGTTTCTCCGCCATAAGACATCTAACTAATGTTAGATGTCTTTTTTATTATTTAATAATACATAAGTTTTTAATTGTAAATATTAACAGTAAATGTTATACTTTTCATGTGGTGCTTATCAGGTAAAAAGGAGAGATTAATTATGTCAAAAAAATATGTTGTAGGATTAGATTTAGGTGGAACTAAGATATATACAGCTTTAGTAGACTTAAATGGAACTATAATAAAAGAAAAAGTTGTGGAAACATTAGCTTTTGAAGGTGAAGAAGCTGTTATCAATAGAATGATGGATACAATTGACTATGTAATAGAAGGAACTGATAAAGAATTAATAAAGGCTATAGGGATTGGTGCTCCAGGAGCATTAGATTTAAAAGAAGGAATTGTAATAGAATCACCAAATCTTCCATTTGAGAATTTTGAATTAGTAGGAAAAATAAGAGCAAGATATGATTTACCAACTTATTTAGATAATGATGCAAACGTTGCAACTTTAGGAGAGTATAAATTTGGAGCTGGAAAAGGTACTGAAAATATGATTTACATGACTGTAAGTACTGGTATTGGCGGAGGAGCTATACTTAATGGTAAAATATTTAGAGGAAGTACAGGAAATGCTTTAGAAATCGGTCACACTACAATATCTCAAGAAAGAACAAGATGTGGATGTGGAAATATCGGATGTGCAGAAAGCTTAGCATCAGGAACTGCAATAGGAAAAAGAGCTAAAGAAGCTGTTAATTCAAATGCAGAAACATCATTAAAAAATTATGATGATGTAACATCAAAAGAAGTATTTATTGAAGCTGCAAATGGAGATAGAGTAGCAAAGGAAATTTTAAATACATCATTAACTTATTTAGGAATAACAGTTGCCAATATTATAACAACTTTTGATCCAGAAAAAGTTGTTATTGGTGGAGGCGTAATAAATGGTGGAGACATCGTTTTAGAAACTATAAAAGAAGAAGTAGCTAAAAGATGTATGAAAGTATTTGTTGATTCATGTTCAATAGAAAAAGCAAAATTAGGTGGACAAGCAGGAGTTTTAGGAGCTGCAGCTTTAGCTATAATGGAATAGATATAATTATATAAAAAAATTGCTTTAAGACAAATAATAACTGTTTTAAGGCAATTTTTTTGTACATAATTATCATAAGGAGTATTATTAAATGAGGAAAAGAGAGCTATGAGGGGATGTTAAAATGATATATGGTAAAGGGTTATATTTAAGGGAAGTAGTTAAGGAAGATATAGATAGAGCTTATGAATTATGTGTAAATGACGATGTATTAAAATATGATGGTGGATATACTTCCTTTGCATCGAAAGAATATATAAAGGAAAATTATAAATATTTTCAAATGAAATCAAAGAAGAATTATGCCATAGTAAATACTAAAGGAATTATGGTGGGAATAATATCATATAGAAAATCTAATTATGTTAGTGATGTATATTATATAGGCATATGCATAGGAAGAAAATATTGGAGAATGGGGTATGGCGAAAATAGCATTAAAGCCATGCTTAGATATCTCTTTAAAAATAAAAAAGCTCATAAGGTAGAATTAGAAGTAGTTGAGGATAATATAGCAGCAATTAATTGTTATAAGAAATGTGGATTTATTGAAGAGGGAAAAAGGAGACAGAAATATTATTTTAAAGGAATATATTTAGATACTGTTTTAATGGGCATATTGGAAGAAGAATATAAAAAAAAGGAGTAAGAAATGGGCATAAGATTTATTTTTGGTAGAGCTGGTTCGGGAAAAAGTGAATTTTGCTTAAGATCTATAGATAAAAAAATAAGAGAATGTGATAAAGATAATAAACTAATATTATTAGTACCAGATCAGTATACATTTCAAAGCGAAAAGAAGCTATTAGAGCATACTGGTGAAAAATCACTTCTTAGGGCAGAAGTATTAAGCTTTAAGAGGATGGCAAACAGGGTTTTTGATAGAATTGGTGGACGAACAGAAAATATAATTGAAGATTCAGGAAAAAATATGCTTATTTATAAGTTATTAAAGGAAAATATGGATAATCTACATTACTTTAATAAGATAAGTAAAAAGCAAGGCTTTATAGGAGTAGTTTCAAAAACAATAACAGAATTTAAAAAGTACAATATTGCAGAGGAAACTTTAATAAATAAAAAAGAAGAATTAAATGAAGGTGAGTTAAGGGATAAAATAGAAGATTTATCTTTTATTTATCATGAATTTAATGATAATTTACATAAGAATTATATAGATTCAGAAGATGTATTATCACTTTTAGCGGAAAAGTTAAAAGAAAGCCATATGTATAGAGATGCAGAAATATGGATTGATGAGTTTACTACCTTTACTCCTCAACAGATGGAAATAATAAAGATTTTGGGCAAGAGATGTAAGAGAGTTAATATAACTTTATGCAGCGAAGGTAAAAATGAGGAAGAAACAGATATATTTGATGCCATTAAAAATACAGAGTATAAGCTTTTAAAGTTAATGGAGGAAAATAATATTTCTTATGAAAAACCAATTAATTTGAATAAAGATATTCCATATAGATTTAACCAAAGTAAAGAACTTGCTCATATAGAAAAACATTTATTTACTTATCCATTTAAAACATATAAGGGTAAAGTAAATGATATAAGACTATATAAAGCTAATAATAGTTATAGTGAAATGGAATGGGTTGCTCAAGATATAGTTAGATTGGTAAGGGATGAAAATTATAGATACAGGGATATAGCAGTTGTGTGTAGAGATATTGATAACTACGATAAGATAACTAGCGTAATTTTTAATGAATATAATATTCCTGTGTTTTTAGATAAAAAAAGAGAAATATTAAGCAATCCTTTAGTGGTATTAATTTTATCAACTTTAGAAATATTAATATCTAATTGGTCATATGAAAGTGTATTTAAGTATGTTAAAAGCGGCCTAATCAAATTAGATAGAGAATTTATAGATAAATTAGAAAATCACATACTTCTTAATGGAATAAAGGGCTATAAATGGACTGGTGAGCTCTTAAAAGGAATTGAAGAACCAAGTAAAGAAGAAATAGAAATTGCTGAAATAATGGAAGAAATAAGAAGACCAATTATTAACTTATATAAAAAAGTTGGTAATGAAAACACTGTAAAAGAATATTGTACTGCCATATATGAAATGCTTGTAGAAATAAATGCCTTAGAGACCATTGCTGAGTGGCTTGATGAATTCGAAAAGATTGGTTTGCAGGATAAGATAAAGGAATATAGTCAGGTACCTCAAATTGTTATGGATATATTAGACCAAGCAGTTGAAGTATTAGGTGATGAAGTAACGGATATAAAAACTTTTGCTAGAATTCTCAGCTCTGGTTTTGAAGAGCATGAAGTTGGTGTAATACCTAGGAGATATTGCAAGAATAAAAGGCCGTGAAGTAAAAGCACTATATATTGTAGGAGCTAATGATGGAGTACTTCCTTCAGCCAATAAGAATGAAGGAATACTATCTGATGAAGATAGAATTGAATTAAAAGAGCTAGGTATAGAAATAGCTTCAGATACTAGAAGTAGAATTTTTGAAGAACAATTTATGGTGTATACTGCCTTAACTATTGCTTCAGAATATCTTATGATAACTTATCCAATGGCAGACTTTGAAGGAAAATCACTAAGACCTTCAATAATCATACCAAGGATGAAAAAGATATTTAAATATTTACAGGAAGAAAGTGAAATATACAATATAAACATTAAGGAAGATAAGTTTAATAAGATAACGGCACCAATACCTACTTTTAATGAAATGGTAACTGCCATGAGACGTGAATTTGAAAAAGAAGAAATTGAGGATTACTGGGTGCAAGCATATAAATGGTTTGAAGAAAGTGAAGAATTTAAATTGAAATCAGACGTGATATTTAAGGGACTTACTTATTCAAATTTAGTGGAAAATATACCAAGAGATTTAATAAAAAAATTATATGCTGATGATAATGGGCGATTTATGTTTAGTGTATCAAGATTAGAAAAATATGCACAATGTCCTTTTAGCTATTATATACAGTATGGCCTTAAGGCAAAAGATAGGAAGATATATGAGTTTACAGCACCAGATTTAGGATCATTTATGCATGATATATTAGATAAATTCACCAATAAAATAAAGAGAGAAAATATAGCTTGGTCTGATTTAGATAAAAATAGATGCTCACAAATTGTTGATGAATTAGTAGATACTAAGCTTAAGAATGAGGAAAATTCTATATTAAACAGTAGTAAGAAGTATCAATATTTTGCTGGTAGATTTAAAAGAATAATAACTAAATCTGTGGTGGTAATATCTGAACAAATGAGAAAAGGTGAATTTGATATATTTAAAAATGAATTTGATTTTGGTGACTTTAAAGATTCTGAACCTATAACCTTAGAGCTACCATCAAAGGAGAAAGTATATCTTAAAGGAAGAGTAGATAGAATTGATAAGGCAGTAATTGATGGTGAAACCTATATTAGAATAGTTGATTATAAATCAGGTTCAAAAACTTTCGATTTAAACGAATTATATTATGGATTACAAATACAGCTATTGGTTTATTTAGATGCCATACTTAAAAATTCAAAGCATATATTACATGAACAATGTATGCCAGGAGCAATACTATACTTTAAAATTGATGATCCAATAATAAAATCTAAGAAAGCTTTAGAAGATGATGAAATAAAGGATGAAGTATTAAAGAAGTTAAAGATGAATGGGCTTTTATTAAAGGATGCCAAGTTAGTTAAGGCAATGGATAAGGATATGGAGACTTATTCACTTATCATACCTGCAGCCTTTAAAAAAGATGGTGATTTTTCAAGCACAAGCTCTGTAGTAACAGAAGAACAATTTGATATATTAAGAAAGTATGTTAATGATAAGATGGTTGAATTATGTGATGAAATGCTTAGTGGTCAGATAAAGATTGAGCCCACTAAGTCATTAAAGGTAACTTATTGTGATTATTGCGACTATTCATCAATATGCCAGTTTGATACATCCATAAAAGATAATAAATATAAAGTGCTATTAAAGAAAGATAAAGAAGAGATATGGGATTGTATGAAAAACAAAATTGAACATCAAAAGGAGGATAATAATGTCGGAGACTAAATGGACAGATGAACAACAGCAGGCAATAGATACAAGGAAATGCAACCTTCTAGTGGCAGCAGCTGCTGGTTCAGGAAAAACTGCAGTACTTGTTGAAAGAATAATTAAGATAATAACTAATGAAGAAAATCCTGTAGATATAGATAAATTGTTAGTTGTTACCTTTACTTCAGCTGCGGCAGCTGAAATGAGAGAAAGAATAGCAGCAGCCATATCAAAAGCTTTGGAAAAAAATCCGAACTCTAAGAATCTGCAAAAACAGCTTACTCTTTTAAGCAGAGCTAATATAACTACAATGCATTCCTTTTGTTTAGATGTAATAAAAAATTATTTCTATACAATAGATTTAGATCCTTCCTTTAGAATTGCAGATGAAACTGAAATAACACTTATGAAAAATGAAATAATTGAAGATATTTTTGAAGAGCTTTATGAAGAAGATAATGAATATTTTAAAGGACTAGTAGAAGCATATAGCACAGCAAAAGATGATGAAAAGTTAAAAGATATTATATTAAATCTTTATAAGTTTTCCATGAGTGGGCCATGGCCAGAAAGCTGGCTTATTGAAAAAGCAGAAGAATTTAATATTAATACCTTAGAAGAATTAGATAAGACAAAATGGGTGGAAATATTAAAGGATAATATAAGGGTAGAAGTTGAAGGATTTATCAATATGTATCATAAAGCTATTGAATTAATCAGTGATACAGAAGGATTAGAAGCATATTTAGATACTTTCAGAGGAGATTTAGAGTGTTTAGAAAATGTATATGAATCTCTAAATTATGGTTTATCAGAGATATATGCAGCTTTAAATGGTGTGGTATTTACTAAGTTAAAGACTGTAAGAAAAAGTGCTGTTTCTGATGAAAATGCCCAAGGAACTGTAAAATCCATAAGAGATACTGTAAAGAAAAAGGTGAAATCATTAATAGAGGATAGTTTTACTTTTACACCAGAAGAAAGTCTCCAAGGAATAAAAGATGTATATCCTTATATGAAGGAATTATCAAGAATAACATTAGATTTCTTAGATAAATTCAATGAAAAGAAAAGAGAAAAAAATCTACTGGATTTTAATGATTTGGAACATTTATGTTTAAAAATACTTATTGATAGAGATGAGAATAATAATATAATACCTTCAGGTGTGGCAGAGCATTTTAAAGAATTCTTTGATGAAGTTCTAGTAGATGAATATCAAGATTCTAATAATGTACAGGAAACAATTATTGACCTTGTATCAAGGAAAAATAGTGATGATCCAAATGTATTTATGGTTGGGGATGTAAAGCAAAGTATATATAGATTCAGACAAGCAAAGCCTGAACTATTTTTAGATAAATATAGTAGATATCCTTTAGCTTCAGGAGGAAAAGAAAGAAAGATACAGCTTTATAAGAATTTTAGAAGCAGAGATGAAGTTTTAAGAGGTGTTAACTTTATATTTAAAATGGTAATGTCCAATGTTGTTGGAGAATTGGAATATACAGATGATGAGGCATTACATTTAGGCGCTACTTTCTTGGAAAATCAAGAGGAAGATTCAGAGGTAGGCGGAAGTATTGAACTTCATATCATTGATAAATCTGGAAATGAAGCTGAAGAAGTAGTAGAGGAAGAACTGCAAGAGTCAGAAGAAGAGGAAGAAGCAGTGGATGCTATTTCTTTAGAAGCTAAATTAGTAAGCAAGAGAATAAAAGAATTATTTGAAGCAAAAGATGGTAAGAGATTTAAGGTATTTGATAAAGAAACAAAAGAATATAGAGATGTTAAATATAAAGACATAGTAATTCTTTTAAGAGCAACAAAGAACTGGTCAGAAATATTTCTTGATGAGCTAGGTGCTGAAGGAATTCCAGTTTATGCTGATACAGGTAGTGGATATTTTGAATCAATAGAAATAAGAACGATTATGTCTTTATTAAAGATAATCGATAATCCATTACAAGATGTTCCCATGATAGCTGTGCTTAAATCGCCAATAATGGGCTTCACAGCAGAAGAACTTAGTGAAATAAGGTTACTTAATAAGGAAAAATATTTTTATGAAATCATCAAAGATATTTATGATGAGGAATATGAAGTAAGTGATACTTTAAAAGCAAAATGTAATAAGGTTATAAGTGATTTGGAGAAGTGGAGAAATAAAACAATATATACACCAATAGATGAATTTATATGGTATTTATATATGGATACAGGATTTTATGGATATGTTGGAGCAATGCCTAATGGAAAGCTTAGACAGGCAAATTTAAAAATTCTTTTCCAAAGAGCAAAACAATATGAAAGCACTAGTTTTAAGGGATTATTTAATTTTATAAATTTTATTAATAAATTAAGAAAGTCTTCAGGAGATATGGGAAGTGCGAAAGTCCTTGGAGAAAATGAAGATGTAGTAAGAATTATGAGTATTCATAAGAGTAAAGGGCTTGAGTTTCCAGTAGTATTTACTAGTGGAATGGGTAAGCAGTTTAATTTAATGGATTTATCAAATTCTATTTTATATCATGAAGAATTAGGTTTTGGACCTAGTTATGTTAACTTAGAAACTAGAAATTCATATTCAACTTTAGCAAAAGAGGCTATAAAGAAAAGAATAAGATTAGAAACTTTATCTGAAGAAATGAGAATACTTTATGTTGCATTTACTAGAGCAAAGGAAAAGTTAATTATTACTGGAGCAACTAGTAATTTAGAAAAAGCAATTAATAGTTGGCTATCATCAGCTTCATTAGATGATAATATAATTTTACCTTCTGAAGTTTTAAAAGGAAAATCCTATTTAGATTGGATTGCTATGGCTATGTGTAAACATACCTGTGGAGAAAAATTAAGAGGGGTTACCGGTGCTACTAGAGACTTAATCACAAGTGACTTTTCCACATGGAATATCAAATTCTGGACAAAAGACTTATTAACAGTGGATAAAAATTTAGAGCCTGTGGATAAAATTGAAGATGATAGTCTGTTTATAACTTCTAAAAATGTTGTTGTGGATAAAGAAATAAGCAGAAGGCTTGACTATAAATATAAATTTATAGAAGGTGCAATGCTACCAAGTAATATTTCTGTTTCTGATTTAAAGAAAAAAGAATTTACTTATGGTGATGAGGTGCATGACACTGTAGAAGTATTTAAAGAGAAAGAAGTTTTAAAACCTAAATTTTTAAAAGAAGAAAAGGGATTATCTGCGGCTGAAAGAGGAACTGTAATTCACTATGTTATGCAAAGATTGAATTATGATAGGGTAAGCACAATTGGTGAAATTAAAACACAAATAGAAGAAATGGTACTAGATAATTCACTAACAGAAAAGGAAGCTTCCTCTGTATGGTATAAGAAAATATATAATTTCTTTAACAGTAAATTAGGCGAGAGATTATTGAAAGCTTATAAAGAAGATAGATTGGTAAGCAGAGAGCTACCTTTCTTTACTGAATTAAGTAGTGTAGAATATGATCCTGAATTAAATAAAGATGTTTATATAGATGAAAAGATTAGACTTCAAGGAATAATGGATTGTTTCTTTGAGGAAGAGGATGGAATAGTCCTTTTAGACTATAAGACTGATTATGTTGAAGAAGGAAAAGTTGATGAAATAATTGAAAGATATAGAGCTCAACTTAAGTATTATAAGGATGCTTTAGAGAAGATAACAGAGAAAAGAGTAAAGGAAAGTTATCTTTACTTATTCGGAATAGATAGAGAAATTTTAGTGGAAATTTAACTTTTAAAATATGATATAGAGTATATTCACCTAAAGTTCAAACAATTATATTATTGGACTTTAGGTGTTAAAATTCTAACTAGCTCTACAAATTGAAATTTATGGTTCTAATTCTTTCAAGAAAAAACGTAATGACATTACTGTTTTAGATATCTTATATTTACTTTCTAAAGAAACTAATTCAGGATTTTCCACTAAATCATTAACTTCTTTTTCACTAACTCCAGACATCAATGAAATTGTTTCTGCCGAGATATTATGATATTCTAATAAAACTTGCAAAAATGCCCCAATTTTTAAATCGGCATTATCTCTCCCTATAAGTTCAAGCATTATAATTAAATCAGACATCTTATCAAAGTTTTTACAGTTTTCAAATAGCGCTTTTTCATCTTTGCTTAAAATAACGTCTTTTTTTACATCTAATAATTTTGAAAGTGTATCTATATTGAATTTGTATTTTTCAATCAATAGTTGCAATGTTTCCATTACATATTTCAACGTTACCACCTTTAAATCTTTAATTTCTTCCATATTAATTCTCCCCTTAAAATTCCTGTTTTTTTATTAGATTAATTATTTTACCATATATTTCTTATGTGTATATTATACCTAAATATGGTATAATTCTAAAGTGATATTTTGAAATACCGTAAAGGATGGATACGGTGGTTGTACGTTTTCCCACCTTGGGTTATTGGTGATTTTCATCATAACTTAAGGGGGTGGTATTAGATATGATACTTGCTTTATTAATTTCATTAATATTTTTATTAATAATTATAATTAAAGCCTTAAGTTCAAAATCTAAACTTTTAGAATTTGAACTTAATATAGGTATTAAATGTTTTAAGCTAAAATTTAAAACAAATGAAAAAAGCACTCCATCCCAGCAAGAATAGTTGTGCTTTTTCATAATTAAAATTTTTTAATTGAATCTAATAGCCCTAAAACTAAAAAACGTTCTAAGAATTGCTTAGTGTTACCAGCACTAAGCTTTTCTTATTTGCACTTCTGTGTAAGTGCGAATAGCTAAATCAAAGATTTAGATTCTTACTTATATTATATCAAATTTTTATAGAAAATAAACTTAAATTATATTTTTAAATTAATCTAAAGAAAGTTTTGAGCTATTTCTAAAAGGCTTTCTTTATTATTT
>OHAG01002485.1_pt1 | contig 10145 bp, 8 predicted proteins | sample 1577081 | NCBI WGS metagenome assembly OHAG01 (sample SAMEA3541513, study PRJEB24748) | human gut metagenome | biome: human gut; feature: human-associated habitat; material: faeces | place: China | collected 2012
TCGATTGCCGGCGCAATAAGACGCTTGTAGCTGTCCTCTGTTACCTCTTTCAGGATTGGTGTGGTAAACGGGTTTTCACGGGTGATCACCTGCTTCTCCAGGTAGCGGAGAATATCTTCCTCCGGTGCTGCTATCTTAATAGTAAGGAATTTCTCTTTCTCACCGCGGTTCAACGCCAGCACACGATGTCCAGCCAGCTTCTTCACCGGCTCTTCAAACTCATAATACATCTCATAAACAGATTTTGTCTGATCATCCTTTGCCTCCGACACAAGGCAGCCTTCTTTTTCAAACTGCTGACGGATCCACATGCGGTAGGCTGCTGTATCTGCAATATTCTCAGCCAGAATATCAGATGCACCTTCCACAGCTTCTTTGATATTGGCCACGCCCTTTTCTTCGGATACATAAACTGCTGCTTCTTCTTCAACGGAATGCTTGAGATTCTGTGCCATTACAGCTACCGCCAGTTTTTCCAGGCCTTTTTCTTTGGCGATCATGGCTCTGGTCCGGCGCTTTGGACGATATGGACGATATAAATCATCCACAACTACCTGTGTCTGGGCCTCTTCAATCTGTTCTTTTGAAAAATTAGAAACTCCTGCATGCAGAATTTTTCCTTCTTTTTTCAACGCACTCACCGCATCTATTGTCTCTTCCAGTTCAACATCCGGATCCGGCCAGTGTACCAGATAAATATCAATATAGTCTGTCTTTAGATTTTTCAGCGACTCGTCGCACTGCTTTAAAATACTCTCTTTTGAACCACAGCGAAGATATTTTCCATCTACGAACTTATTTCCACATTTTGTAGAAATGACCACCTCCTTGCGCTTTTTGAGCTTACTCAAAGTCTCACCAACATAACATTCTGCTTTTCCTGCATTGTAAGCTGGTGCTGTATCTATAAAATTAATGCCACACTCCAGCGCCGCCTTAATTGCGTCCATTCGTGACTCATCCGAATAACTGTCCCAGCCGGCACCTCCGATACCCCATGTTCCAAGACATAGCTCCGTTAGCAATACCGCACCACAGTGCAAGGTATCCTGCATCTCTACCCATAACCTCGATGATAGAGCATCTCTCATGAGAAGTTGATGTATCACGTACTTTGTCAATAGCCTGCATAGCTGTATTAACGGCTGTATCAAATCCAATTGTATATTCCGTACAGGCAATATCCAGATCGATCGTTCCCGGAAGTCCGATTGTGTTGATTCCGAAGTTAGCAAGTTTCTGAGCTCCGGCAAATGATCCGTCACCACCGATGACTACCAGACCATCAATACCATATTTTTTGCAGATAGCTGCTGCTTTCTGCTGACCTTCCTCTGTACGCATCTCTGCACAACGGGCTGTCTGAAGAATTGTACCTCCGCGCTCAATTGTATCGGATACGTCTCTGGCTGACAGATCGATAATTTCCTCGTTTAAAAGTCCCTGATATCCTCTTCTGATGCCTCTTACCTTCAGTCCTTTACCAAGTGCTGTACGAACAACGGCACGGATTGCTGCGTTCATTCCAGGGGCATCTCCACCACTTGTCAATACACCTATTGTACGAATTACTTTTTTGTCTGCCATGATTCATTCCTCCATTGTATTAGTTTGTTCCAATTATCTTCTAACCATTATCATTTCTCTCCGATGATATTGTACATGAATTAGTGCACGCTTTCAATGGATTTTTCTATAACTTTTACACAACTTTCACCCAGATAATTCGTCAATCTGCTCAACAATACCTCATCTGCGGTCACATTCCAGCCCTTTGCCAGGCGTTTTACTGCTTTTTCTTTTCTGCAATAGATGATAACTTCATCCATCCCTTCAGATACTTTCAGAATGTCCTGAAGCATTCCTTCCTGCTGAAGATATGTCTCTTTATCTGGATACTGCAGCCATAATTCCTTTCGCGTCTGAGCAAATGGAATCACCTGTTCGCAGATCAGTTTGCTCGGTGCATCATCTTCCTCTGATACACGGCCCTTGATGAATACCTTGGCTTCCTCATTCAGATACATCTGATTCTTTTCAAAATCTCTCGGGAAGATCACGACTTCTACCGATCCAACCAGATCTTCCAGTATGATAAATGCCATCACTTTATTTGTCTTGGTATACTTGATCGTCTTATTCGTAATCATACCTCCGACAATCTCTTTTGCGCCGTCATGCACCTTCGTTCTTCCGGTTTCATCATCCAGCTGGAAATCCAACGTCGTCCTGGATATATTTTTTCTCCATTTTTCTTCATAGTCTTCCAGTGGGTGTCCGCTCAGATATACTCCGAGCACTTCTTTTTCAAATGCAAGCTTTGTCTCTTTCTCGTACTCTCCTACATCCGGAAGTGGAATGTCGAATTCCGATTTCTGGTCATCACTTACGATGTCAAATAATGAAAGCTGTCCGGTCATGGAGTATTTCCGCTCACGGTTCACCTGATCCAGGATTTGTACATAAACTACCATAAACTGCTTTCTTGTACCACCCAGACTGTCAAATGCTCCGGATTTGATAAAGCTTTCAATCGTGCGCTTATTGACTTCTTTTCCTGACAGACGTTCGATAAAGTCTTTCAGGTTGCTGAATTCTCCTCCATTTTTTCGTTCCTGGATGATCGACTCGATCACTGGCTTTCCGATACTCTTGATCGCCGCCAGACCATAACGGATATTGCCGCCGTCAACGGAGAAGCTTCCTTCTCCTTTATTAATATCCGGTGGAAGAATCTTAATTCCCATCTGTCTGCAACTGTAAATGTACTCTGATACTTTTCCCGGATTGTCGATCACGGAAGTCATAAGTGCTGCCATGAATTCCACCGGATAGTAATATTTTAACCAGGCAGTCTGATATGATACCACCGCATAGGCTGCCGCATGTGATTTGTTAAATGCATATTTGGCAAAATCGATCATTTCATCATAAATCTTATTCGCCGTCTTCTCGTCGATTCCGTTGGCGATACAGCCCGGCACGCCTTCGTCCGGATTACCATATACGAAATTCTGGCGCTCTTTCTGCATGACATCGCCCTTTTTCTTCGACATCGCTCTTCGCAGAAGATCGCTTCGTCCAAGCGTATATCCAGCCAGATCACGCACGATCTGCATAACCTGTTCCTGATATACGATACATCCATAAGTCGGTGCCAGGATCGGCTCTAACTGCGGGCAGTCATAAGTGATGCTATCCGGATTGTTCTTTCCCTTGATGTACTGCGGGATGAAATCCATCGGTCCCGGACGGTATAAGGAGATACCGGCAATGATATCCTCCAGATTCTGCGGTTTCAGTTCCTTCATGAAGTTCTTCATTCCGGCACTTTCAAGCTGGAATACGCCATCGGTCTTTCCTGTTCCGATAGACGCCAGAACTGCTTTATCATCATAATCGATTTTATTAATGTCTATTGTCTTACCGCTGCTGATGCTTGCCAGACGCTCTGCATCCTGTATAACAGTCAGGGTACGCAGACCTAGGAAATCCATTTTCAGAAGCCCCAGTTCTTCCAGTGTTGTCATCGTAAACTGTGTCGTCACTGAGCCGTCCGATCCAAGAGACAATGGCACGAATTCTTCAATCGCACGCTGACCGATCACAACTCCCGCTGCATGCATGGATGTATGTCTCGGAAGACCTTCCAGTCTTCTCGACATATCGATCAGTTCCTTAACCTGTTCATCTTCCTGATACAGTTTCTTGAATTCCGGATTCATCTTCAGTGCCTTATCAAGCGTAATATTCAGCTCTGTCGGCACCATCTTTGCAATGCTGTCTACAAATGCATACGGAAGGTCCATGACACGTCCTACGTCACGGATGACTCCACGTGCTGCCATCGTACCGAAAGTTACGATCTGTACTACCCGGTCTGCGCCGTATTTTCTTCCTACATAATCAATGACTTCCTGGCGTCTCTCAAAGCAGAAGTCCACGTCGATATCGGGCATGGATACACGTTCCGGATTCAGGAAACGTTCGAACAGAAGCTGATATTTGATCGGGTCGATACTTGTAATTCCCAGACAGTACGATACGATACTTCCGGCCGCCGAACCTCGCCCCGGTCCGACCTTGATTCCTTGTGTTCTTGCATAATTAATGAAATCCCACACGATCAGGAAGTAATCTACATATCCCATGGATTTGATGACCGACAATTCGTATTCCAGACGTTCTTTCAACGAATCATCCCCGTCCGGATACCGTTCTTTCAATCCGTCAAAACAAAGTTTATTCAGATATTCCCAGGAAGTATATCCTTCCGGCACATCATATTTCGGCAGTTTGGTGACACCGAATTCAATCTCTACATTACAGCGGTCTGCAATCTTCTGCGTGTTCTCCAACGCCTGCAGTGCATATGGAAATAACTGCTTCATCTCTTCTTCGGACTTAATATAATACTGGCCGCCTTCGTAGCGCATACGATCTTCATCTGCCAGCTTTTTACCCGTCTGGATGCATAACAGAATGTCATGCGGTTTTACGTCTTCTGCGTAAGTATAATGCACGTCATTCGTCGCAACCAGTTCGATCCCTGTCTCCTGTGACATACGGAGCAGTGACTGGTTCACGATCTGCTGTTCCTGCATTCCGTGATCCTGTAATTCCAGGAAGAAATTTCCTTTTCCGAAAATGTCCTGATACCTTAGTGCTGCTGCCTTTCCTTCTTCATACATGCCGCGCAGGATATTCTTCTGTACCTCACCGGCCAGACACGCACTGAGCGCAATGATTCCTTCATGGAATTCCTGCAGCACTTCCAGGTCTACTCTTGGTTTATAATAATAGCCTTCCGTAAATCCTCTGGACACGATCTTCATCAGATTATGGTATCCCAGATCATTTTCTGCCAGAAGCACCAGATGATAATAACGGTCATCCCCGCTTCCGACAGCTTCTTTATCAAATCTCGATCCCGGTGCAACATAGACTTCGCATCCGAGGATCGGCTTAATCCCTGCTGCTCTTGCCGCACGGTAAAAATCGATCACACCATACATGACACCATGATCCGTGATCGCCACGCTGTTCATCCCGAGTTCTTTTACCCTGGCTACACACTCTTTGATTTTATTTGAGCCATCCAACAGGCTGTACTCTGTATGGACGTGGAGATGTGCAAAGCTCATAGCTTTCTCCTTTCCTGATTCTATCCACAATGATAAAAAAAGGTGCCCCCTCAGGGAACACCCTTTCAAACATCACTGTTCGTCTTAATCTTCTTTTCCATTTCCAAGAAGCATGAATTTTACAAGTTTATCGATATCCTCTGGCTCATGAGCAACGATTTCCAGTTCCGGAATCTCTCCGTTAGAGAAAATGTTTGCCATAGATACATACTGAGATAATTTTGACTTTAAGTTCAGTCTGTCACCTTCGCCTGTTACAAGTTCAACTTTTCCTTCACAAGAATCAACTACTTTGAAAAATCCTTCGATATCTGTAATATTCTGTACTTTCATTTCTCATTCTCCTTTTTATTCATTTTATTATTAACAATCTTAATGCTTTTATTATACCTTATTTCTTTTTCATTTCAATATTCTTTTCAGAAATTTTTATATGTCCTTCTTTAAGAAGTCTTCCAACGGCACGTTTGAATGCATTTTTACTTAATCCGAATTCCTGTTTGATTACTTCCGGATCTGCTTTATCGTTAAATGGAAGCTTTCCACCGTATTCTTCCATACGTTTCATGATCATCGCCGCATCGGCATCCATCTGAAGAAATGCTTTCTCTCTGACACTTAAGTCAAGCTTTCCGTCTTCTCTTACTTTCAGGACTCTGGCGGATACACGGTCTCCGACTCTTAACCTGCCAAATGCTTCTCTCTTCGGGATCAGTGCACTGTAGCAGTCATCTACTGCCACGAACACTCCGAAGTTATCACTCGTCTCGTAAATGATTCCTTCTACATGATCATCCTTTTTATATGGAGAATCTGTACGAAGCTTTTCGTATACTTTCATTGTCGCACAAAGTCTTCCGGACTTGTCCACATACAGTGCGACAAGCACTTCATCACCTTTTTTTACTTTTGCAGTCTGTTCTTTGAACGGAAGCAGAAGGTCTTTTTCCAGTCCCCAGTCAAGGAACGCCCCGATTCTTCCGGTATCTGCAACTTTCAATACTGCCAGTTCATCTAACGTGATCTTTGGCTCCTGCGTTGTTGCGATCAGACGGTCAGACGAATCTTTATACAAAAATACTTCTACAGGATCTCCGACTTCTACATCTTTTGGTACCTGTTTTTTCGGAAGCAGGACTTTGTCATCTTTATTACCAAGATATACCCCGAACTCTACTTCTTTAACGATCATCAATCTTCTTTTCTTTCCCAAATAATCTGTTAATCCCATATTTTTCCTCTCTGTTTCCTTTTCTCTTTTTCCAAAGTGTATATGTTTTCTTATTGTATCAGCATCTATATAAGAATGTCTATGCAAACTTAAATTCGATCACTGCATACGGTCTGGCCTTTTCATTGCAAAGCTCTATAACCGTTCTGTCCTCTTCTATGGCAATCCTTGGATAGATCACATCACCATATACCGCTGATTTCTTATATTCCACACGCATCTGGTGCACTTCTTTATCTTTTGGCAATGATTCCAGCGCCATCTGTACATATTGGCAGTTGTTGACATGCTCATTCGTATCAATATGATATCTGCGTACCGGAAAACTTTCCAGTTCTTTCGCCTCTTTCGGAAGTGCGATTTTTCTTGATTCATATTCCATCTCATACGGATCTCCTACCCCGTATGGTGCAATCTCCGATTCTTCCGGTCTTGACGGACGTCCCTTTTCCATGTCCATATATACCCACAGCGAATTTGCATATGCTACATCTTTTCCTTCACTGTCTGTCATACAGAAATTACGTTCTCCAAACAAACCGTTAAAGTCCGTCGCCCATGTACTTGTCTGTATCTTTTCACCGATCTTCGGATAACGTTCTACCACTACCTGCCAAGATGACAGGATCCATGCCCGCTTTTTTTCGCTGCAGTGTTCGATTCCAAGTCCCAGATCTTCTGACTGGAATGTACTGCAGTCCTGAAAATAATTTACGATTCCCGGCAGGGTAATTCTTCTGGTATGATCCACTTCACTGAATCGTATTCTTCCATCTATCGTATATTGATTGTCTCTCATTTTAGTCTGACTCCTTTGCATGATCTTTTCCGAAGAAAAACCACTTTATCTTAAATTCTGAAGTGGCCGTTACCATTTCATATTCTTCTGCACTTAATGCTTCTTTCAGTTCTTTCTTTCCATCTTCATCTACCACTGCACAGGTTGCATTAGTAAAACACAGATTTGGATAAAGTACACACCACCAGTTATGTCCATTTCCCTTCCCAAGTACAATTCTCAGTGCTTCGTAATTTCCCTCTGGAAAAATGATATCTCCATACCGTTTGTCCGGAAAATAGCAGGTGGTCACCTCCGCTTTCGCCCGGTATGATACTTTCTCTTTTTTCAATATTTTATCTGCTGTATCCGTCAGTTCTTTTTTGTGGGTCAGGGTCCATGCTTTTGTCGCCTTTGCATCCCTTCTTTCGGCTCTGGTCATATGTGCTTTCATATACTTTAGAACCGCATCCCGCACTTTCAGTTTGATTCTCTGATCATTTGCACTGTCACTTTCTGCGATCACATGAAAACGGAAGACTTCTTTGGCCAGTGACTGCTGTGTATCGCTAAGTTCTGCATGTACAATTTCCATACGCCAGTTCATAATGCCCGCTGTCAGTATGAACGATATCAGACAGGCTATGATCAGGCAAATCGTTTCTCGTTTCATCTATGTATCTCCTTCCTGTATACTGCATTTTTCTGATACAGGAAGTCTTGACACAGCTTATCTTATCTATACACTTTTACAGTCTTTTAATTCTGTTTTGTGCGGATCACATCGATCACAGTGGTCACCTGGTTATCAATATGTTTACACATAATATCTGTTGCCGCCTTCTTCTCACCTTTACTGATGTATTCTATGATTGCGGCATGCTCTGCGATCAGCTGTGGATGTGCTTCTTCACGTTTCAGATATTCCACACGATAACGATACATCTGTTCTCTTAAATTATTCAGAAGCTGGATCAGTTTCTGATTGTCTGTTGCCATATAGATAATGTCATGGAAACGTACATCTGCTTCAGCGATCTCTGTAATATCTTTACTCTTTAAGATCTTCTTAAAATCTTCCGCAGCTTTCTTCATCTCTTCGATCTCTTCTTTCGTGATCTTATCACATGCAAGCTGCACAGCCAGTTCTTCCAATGCTTTTCTTACTTCCAGAACGTCCCGCATATTCTTTTCTGTGATCTCTGCTACCTCAGCTCCTTTTCTTGGAATCATCAGTACCAGGCCTTCCAATTCCAGTTTGCGGATTGCTTCACGGATCGGGGTACGGCTTACTCCGAGTTTATTTGCAAGCTGGATCTCCATCAGTCTTTCTCCCGGTTTTAACTCTCCTCGCAAGATCGCCTGTCTCAAAGTATTGAACACGACATCTCTAAGCGGCAGATATTCATTCATATTTACTTTAAAATTCGATTCCATGCTTATTTCCTCCTTGCATTATGTATGCCTGTCACATACACCTGCTTTGCCAATTGCTTTTCTCTTATCTTTGCTGCTGCTTTTCTTGCTTTCTCTTTGCTGTCATAAATTCCAAAAACGGTCGGCCCACTGCCACTCATCATAGCATTCAGAGCTCCATGTTCTTTCATTACATTCTTGATCTGTTCAATAACCGGATATTCTTCGATCGTTACCTTTTCCAGTACATTTCCCATGCTCGAAGCAACTTTTTCGATATCATGAGCCTTCAGTCCGTCTATAATACCATCAATATCCGGATGATCCTCTATCTCATGCGAATCCAGTTTTTCATAGACCAGCTTCGTCGATACACTGATCGGCGGTTTTGCGATCAGCACATGACATTTCGGGCAGGCCGGAAGTGGTGTCAGTATCTCTCCGATTCCTTCCGCAAGAACAGTTCCCCGCATAACGCAGTACGGAACATCCGCTCCCAATGTCACTCCTCTTTCCATCAGTTCTTTCTGTGAAAGACCAAGTGAAAACATACGGTTAATCCCGAACAGAACTGCCGCTGCATTCGAGCTTCCTCCTGCCATTCCTGCTGCCACCGGTATGTGTTTATCAAGGGTGATCTTTACACCCTCTTTTACGTCGAACTCTTTCATCAGAAGGTCTGCTGCCTGATATGCCAGGTTATTCTCATTCACCGGCAGATAAAAAAGATTCGTCGACAACTCTATTCCCGGCTTTTTCGTCTTTTCTATCCGGATCTGGTCGTACAGGTACACTGTCTGCATCACCATACGTACATCGTGATATCCGTTCTCTCTCCGTCCCAGAACATCCAGACCCAGATTGATCTTTCCAAGTGCCTTCAATTCCATTTTATCCATTCTATTTGTCTCCTTACATTTTGTATACAATGTGCTTATAGTATACTCAAATTTTGCTTAAAAATCAATATTTTATCGCCTTTATTTACATCTTCTTTTTCCATATGATTCACTTCTTTTATATTTTCCACAGTCGTATTATATTTTTTCGCCAGATTCCACAATGTATCCCCGTTTTTCACAAAATATCCCACAATGCCGGGTCTGTTTTCCAGCTCCTCGGTACTCATCGGGGTGAACTTTGCGGATTCAATATTTTGCACCATAACAGGCTCTTTCTGGAAGCAGTTGAATGCCAGCACAGCCTTTACTTCCACCTCTCCGTTTCCCATAAGTCCTACGGAAAGCTGCTCAACTGTCCAGTCCAGTTCTTCTGCTTCAGGTTCTCCGCCCCCATTCTCTAAAAGATATGTAAACGGCACCATTCCCTGCCATACACCAAACGGCATCTGATCATCTTCCCTGACATACAAAAACATCAGATGAAGAACACCTTCGATATGGATTCCATCTTCTTCTGCTTTCGTAGATTCCGGCTGTATCTTTCCTTTACAGTAACAGATCTGAAGAATATTGTCTTTTAGTTCCGGAAGTGTCAGTTCTTCGGCGATCCTGCATTTTGAATGGTTCTGAAGCTTTAAGCGGAAGCACTTCTTTTCTTTTATATCCGGAACGCA
>OHAG01002487.1_pt1 | contig 10128 bp, 9 predicted proteins | sample 1577081 | NCBI WGS metagenome assembly OHAG01 (sample SAMEA3541513, study PRJEB24748) | human gut metagenome | biome: human gut; feature: human-associated habitat; material: faeces | place: China | collected 2012
CCAAAATTCAAAAAGTTTCATTGATAAATTACACAAAGAACATACACTTACCAAAGAAGAATGGATCACACTGATCGAGGGACGCACTCCGGAACTTTCCGAATATCTCTTTTCCATGGCCCGTGAAGAACGCCACCGTTATTATGGACACGATGTCTACGTCCGCGGTCTGATCGAATTTACCAATTATTGTAAAAACGACTGTCTGTACTGCGGTATACGGAAAAGCAACGGCAACGCACACCGGTACCGCCTGTCAGAAGCCGATATCCTAAAGTGCTGTAAGGAAGGTTATGAACTTGGATTCCGCACCTTTGTCCTGCAGGGCGGCGAAGACGGATATTATACAGATGAACGCATCATCCATTTGATCCGGATAATTAAAGAACGCTATCCCGACTGTGCCATTACACTTTCCATCGGGGAAAAATCCAAAGATAGCTATCAGGCTTACTATGATGCCGGCGCCGACCGCTATCTTCTGCGGCATGAAACTTATAACCACAAACATTACAGAAAGCTTCATCCACCGAACCTTAGTCCTGAACACAGGCAGCAATGTCTGCGGGATTTAAAGGACATCGGTTATCAGATTGGCTGCGGATTCATGGTTGGCTCTCCTTACCAGACTTCGGAACACCTTGCAGAAGACATGCTCTTCATGAAAGAACTGAATCCACACATGATCGGAATCGGTCCGTTTATCCCACATCATGACACTCCGTTTGCCGGAGAATCTGCGGGAACACTGGAACTTACTTTATATATGCTCGGCCTGATCCGGCTGATGATCCCAAAGGTTTTACTTCCTGCCACAACCGCACTTGGAACCATCCACCCAAAGGGGCGTGAACTTGGAATCCTGGCAGGCGCCAATGTCGTAATGCCGAACCTTTCACCAACGGAAGTACGGAAAGATTATCTTCTATATGATAATAAGATCTGTACCGGTGATGAATCCGCCCAGTGCAGACACTGTCTGGAAATGCGGATGAAATCCATAGGCTATCAGGTTGTAACAGACCGTGGCGATTCTTTGAATATTTAGGTAACATCAACTTTTTATACAGTCAGCTTTTATATACAGCTGTCAGAAAGTGAGGAACATATCATGAGTTTAAACAGCACACCTTCTTCAGAACGTATACATATCGGGATCTTCGGCAGACGCAATGCCGGAAAATCAAGTCTTATTAATGCTCTCACCGGGCAGAATCTTGCGATTGTCTCCGATGTGCGCGGAACAACGACCGATCCTGTATTCAAATCCATGGAGCTGCTTCCACTGGGCCCTATCGTCATGATCGACACTCCGGGGCTCGACGATGAAGGCGAACTTGGAAAACTCCGCATTCAGAAAGCTTATCAGGTCCTGAACAAGACCGACATCGCTGTGCTCGTGATCGATGGCACCTCAGGAATTACGCCGCAGGACAATGCGATCCTTACACGCATACAGGATAAAAATATTCCCCTCTTACTCGTCCTTAATAAAGCCGATCTGGTATCGGAACATACACATCAGGAAATGATCGTGTCCACTCATCTGAAATATAAGATTCCTTTAGAGCATATCCTGTGGACCAATACAACTGAAAATCTTCATATTCATGAGTTGAAAGAACGTCTCGGAACTTTAGTCCCTGCGGAAGAATCTTCCAGATTCATCGTCCGGGATCTTGTAACCCCCGGAGATTTCATTGTACTTGTTGTTCCGATCGATTCTGCCGCGCCAAAGGGAAGGCTGATTCTCCCACAGCAGCAGACGATCCGCGATCTTCTGGATGCCGGAACTACTGCAATCGTTGTAAAGGAAACAGAACTCAAAAGTACGTTGGATTCACTCGGGAAAAAACCTGCACTGGTGATTACCGACAGTCAGGCATTTAAAGAAGTTGACAAAGATACTCCTTCCGATATCCCGCTTACTTCTTTCTCCATTCTTTTTGCAAGATATAAGGGGAATCTGGGAACCGTCGTCCACGGCGCAAGAGCACTGGACACGCTGGAAGACGGAGATACGATCCTGATCAGCGAAGGCTGTACACACCACCGCCAGTGTGACGATATCGGTACTGTCAAGCTGCCACGCTGGGTTCGTGAATATACGGGAAAAGATATAGATTTTGAATTTACCAGTGGAACTGAATTTCCACTGAAGCTGAACCATTATAAAATGATCATTCACTGCGGTGGCTGTATGCTGAATGAGCGCGAAATGAAATATCGCCTGAAATGCGCCGGTGACGCCTCTGTACCAATCACCAATTACGGAACTGCGATTGCTTATATGAAAGGGATACTTGAACGCAGTATTGAGATATTCCCACAGTTACGAAAATAAACAAAGTAATGAATAACAAAAGGAGATTTTTATGCAGATCAGAAAAGCGACAATGAATGATCTTCCGGACATCCTTGCAATCTATGCTTATGCCCGGAAATATATGAAAGAACACGGCAATCCGGACCAGTGGCGGGACAGTTATCCTCCGGTTTCACTTACCACACAGGATATCCAGTCCGACTGCTTATATGTCTGCATCATTCAGATAGAAGAAGATGAGCAAATCGGAGGCGTATTCTATTTTCACAGGGAAGAAGACCCTGATTACCAGACAATTGACGGTTCCTGGTTAAATGACAGACCCTATGCCGTTGTTCACAGAGTTGCCACGGCACCTGGTACAAAGGGCGTAGCTACCTTCTGTCTGAACTGGGCTTATGAACAGTTCCCAAATATTAAAATTGATACACACGATGATAATATCCCGATGCAGCATCTGCTCGTCAAATTAGGCTTCACCTGCTGCGGGCATACTACACTGCAAAACGGTGATATCCGCCTGATCTATCAAAAAGCTGACTAAATAGAACCCGGCAGTCGGAGATATTATACATTCTATATAACATCCCCGGCTGCCAGATTTTTATCTATTCTTCTTTTTCTTCTAATGCTTCCACATTCAATCCCCTCGGCTCAACCGGTGTAGAGAATACAATCTGTGTCTGTGTCTTTCCGAAATGCTGGAGCTGTCCGATGAATCCATCCAACTCAATCGTACTCGGGAATGCCACCTTCATAAGCATAGAATTCTTCTTGTTATAACTACAAGAAGGCGGCAACACTTGGAATTTAATGCACCCTTCCAAGTATCTCCCCAATCGGTGCCGCTATCGTAAGCTTTGCACCTACTTCTCTGGCTGTTGCACTCTTATTGATCACCACAAGATGTTTCCCGCGGAAATAATCAATAAATCCTGCCGCGGGATACACAACCAGAGACGTGCCTCCTATGATTAGCGTATCTGCTTCACTGATCGCTTTGATACTCCTGCTGATCACATCCGAATCCAGTCCTTCCTCATAGAGTACTACATCCGGTTTGATCATTCCGCCACAAGTGCATCTTGGAATTCCGGATGCATTTTTTACATATGCCGCATCATAGAATTTGTGGCATTTCATACAATAGTTCCGGTGAATACTTCCGTGCAGTTCCAGTACATTCTTACTTCCGGCCGCCTGATGAAGTCCGTCAATATTCTGTGTAATCACGGCCGTTAATTTACCCGCCTCTTCCAATTCTGCAAGTTTCAAGTGTGCAGCATTCGGTTTGGCATCCAGAAACATCATCTTCTCCTTATAAAATTCATAAAACCCTTCTGGGTTCCGTACAAAGAAACTATGACTTACGATCTGCTCCGGCGAATATTTATACTTTTGTTGATATAACCCGTCCGCACTTCGGAAATCCGGAATATTGCTCTCTGTAGAAACCCCTGCTCCTCCGAAGAATACGATTCTTTTACTGTCATCAATAATGTTCTGTAATTGTTCTACTTCTTTCTCGTACATATCTGTTCCTCCTGAATCTTTATATTTTTTATTCCTTACGAATGCATGGCGATGCAAAAAAACTGCCCACAGCCTCCAAAGGCTGCATGACAGTCATTTTCCTTCTTACTTTTTATTCTCTTTTCTGATCCATGCAGCCACTTCATGCAAGTCCGCCAGTTCTGCCGTAATTCCTTCTTTTGCCTCTTTTGACACAACTGCTATGTCCGGCACATAGATCGTATATCCGCCCGCTGCCTTTCCTGCCAGAAGTCCCGGTGCACTGTCCTCCAGTACCAGGCATTCCTTTGGATCCTGCCTAATCAGCTCTGCTGCTTTCAGGAAAATGTCCGGCTCCGGCTTCCCACACTCCACCATATCTCCGTAAATCGCATTCGAAATCAGATGTTCTATACCGGACATATGTATCAGCCTGCTAGCACGCTTTCTTTCTGTGGATGTCGCAACCACAGCCGGAATCTCATGTTCTTTTAAATATTCTAATAAATCCTGCAGTCCTTCTTTATGCGGAACAGATTCTTTTGTCACTTCGTCGAAATACTCATGCTTCATTGCACGCGCTGTATCGTAATCCAGTCTGTCTCCAAAATATGCTGCAAATTTTTTTCGGATCGCCTGTGGATTTCTTCCCCGAAAAGAATCTGTCAATGCTACCGGAATATCCACGCCCAGCTTTTTACCTGCGTAAATCCATCCTTTGGTAGAAAGACGTTCTGTATCGAACATCGTTCCATCCATATCAAAGATTACACCTTTTACCATATACTTTATGACTCCTTATTCTCACTGTAACCGGTAAAGAATTCGGATAACGCATCCAATGTCTTCACAAGCACCGGAAGCTCGGTATCATCCAGTTTATCCAGAATGGCCTGTGTCATCTGTCTGTGATAATCTTCATGATGGTGGTAAGCCTTCACACCTTTTTCTGTCAGCTTGACAAGAACGACTCTTCTGTCTTCTTCGCTGCGATGACGCTCTACATATCTTTTGTTCACCAGACTGTTCATGGCAGTCGTAAGGGATCCTACGGTAATATTAAGCTTTCTGGCAATCGAAGACATATTATTCCCGTCGCCAAGTCCGACTGCCTCGATCACATGCATATCATTATTTGTAAGATCTTTGAACTCATCCGTAATGATTGCCTTCTCTTCCAGTTCCCATATTTCATTGATCAGACTGACCAGTGTCTGATTAATCATCTTATATGCATCATCCATTCCCATCTTCTGTAATTTCCTTCACTTTAACTCTTCATTCTTTACTCTTATTCTTTATTATACCCTTTCTGGTATCAGAGAATCAATAACTTCTTTTACAGTTTCCAGATGAGTTGCCTGATATGCATACGCTCCACAGAAAAGTAACGCATCATCTATCTTTCCTTTTGCCGCATTGATCAGTGCCTGAGTGATACAATACGGCGTGGTTCCCGGATTACAATGCTTCAGACACTGAAAACAATGCGCCGGTGCAATACGCCCCAGTTCTTTTACTTTTTTCATAAATGGATTCAAGATTGCACGTCCCGGCATTCCCACCGGACTTTTTACGATCACGATGTCTTCTTTTCTTGCATTCAGGTAGGCTTCTTTATAGCGGATATCTGCATCGCATTCTTCTGTTGTAACGAATCTTGTCGCCACCTGTATGGCATCTGCTCCGAGGGAAAATGCACGCGCTGCGCTTTCACTGTCATGAATTCCTCCCCCCATCGCAACAGGAATCTTTTTTCCATATTTTTCCGAAAATGTATGAATGACCTGCATGATGGCTATGATTTCTTTTTCGTAGGAAGTTCGGCATTTTACATAGTCTTCTGCCCCAGCATCTATACCATACGTTTCCAGCTGCTCTTCATGAAATCCAAGATGTCCCCCTGCGAGCGGTCCTTCGATCACAACCAGATCCGGGATTCTGTGGTATTTTTTGTCCCAATATTTTAATATCACATTTGCCGATTTTGCAGTCGATACGATCGGTGCGAGTAAGATGTCTGACTCACCCACATATTTCGGAAGATCCGTCGGAAGTCCCGCTCCCGATACGATCAGATCTGCTCCTGCTTCTACCACCGCATGCACATATTCTTCATAGTGCTCCATGGCAACCATCAGATTGAATCCAATGATTCCGTCCGATGCAATCTTTCTTGCTTTCTCATACTCTGATTTTATCGCTCTTAAATTCGCTTTTAATGGATCTTTTATAAAATCTTCTTCTCTAAAACCAGGCTGAGCGGCAGAGATGATCCCTATGCCGCCCTCCTTTGCAACTGCTCCAGCAAGATTTCCAAGGCTGATACCAACTCCCATACCGCCTTGAATGACTGGAACTTTTGCTGTCTTTGTTCCTATTTTCAGTGGTTGTATTTTCATATATTTTCCTCACCCTATTATAGAATCTGTTCGTCCATAAACATTGCCTGTAAAATACATCGTTTTCTTATGATATATAGCAGTGATTTACTCTGCTCCATATTACATATTCCTGAAACGCTCATATCTATGTTCTATTAACTCCTGCTCTGACAAACTTTTATATTTCATCAGAAATTCTTCGATTGCCTCATCCATCTGCATGATCACAACATCCATATTCTGAACGATATATTCCTCCGGCTCTGCAAAGACACGCTCTACAATTCCCTGTGCCTTCAGATTCTCTGCCGTCAATTTCATCACTTCTGCTGCTTCTTTGGCCTTGGAGCTGTCTTTCCAGAGGATACTTGCGAATCCTTCCGGTGAGAGGATGGAATAGATGGAATTTTCCAACATCCATACTTCATCTGAAGTGGCCATCGCAAGTGCTCCGCCACTTCCGCCTTCTCCAATGATGATTGAAACAACCGGAACCCTTAATCCGGACATCTCATAGATATTTCTGGCAATGGCTTCTCCCTGTCCGCGTTCTTCTGCTTCGAGTCCACAGAATGCTCCCGGTGTATCAACCAGACAGATGACCGGACGAGAGAATTTCTCTGCCTGTTTCATAAGTCTTAAGGCTTTTCTGTATCCCTCCGGCTGTGGCATACCAAAGTTTCTTTCGATATTTTCCTTCGTATTTCTTCCCTTTGCCTGTGCAATCACTGTTACCGGCGTGCCACGGAATCTTGCAACGCCACCGATGATAGCTTTGTCATCTGCGAAATACCGGTCTCCGTGGAATTCTACAAAATCTGTAAAGAGTGCGTCAATGTAATCACTTCCTACCGGACGGTCTTTTCGTCTGGAAAGTTCTACTCTCTGCCATGCGGTCATATTCATCTTGCTGCCTGATGTCAGTTCCACATCACATTTTTTTCTATTAAATCCTGTTCCTTCTCCTACCTCATGAAGTGCCAGAATCTTAGAAAGTGTCTCTTTCATCTGAGGGCGCTCCACAATGGCATCCAGAAATCCATGTTCCAGTAAAAACTCTGCTCTCTGGAAACCATCCGGAAGCTTCTGTCCGATGGTCTGCTCGATCACTCTTGGGCCTGCGAACCCGATCAGAGCTTTTGGCTCTGCCAGGATCACATCACCGAGCATCGCAAAGCTTGCGGTTACTCCACCAGTCGTGGGATCGGTCAGTACGCTGATGTAAAGAAGTCCGGCATCACTGTGGCGCTTCAGTGCTGCGGATGTCTTTGCCATCTGCATCAGAGAGACGATTCCCTCCTGCATACGGGCCCCTCCGGAGCAGGCAAATAAGATGACCGGAAGTCTTTCTTTCGTTGCCCGTTCTACCGCCCTTGCTATCTTCTCTCCAACTGCCTCTCCCATGCTGGCCATCAAAAATCTCCCATCACAGACTCCGATAGCCGTCTCACGGCCGTCAATCTTTGCTTTTCCTGTTATGACTGCTTCTGAAAGCCCTGTCTTTTCCTGTAATTTCTTCAGTTTTTCTTCGTATCCTTTGTATTCCAGAGGATTTCCTCCCTGAAGATCCGAATCCCATTCTTCAAAAGAACCTTCATCTGTGATCATCTCGATTCTGCGTCTTGCATGCACGCGGAAATATCCTCCGCACTTTGGACAGATATAATGATCTTTCTTTACATCCTCCGCAATGATCGCTCCCCCACATTTATTACATTTGCGAAGTAATCCTTCCGGAACTTCCGGTCGTCTGGTAAATGTAATATAATTCTTTCTTCCGACAGCAATTCTGGTCTTTTTAAATACGTTGTCCAGCTTCATCAGCAGTCACCTCTACAGCCTTTCAATAAATTCAATATCTATATTTCCCTCAATATAATCCGGATGATTGACAATCCCATACTGATAATCAACATTCGTATCGATTCCTTCTATAATGATTTCTCCAAGTGCACTCTGCATCTTACGGATCGCTTCCTGACGATTCTTCGCCCACACGATCAGCTTGGCCACCATGGAATCATAATACGGCGGAATCGTATAGCCGCTGTATATCGCAGAATCGATACGGATACCCTTTCCTCCCGGAAGATACATATCTGTGATCGTTCCCGGGGACGGACGGAATCCTTTCTCCGGATTCTCTGCATTGATCCTGCACTCGATCGCATGACCGGTCAGTCTGATATCTTCCTGCGTATAGGATAATTTCTGTCCGGATGCAATGCGGATCTGTTCTTTCACAAGATCTACACCTGTCACCCATTCTGTGACCGGATGTTCCACCTGGATTCTGGTATTCATTTCCATGAAATAAAAGTTCCCGGATTTTTCTAATAAGAATTCGATGGTTCCGGCATTCTCATACCCTGCCGCTTTGGCAGCTTTTACCGCAGCGTCACCCATCTTCTTTCTCAGTTCATCCGATAATGCAACAGACGGAGATTCCTCGATCAGCTTCTGATGATTGCGCTGAATAGAACAATCTCTTTCTCCCAGATGGATCACATTGCCATATTTATCCGCCAGGATCTGGAACTCAATGTGTCTTGGATTCTCTACAAAATGTTCAATGTACATCGTCGAATCGGCAAATGCCATCTCGGTCTCTTTCTGAGCCGTCTGGAATGCAGACTCGAACTCTTCCGGTGTCCAGGCGGTACGCATACCTTTGCCCCCGCCTCCTAAAGCTGCCTTAATGATAACCGGATAGCCAATCTCTCGGGCAAGTTCTGCACCGGTCTTTGCATCGTAGACGGGTTCTTTGCTTCCCGGAATGACCGGTACTCCCGCTGCCATCATCGTATTTCTCGCAACCTGTTTATTTCCAAGACTTGCAATGACTTTTGAATCCGGCCCGATGAATGTAATATTGCACTGCTCGCACAGCTCTGCAAATTTACTATTCTCTGACAGGAATCCAAATCCCGGATGGATTGCATCTGCACCGCTTATGATCGTTGCACTGATGATATTTTCCATACTGAGATAGCTGTCCTTTGACGGAGCCGGCCCGATGCAGATGGCTTCGTCTGCAAGCTTGGTATGCAGTGCTTCTTTGTCTGCCTCGGAATAGACCGCTACGGTCTCAATTCCCATCTCACGGCAGGCGCGGATGATACGCACCGCGATCTCTCCTCTGTTTGCGATCAATACTTTTTTAATCATCTTTCTTTACACTCTCCTATGTTGCTCTTATCTATCCGACCATGAATGTAAGCTCTGCACTTACGACTACTTTTCCATCCACGCTCGCAACTGCCTCGCCGACACCGACAGGTCCTTTTCTGCGGATGATCTTCGTCTCCAGACGTACCTTGTCTCCCGGGACGATCTTTCCTTTGAATTTGCATTTATTAATACCGCCGAAATATGCAATCTTTCCTTTATTTTCTTCCAGGCTTAAGATTGCAACCGCACCGGCCTGTGCCAGTGCTTCGACCGTCAGCACGCCCGGCATTACAGGTTCTTCCGGGAAGTGTCCCGCAAAGAATTCTTCTCTGTAAGATACGCATTTATATCCTACTGCATATTCTCCCGGCACATAATCTTCGATGTAATCCAACAGAAGAAATGGATGACGGTGCGGAATGATTTCTTTGATCTGATTGATGTTCAAATGATTCATATTGTCCTCCTACACGATGCGAAATAACGGCTGTCCGTATTCCACGCCTTCCTGATTATTTCCCAGAATCTCTGCAACCGTTCCGCTGTAATCGCTTTCGATCTCATTCATCAGCTTCATGGCTTCCACGATTCCGAGTGTCTGTCCTTTTTCTACTCTGTCTCCGACTTTTACGAAGCTTTCTGCATCTTCTGCAGGTGCTGAATAAAATGTTCCTACCAGCGGAGACTCTACAATATTTCCTGCGACTGCTTCTTCCTCAGCTGCTCCCAGTGTCT
>OHAG01002488.1_pt1 | contig 10122 bp, 8 predicted proteins | sample 1577081 | NCBI WGS metagenome assembly OHAG01 (sample SAMEA3541513, study PRJEB24748) | human gut metagenome | biome: human gut; feature: human-associated habitat; material: faeces | place: China | collected 2012
CAACCCAGTATGCCTTGATTCCACCGTCAACAATTGCTGAATCATATAAAAATGGAGCGTAAATGAAATGATGAAGTCCAAACGGAATCATCAATCTTTCAAGGAATGTATACATCCCTACTCCGAAGACTCCTGTGCTTGCAAGAAAGCTCTGCACACTGGCAATTCCATCCTGTACATGTGGCCAGATCAGGCATGCAAGAACAGAAACAGGAATCATAACAAAGAATCCAATTAGTACAACCATTGGAGAACCTTTGAATGTCTCAACATATTTCGGCACTTCCATGTCAAAAAACTTATTATGAAGATAAACTGCAATTCCTGCAATGATCAGTGCTCCAACAATTCCCATATCCAATGTTCTTACACTGGCAATTGTTGCAAGTCCGCTTGTTCTTTCTACAGATTCAAAATCAACACCAAAAACCGGCCCCCAGTACTGCAAAATAGAACTTGTCAGATAAAGAAAGGTAGCATAGATTACAAATATCTCAAGACATGCTCTTGCCTGCTGTTTCTTTGCAAGTGATACCGGAAGACCAATTGCAAATATCAATGGCATCTGTTTAAATACCGTGTTTGCTCCATTATAAATGATATCCCAGACCTTGTACCAGGTAGTCTCAGGATCTGCCAAAGATCCAAATACCAGATTATTCTTAAATAAAGTTGCGAAACCTACAATAATTCCAAAGACTGCAAAAAATAACACCGGCGTGAACATCGCTCCACCAAAGCGCTGTACTTTTTGCATCAAAGTACTTTTCTTTTCACTCATATCCTCATTCCTCCTACGTAACTTGTTTACAACTGTTTACAAATTCTCTGTCATCAACAGTGTTTTTTCATTCATGAATTACTCTGTACATATAATACATACACTCTGGCGTTTCAACAATACTTTTTGTACATTATGCCCCCCTTCACAGCGTTAGATCTCTTTCACATTTTCTGTGACATTTCACATTTCCAATCCTGCTGATTCAAAAAAGAGGGCGCGGATTCATCATTTGATATGTGGTGATATCAACGAATAAATCCACGCCCTCTTTTTCATTCATTTTTTTCTCTATTGAATCTCATACATCATAATCTGCGCCTCTTCTGCCTCTACCAGAAGACTGTCTGCCTTTGGATAAAATCGTGTGGAAAATACAGCTTCTCCATCATTCACAAACACTTCCACGGAAGAATGATCTACCAAGATTTCTACATCTGTAACAGAATCCAATGCAATATAACGCATTCCTCTTCCGGCAGATACTGAATTCTTATCCTGGCTTGTAAAATGCATCTCGAATCTTCCATTTTTGTACTCAAGAATCAATTCTTCATCAATCACTGTCCTGAATTCATTGTTCTGAATGCCCGAGATATTCACATCATAGACTTTATATCCATCTTTTTTCAACATTCCGGCTGACTTATCCACAAGAGTTTTCTTCTTTTGCAATTCTCTGACCGGTCTCTGACAAACTTTGCCATCTTCTACAAATACTTCTCTCGGAAAAGTGAAGCAGTGCTGCCACCCTTCTGCGATCGTCGGATTGGTATATTCTTCACAATCCGGCATTCCCATCCAACTGATATGGATTCTTCTGCCATCTTCTGTCTCAAAGCTTTGTGGGGCATAGTAATCAAATCCATAGTCCCAAAGCTGATACTCGGAGAGTTTATAGTCTTCCAGAATATCCCCATCTACTAGGAAGTATCCAGACTGATAAACATTTCTGTCGTCCCAGATACCACCCTCAAGTCCCTGCACAGACGCCGAGAGAATTTTTGTTCCGTCTACCTCAAAATAATCCGGACATTCCCACATGTATCCGAATGGTTCTTCTGATTCCACGCGGCTTCTGAAATTCCAGTTGATTTTATCTTTTGACTCAAAGATCAATGCCTGTCCGACATCTTCTTTTGTACGCGCACCCTGAATCATGTAGTAAGTATCTCCTTCTTTCCATATCTTCGGGTCACGCACATGGCAGGTCAGATCTGACGGATAATCAACATTTCTCATTAGTTCTTTCTTCGGACCGAATGTCTTTCCATCCTCACTGACAACAAGAACCGTATTTGACTCGCGTCCTGTGTTGATATAGTCAAAATCTCCGTCTTCCAACTTTACATTACCTGTATAGTAAACATACATTTTGTCATCTTCGATAAATGCTGATCCGGAGTATACACCATGACAATCAAATGGCTGATCCGGATATAACTTTACTCCCTGGTATTCCCAGTCGATCATATCTTTGCTTGTATAGTGCCCCCACATCTTTACGCCGCCTTCGGCATTAAATGGAGAATACTGAAAAAATGCATGATAGATCCCATTCAACTGGCACAATCCGTTCGGATCATTGAGCCAGCCAACAGGAGGCATCAGATGCAGCTTCTCACGATAATCCGCTCCTTCTTTCTGCTCTTTTTCTTTCATCATCTCTTCCGTCATATCTACCAGTTTGATCAGATCCCTTGTTAATGCATTCATGCTCTTGTCTCCCTTTTTCCATTTACAGCCGTTCTATTCTGCAAGAATTCTTCTTTGAATAAAACGGCTGTATCTTTTTAATCACTGTTCAATTTATTTCTCAATCTTCATTGCGAGATCAGCTGTTGTAACTGTTCCCGCTGCTGTCTTCTCTACTTTGCTGAAGTCATCTGCATTCGTCAGTATCATCATCGTAGTTGCCGGATGTCCTGCTGCTTTGATAGCATCCAGATCTGCTTCGATCAGCACATCGCCCTTACGAACTTTTGCTCCGTCTGCTACTTTCTTTACAAATCCTTTTCCATCCATGGAAACTGTATCAATTCCAATGTGGATCAGAAGCTCTGCTCCTGCTTCCGTTGCGATGCATACTGCATGCCCTGTATCGAAGATATTCATTACTTCACCGTCACATGGTGCTACAATCTTTCCATCTGTTGGCTCAACTGCAACAGTTGTTCCAAGCATCTCTGATGCAAATGTCTCATCTGCTACTTCTGCTGTCGCAACAACATTTCCGTTTACCGGGCTTGTAATTTCTTCTGCTGAAACATTTTCTGCTTCTACTACATTCTCTGTCTCTTCTGTTTTCTCAACTGTTGTCTCTGTTGCGGCTGTCTTAACTACCGGCTCTTTATCTTTGTAAATCATGAAGGAGATCACAAATGCTACTCCTACTGAAATTGCCATCTCGATAATGTACTGAAGCGGCTGATTCAGGCAAAGCAGAATACCGAAGATACCTGTTACTCCTGTTCCCTTTGCTCCAAGATGTACAAGTGATGCATACAGAGCTCCACATCCTCCACCAATACATCCTGCGATAAATGGTTTGAAGAATCTTAAGTTTACACCAAAGATTGCCGGCTCTGTGATTCCCATAAATGCACTAAGTGATGACGGGAGTGCAAGGGATTTAACTTTCTGATCTTTTGATTTAATTCCAACTGCTAATGCTGCCGCACCCTGTGCTACATTTGCTGCACTTGCAAGTGGAAGCCAATAAGTTACTCCATATTTTGCCAACTGACCGATGTCAATGGCTGTGTACATCTGATGAATACCTGTTACTACTGTCGGTGCATACAAACCTCCCATGATCAGACTTCCAAGTCCGAGCGGAAGTGTCAGCATCCACTGGATTGCTCCAAGGATCGCATTCTCACCCCATACAAAGATTGGTCCTACAATGGAAAGTGTAAGATATCCTGTCACGAATACGCTGACAAGTGGTGTTACAAACAGGTCAAGTGCTGCCGGAACTACCTTGTGCAGCTTCTTTTCTAATACAGAAAGGATCCATACTGCAATAATAACCGGGATTACATGTCCCTGGTATCCAACCATGTCGATGTGATACAGTCCGAAGAATACGCTCTGTGTCTGCTGTACTCCTTCCGTTGCAACCGTATAAGCGTTCTGTAATGACGGATGAATCATGATCATACCGATAACAGCTCCAAGATACTGGTTTGCACCAAATGCTTTCGCAGCTGAAAATGCAATCAGGATCTGCAGGAATGTATAAGCGATATTACTGAACAGATTCGCAAATACATAAATAGAACTATTTGTATTGATTGTTAAAAATCCATTTGCATTCATAAAATCCAGTGCATTCATGATTCCCATCAGGAAACCACTTGCTACGATGGCCGGAATGATAGGTACGAAAATATCACCTAACAGCTTGATGGCCTTCATAAACCAATTCTGCTTCTCTGCCGCTGCTTCCTTTGCCTCAGCTTTTGTGCTTGCTGTAATACCTGCGATCGCGATAAATTCATCAAACACTTTATTCACTGTTCCTGTTCCAAGAATAATCTGAAGCTGTCCAGATGCCTCAAATACTCCCTTTACTCCGTCCACATTCTCTATTGCCTCTTTATCAGCCTTACTATTATCTGCGATAACAAGACGAAGACGCGTTGCGCAGTGCGCTGCGGATACAATATTCTTACTTCCACCTACATATCCCAGAATCTCCTGGGCTGTTTTCCTGTAATCCATGATTACGCTCCCTTCCTTCTCTATTTTATGTGTAATCGTTTTCACATTTTATGATTTTATATTAAATAAAAAAATGCCATTTGTAAAGATGGCATTTTTACTAATTCTGATTCTTCTGTTTTGTTTAACTTGCATTATGCTCTTAGTTACATTCATTCAAATCTATTCACGATCTGGAATCCCAGCTTCATATGCACCGGCACCGGATTTTTCTCTTCAATCTGTTCAAGTAAGAGCTCTGCCCCCTTGATTCCACTCGTTTTATACCCAAAATGAACCGTTGGAATACCGCCTGTCACAGCCCTTAACATCTGATTATCACCAAATCCTGTGACACAGATACCAGACTGTTCCAAAATGTGTAGCATCCTTGCACCAGAATTCTGAACCGACTCCGGAACCTCCTTTTTACTCTGTGCGATCAATGCCTCGATTGCTCCCGCTGCAATCGTATCTGTTGCGCATGATATGATATCGATTCCATTTTCTTCACTCAACAAATCCACTACTGCTTCATATCCGCCGCTCATTGTAAATTCTGATTCGCGTCTGTACCGATGGTCATCGAAAGTAATCCCGGCTTCCTGAAGTCCCTTGCGGAACCCGTCTTCTCTGGCAGCACCTGCCGCCTTATCTTCACGAGTAACACCAATATATGCAATCTTGCAATCTTCAGGTCTTCCACCATTCCGCTTCAGTGCTTTCAACGCAACTTCTTGTCCCATTGCTCTTCCCGCACCAAAATCATCATGATAGATACAGCTTGCCATTTCCGTCTCCTGTCCCACAACCACAACCGGAACCTTTGATTCTTTTAAAAATCTCCGATGCTCGTCTGTAAGCACTGTACCGATCAGTACAATTCCATCTACCGGATAACTTTCAAAGATTCTCAAATAAATCAGCTCATTCTTTGGCTGATTATCCGTACTTGCAAGAAGCATCTGGTACCCTCTTGCCGAAAGAACCTGTTCAATTCCCGCTGTAATCCGGCTGATTGATTCTGAATTGATCTTCGGAGCCACCACACCGACCAGATGTGCACGTCCGGTTCTTAGGATTCTTGCCTGAGTAGACGGCTGATATCCCGTCTTCTCAATCACTTTACGGATCTGTTCCTTTTTCTGTTCACTCACATATCCGCCATTCAAATATCTTGATACTGCTGCGCTGGACACCCCGGCCATCTGTGCAATCTCTTTTATCGTCATTGTATACTGCCTGCCTTTATTTCCCTGATTTTCGAAATTATCCAGATCCATTTCCGCTCTTTTTCTAACTTTGACCTGAATCTGAATGACATTCACATTTTAACATTCAACAGACAAATATGCAACGGCGTTGCGCTACATCATTCTTGATCTATCTGTCCACATCATATAGAAATCCATAAAGTATTACTCTTCCATTCGTCTGATCGTTGGAACAAGTAGATAAGCCAATGATCCTGTCCCGCCCCTCCTTTCCTTTTTTCTCAGGAAGACGATACTGCACCGCATGTGCCTTTATATATTCCATCAATTCTTCCAGATTCTCTTTCTTATAATCTTGTGGATTATAAATAACTTCATCATACGCATCCGTCTCCACACAGGCGAACCACTGGATTTTTTCTAACTGTTCATTCAAATATAGCGTACCTGTTTTGTGTGATTCAAAATATTCCTTTTCTTTATAATTCATCACATCCCCAAACATTGCGCCATTATCCATATGGTGACCATATAACAAACTGTAACTGTCAATAAATTTTCTGTCATTTCTGCTATCCAGAAAAATACTTCCTGAAAGAGCAAATTCTCCATAAATATCCTGGTTGATATATTCCAGATTTGTTTCTCCCTGCACAACCGGATAATCAATCTTTGTTCCGTCTACCGTCAGCCAGGCACACACATCCGGATTGATTTTCTGAAGTTCCTGCAGGGACGGACTTTCATCCATTTCCCCTGCAGGTTTATATTTCATTAATTCTCCGCTGATAAACGCACGTCGGTTGATCTGGCAGGTATCCCATAATGAATATGCACCATAAAGAAGCATAAGAATAATAAAGAGCGCTGCCAGAATTTCCAATATCTTATTTCCCGCTTTTATAACTTTAAAAAACAGCTCTTCCCTCTGCTCCCCTGCCTCCTGACCTTCTGTCGTTTCGTTTATCATGCTCTTTTTCTACGAAAGAAAACTGATCCAAGTGCGCCTGCCGCACCCACAAGTAGTACGTATGGTGTGTATTTCTTTGCGACGCCTGTTACTACAGCCGCATCTTTCTCATTCACATACTGAACTACTGTACCATCTTCTTTTGTAGTTCCTGTCTTTGTTCCGGTCGCAGTTGTTTCTCCGTCAATCGTAGTGGTTTATCCATCTTTATTCGCATCGGTCTCTGTTACAGTGTATTTATCAGATTCTGTCAATCCATAAATTGTAATCGAACCTGTATCAGAAATCTGATAAGAAGTTTCTGCTTCATTGCTTGTGATGTATTCTGTAAGTGCCTGTGCATTTGCATTTTTCTTCACTACAACTTTGTAGAGTTCTCCCTGTCCACCATTCACCGCAACCTTAAATTCAAAGGATTTATTTTTAACGCCCTGATTACCTGTGATCGTTTTTTTGATTGTCACATCATGTGTTGTATCATTTTCTGCACCATAATCATTGATAAATTCAAGATCACCTTTTTCACCGTTATTTTCTGTAATTACATTTCCAACATAAAGTGCTCCATCTGCTCCGTTATATACAAAAAGATAAACATCTCTGCCTGCTGTATCATAATCGATTCCTTCATAAGAACCTGCATCTTCAGTCACAACATAATGATAAACACCGGCATGTTCAAATACCTCTGCATTGATTTCCAATGTTGCATTCTTGCTGTAAACTGCTGCCAGTGTATCTTCTCCTGATGGCTGGAATCCGATTGTCTGGGTGGCCTTGATTCCACCTGTCACACCGGCATATACTACATTATCTCTCCAATTTTCTGCTGCTTCACCATTCTCCACATGAAACGAAAATGAAGTGTTTGGCTATTTCCATCCGTTGTCACTGTTTTCTTCAGATTCAACTGTGTGATCGGTTCATTTTCCTCGGCCGCCGCATTTACCACACAAACTGACATCATCATCATGCTCGCCATTGCCATTGCTGAAATACGTCCTGCTGTTTTCTTATTCATAATCTCTACCTCACTTTTTACTCTGATTTCCGGGTTTCAGATATCTGACCGGCGGAGCACCGTAATTACTCTGCCTTTTATCTCCTTGTCCTTCACAGCTCCAAAATACCGGCTGTCTTTTGCATTTTCCCGTTGATCTCCCAGAATAAAATATTCTCCGCTATTCAGCGTCAGTGGATAGACCGTGTCACTTTCGTATTGCGGTGTATCATAGAAAATATCATTTTCCACAATCTTACTTCCATTGCTCTTTACCTTTTCGTCCTCTGTAATCTCTACTGTATCGCCGCCGACTGCGATCACTCTGCCCACATATTTCTCTCCTGCTTTCTGAAGAACCACCACATCCCCGCTTTTTGGTTTTTCCAGTCGATAATAAAAGAGCAGATCTCCCGCACTGATGCGTGGCGACATGTCATTGTTTTTCATGGTTGTAATGCCAAACAACAGCCCGAACAAAACCCACAGAAACACCAGAAGAAATGCAAGACGAATCAGAAAAAGATGAATCTCTCCTTTTAATTTCATGAATCTTTTTCTTTCCTCTTTCTTCGAAGAAACAGAAAAAACGCGCCTCCTGTTACGCCTGCTGTTTCTATCAGGATTGTAGGAAACATCCTGTTCTCTACTCCTGTCGGAACAACCATAAGAGGTTGATACTGATTCGTATATGTTACTGTTACAGTCTGCTCCTTCGCTACATCAATTTGTGCTGTCATCCCCTCTGTCTGACTTTCCTGTCCCACGAGATAAAAGGTATGCCCCAGCCTATAGTTATTCTGTTCCTGAGCAATCTCCGTCACTGTATATTCCCCAGGTTCAATCGCCTGAAGAGATGCACTCCACTGACCATTTTGCGGAAGCTTCACTTCTTCGATCACTTCTTCTCCCCGTTTTACTTGAAATGTAAAGGACTCGTCCGGAACCTGACTCGCTGCAATTCCCTCCACCTGTTTTGTAATCATCAGATTACCTGTTTTTGCCGGTGGGGTTGGGAGATCCTTTCCAAAAGAAATGTTATCGAGCAGGTTTCCATTTGACAGATTTCCATTTGCTGCCGCTACTGCCACAAAATAAAATCGAGTAACATATTGCCCTGCCGGAACCGTATAATCTCCATAGTGATAAGTCCATTTGCCGGCTTCATCTGACAATACAGCCTGTACATCTGGATTACTCTGATCAAATCCCGATCCTGCCGGATTCCAATCAGAACTCATTGATTTCGTATCGCTGATGATAACCGCCATCGTGTCTGTTCCCCAACGTCCGGCATGTTCCAATCCCCAGTGAAGGACTGTCCCCGGTTCTGTCAAAACATCCTGATAAAGTGCTCCTGGTTCCTCACAATTTAATTCTGCGAACTGATTTTCCTGTGCCGCACTGCTGATGTTATAAACCGGCTTTGGATCATTAACCGTATTTCCATAATAACTTCTGCTTCCGTCTGCAATCTCGATATAATAATCTTTCTGATTTCCAGCACCAAAATATGCACCTTTCGCTGTTGTCTTCCAGTACAAATTATTCATTCCATTTGCTACCTGAATAAAATGTGCATTCTTATAAGTCAGTGTTCCTGCATCAGATACTTTTGGCGTCTCAAAACTTCCATTCTGAAGCTTGTCATAATAATTCACCTTGTATTCGGAAGAATAAACTGTCACCGCCTCATTTACTGTCACTTTCACACGAAATGTCTTCTGTGCACCATCTCTTGCAACTTCATAGGATTGCTTTCTACTATCCACAGTCGCTGTATCCTCAATGTCTTTCCATTGACCGTTTTCACTTACCTGCCACTGATAAGCAATCTGATCTGATTCTGTTGTTCCACTAACATCTGCTGTCAGAGAACCCTTTGTAAGAATCTCATCTTTAAGAGCAACTGAAATTTTCTCTGAATCGGTACTTTTCCCTTCCTCTGTTACTGCTCCAGACTCAGGGGGAGATTCTTTTGCGTCTAGTTTCTGCATTTCTGATCGGGAAGTCTCTTCCGCATCTGTTTCTTCCGGGAGCACGGTACAATCTGTTCCCTCTGTGGTTTGTACAGCCTCAACTTGTACACCTTCTGCCAGTACCTGAACACCCATCAACGACAGCATCATCAATACCGCCATCAGAAATGCAAAATGTCTTCTCAGCTTTCTTCGCATTTTGCCCTCTCCTGTCTTAAATTGAATTGTTACCTTTCAGGAAGTACTGTCGATATATTTTATATCTGCCCTCCTGTCTAATATATGTATGACGCTGAATTTCTGATTATGACTTGAAAGAGATAAAATTAGATTTCTTTAAGATTTTTTACATTTTTTTATTTTTCTCTTGCAAAGAGCATCTAAATATGATAATATATTCTTCGTCGATAAGACAAGGAAATATTCCTCCTTAGCTCAGTCGGTAGAGCATTCGGCTGTTAACCGAAGTGTCG
>OHAG01002494.1_pt1 | contig 10096 bp, 7 predicted proteins | sample 1577081 | NCBI WGS metagenome assembly OHAG01 (sample SAMEA3541513, study PRJEB24748) | human gut metagenome | biome: human gut; feature: human-associated habitat; material: faeces | place: China | collected 2012
TGCATATCATCAATTTCGCATAACAGATTTTCCAAATCATTTTCTCCAATATTTTCCTCAAAATCTTCCATTAAATCTAATGATTTCTTTACATTGTCAACTTTAAGAACACTTTTTTCTCCGTCAATCTCATATACTCTTTTTATTTTAGATGGTCTTGTTTCATCTCCTTCATACATTATCTCTCCAGAATCATCAACATTTTTTCCTTGTTTTACTGCCTGTGCGATTTCATTTTCTACCTTTTTGTAATCTCCTCGATTTACCGTATCTCTCATTGGAACAATATTTTCATTTCCTGAAGCTCCTCCCAATATCCTAGCTACTAAATGTCCACCATCGTCTCCTTCTTGTCGATCTTCTCCTCCAGCTTCTAACTGTGCAATTTCATCACGTTCATTCTCTGGCATATATTGTGGTTTCCCATTCCACGATGAGATTCTTCCCCTGTTATCTGTTGTATAATCAAATGTATTTTTTTCATAAGTGATTTCCGGTAGTAACATATGATTCTTTTTATAAGCATCTCCATTATCATCTGTTTCATATATATTACTTTCTATCTCATATAATTTATCTTCTTCCAGATTTTTTGTATAATCTTCTTTAAAATCATATCTTCCAGAATTCTCTAACATTTTTGCAATTGGCTGGTCTAAATCTTTAAAATCACATATTTTTTCCATCGACCTTGCTCTTTCAAGTAATTCATTATCAAAATTATTATAGATTTCTTGAAATCTAAAATTCATCTTAGAACACCCCCTTATTTCTAAGATTCGTTATCCATGCTGCATAAATTTCTTTATAATCCTCTGATTTTTCAGCTTCTAACCTTATAAGACACTGTGCTGCTGCAATTGCATATTCACTCGGAAAGTCTTTCGTTTGTGTTATAATCTCATTCACAACTCTATCTGTTAAAATATCAAATTCTGACGAAGTATCTATTAGGTTTTTCATCCATGTATGTGCATTTAAAACCTGACTTACAATTCCAGATAATCTTTTAAATTTATCTTCCTCCCATAAAGATAATTCCTTCCGCTGTTCATATTCGCTAATAATCCCTTTAATTAATAATTTATTCTTTGATGATATTTCCGCATTTTTTAAATCTTCTTTGATAATATCAATATTAACTTCTATTGGATCTTTAACTCTTGTTTTCAATAATAATTCCAATAGATTTTTCTTCATTCTAACTGTAGCCGTGTTTAAGTGGATCATTGCATTATAACAATATTTCGATTCTGTACCTTTGTATTTTTGAATTTTACATAAAACCGGATCAATCCAATCATTTTGATATACAACTCCCACTCCTTTTGGTAATTTTGCAATTTCATCTAGTTGCTCATCCTTTAATCCTGCAGATTTTCCCGCTAAACGCCTATCTACTTCATCTGGAAGTCTCATAATAATCTTTGTATTTGTATTTCTTATTGCTGAAATATCTACTGCACTTGGTGATTGATCTGCAATTATAAATCCTTCCCCATATGTTCTCATTTCCGCAATTGCATTTGCTATCATTTCTACTGATTTTCCTGCAACACTTGGATTTTCTGGATTTTGTTCTGTTGAAGTTTTCTTTAAAATATTATGAGCTTCTTCTAAAATCGTCATATGTCTAAATGGTATATTCATAGACTGGGAGGTAGACATTCTATGTTCACTTAACCTCATAATCAACAATCCCATAATCAATGATTTTGTTTCCAACGAACCGATTCTACTCAAATCAACAATTACATTTTCCTCAAATAAAATCTCACTTCCTACCTCATTTGCCGTAAACATCTGACCATTCAATCCATTAGTTAAAGACTTAACTCTGGTTACCAATGATCCTATATAATTACTTTTTACTTCTTCCGAATATGCAGATCTGTTAATTACATCAATTAATTCTTCTTGCAGATCAAGAAATGTAGGATATAAGTCATCATCATACATGTTTCTTGATAGTGATAAATCCCATCCACAATCTTCATATGACTTTAGCAAGGCTTCTTTTAAAACTGCTGGCATTGCTGCATACATCGGCCAACAAACATTAAAAATTTCAACCAATCTGTCAACATGTTCTAACACATGAATTCCTTTTGAAAATTTAAATGGATTTATTCGAAATAAATCTGAATACTCTGGATTACTTCCAAATACTCTCACATTCGACCGATTGCCAAATACATGCTTATATTCACCTTTTGCAGGCTCAATTATAAGAAATTTCACCCCTAAATTATTACACTGGCGAATTAATTCATAGATTGCATTACTCTTCCCTGAACCTGTAGATCCTGTAATAAATGTATGCATTGCGAGACTATTCTTGTCCAAAAAAACTCTATTGGAAACTTCTCTTCCCATATTAAATATTTTTCCTAGATTTATTCCATTATAAGCGGTATCTCCATCATAATTAATAACTTCTTTTCCAAAATCGGCATGTTCAATCACTGGTAAACCACATACGGATTTTCTTGGCAATCCCATATGAATTGACAATTCACTTCCACTTACCATCGCACTAGGTGTTACCTCAAGATTTCCTAATATTCTCTGATATTTAAATACTGGATGCATAAAATTCTTTACATACTGACCAACAAGTTCCGTTTTATCACTTTTATTCATTCCCCAAGAATTGATTGCAGTCACTTCAACCCCTGTATCTTCTCCTCCCATGATTGCCTTATACGTAGCCGCTGCCATCTCAGATGTACATTGATCTGAAGATAAGAAATATGCTGCACATTCATACATCCCTAAACTTTCAAATTCGTTCATTCTCTCTAACTGCTTATCAATTCTTGCAAGCATATCTTCAATTTTCTTATCATGTGCCGTTAATGTAATTGCATTTGATGTACCTTCCGTTGTATTTTTTCCGTGCGAATATGTATCAGATGTACCGACTGTTTCCCCATTACTTTTACTATAGGTATATGAATTATTTTCAGAATCCGTATCCGAACCTGTTTCCGACACCATTGATCCTAACATTCCTAAACCGCCACCTACAACACCTCCAATTGCTAAACTAACACCCCCTGTAGCTGGTGCTAAAGCAGCTCCAATCATTGAAGATGCTGCTGAGACACCTTTGATCATTTTTGATGTTGTATTATTTTCTTTTGAAACAGAATGGCTCTTTCCTGTGCCTGTTGTATCAGATTGTGATTCTGTATTTGTCGTACTTTTGTTTGTACTATTGGAAATTGTTTCGTTTCTTCCAATTGTAGAATTTTGTCCATAATTCATTTGTACTGTTGCAAACGGTGACAGCTGCGTATAAATATCTTCATATTGTTTTCGTAACATTCGTAACTGATTTTGACTTGTTGTATTCGCAATAATAATTCCTGTATATTTCTGACCGTTCATTGAAAGTACTAGTTTTTCTAAGCCTTGTACAAATTCTTCGTTTTTATTTGATTTTTCTTCCCGATTATTTGCCACACAGGATACTGATGAAATGCTATCTGTTTTAATTTTTGAAAGAATATTTTGAATATCCTCTGTCATACAATCCGTTGTCTTCACCCCCGGAAATTGTCCTGACATTGCATTTTTAAGTGTATTTTTTAATGATCCCGTTTCTCTATCATCATCAAACGCACGTACTCCCATATAAAAATCTGTTTTTACTCCATCACTATCAATGATGACAAAAATCGCACTTTTTGTTGCAGATAATGAATTAAATACACTTGCAAATTTATGTGCTGCAAATTCTTCTTTTTCATACACCATCTCATTAATTTTAAAAAATGATACATTTTCACTAATATTATCTCTTAAAATATTCTGATCTAATGGAACGACCTCGAATTCAGATAAATCTGAAACATATCTTTTTAATATAACATCATCTACAACCTGCAATGCATTTTGATACCCAGAAATCATATTCTCATATTGCGGGGTCAATGTTCCTTTTTGGCTTTTAGCAATTTCATCTTTCGCCATTTATATACCTCCTAGTTACCACCTAATATAATCAACGCCGCTCCTCCTACAATTGCAACTCCTCCTGCAGCAGCAATTGGAATATTGGCGGTTACAGTTCCACCAATCACTGCACCCGCACCAACGAATGCTACAGCTCCCCCTGCAATTTGTAAACCAGTCAATTCTTTTCTTTGTGTATTTTGTCTTTGTGTGGTAAATTTGCTACTTTCTTTAATTCTCGTATTTATTTCGTCTTTATATATATATCTTACAATTTTCTTTACTAATTCAACTCTTTCTTTTGAGAAATTTGTAATCATTGAAACCATTTGCTGGTCTATGTAATCTTTGTCCCATTCAGAAATATCTTTAAATGCCTCTCCATCATGAATATCATACAAATTACTCATATTACTTTCTGCGTACTTTATCATTTCATTAAAAGTGGTCAAACTTGGATCTACAAGCATCATATCTTTTAACATAATCCTTACACGCGTTAATTTATTATTTAATACTGCTTCTTTAAATTCATTTGTAATTGCCATCTTTAATTTTCTCCCTTCTAATTTTTTACAATATTTTCACACGCTTGCACTATATTTTTGGCATGTTGTCCTATTTTTTTTATATCCTCATCTAACCATTTTCGTCCACCTGAAGTTTTACTCTTTTTTAAAATTTCACTTATCCCTCTTTCCTCATTTAAAATCTTTTGATACTCTTGATCATAATTTCTTTGTCTTTTTACTTTTGTTTCTTTTTTACCCTTATGCTCAACTTTATCAATTTTACGAAGAATCTGTAGACAATAATTTGCTCTCCTACTAGTAAAATCATTTATTAACTTTGCTAATTCTAAATTTAGCAGATTTTCATTCCATAATTCTTCTGGTAAATAGTCAAAATTCCCCCCCTCTTTTATGTAGACATTAATTCCTTGTTTATATGCATAATTCATCATTTCATTAAATTGCTGTGCACTTTTATGTATCAATAAGCTGTCCTTCATCATAATTCTTATTCGAAGCAAATTTCTTTCTTCCACAGCCTGCCTAAACTCTTGTGTTATCAATGCATTACCTTCCTTCTAAATCTCCAAAATATCATCCATACTTTTCTTAATGTCTTCCAACCATACTAATTTATTTTTTGAATCATCCAGGTTTTTCGCCGCTTCTTTTTCATCTTGGTTACAATTATTTAATTCTTCTAATTTTGCTTTTAAAATTTCATCTAATTCCTCAAATTTGCCTTTAAAATAATCTTTTATAATCTTCGCTTGCCTTCCTGCATAACCAACCACTGCATTGCTATTCTTATAAAGAGCTTCTTGTATATCCGCAAAAAATTTCTGCGATAAAACTGTTGGATCAATATATTTCCTATCTTCCATGATAGGTCGATACCAACCGCTTTCCTGAAACCATGTCCATGGTTTATACCATTTCTTGTCTGTATTTTCAATCCACTCTTTCCCAGTTTCTACACGTTCCGTTCTTGTTGATTCGTGTATAATTGTAGATATATTTGGAATCTCACCCCTCATCATTTTAAATGGATCAATCTCAATGTCGCCAATTTTTACTTCTTCTACTAGTTCTTGTAATTTTTGTTTATATGTTTCAAGTAGTTTTTTTGCTTGATTTTGAAGATTATTTTCAACTAAATTTTCTAATTTTACCTGAACTTCTACTTGTACTCTATCTGCAACTTTTGCTAATTCTTTGCATGCATCTTCAGCCTCTTTAACTGTCATTTTCTTCTTTTCATATTTAAAGTATTCTCTAATCTTTGCCTGTGCCGGTGCAAGTATCTGATTTGTCACGTTCTTAATTTCTGCATCATAGTTAATTTTTTCAATTTTATTTTTAAACTTCTTGGCTTCTTCGCCACTTGCTAATTTTGTCTGAATTGAAGCAATTTTATCTACAATTTCTTCTCTATGCTCCTTATCTTTAACTATCTGATTTCTTGCTGTTTCAAATGCCTTTGCACTTTCTAAACTTCCTTGAAACGTATCTACGATATTCTTTATTTTTGCTGTATTGGCATATTTTGTTACATAAATTTTAATTGCTTCCTCAATTGGAACTACTCCTGAATGTATTAGAGCCTGCTCATTTACATCTTTATTATTTATGGCCTTATCTAATCTGTCTTCAATCTTATTTTTTACTGAAGTTGATAGTGGTGCATACTTTTCAAAATATCTTTCTGTATTTTTAGTGAATTTTTTTACTCTTCCTTTTGCATCCCATACATCATCATCGTCATCATCTGCATCCTCTTGTTTCAATATAGTTCTAATATCTAATGCTGTTAGTGCTGATGCTGGATATACATTAGGATTTTCAATTCCATTATCCTCTAAATAACTTCTTACTTTGGCAAGTGATTCTAATACATTATCCTCTCCTTTTTTAAATTCATCCAATTTATTCACCACAAAAATAAATCTATCTCGTGATTGTTTTCCACCAACTTTCATACTTTCAGCAACCGCTCTCAATAAACGATGATCATCGTAACTCCCCATTGAAGTTGCATTCATAATATAAAGAACTAATGCCTTAGATGATTCCGATAACATTTTTTGTGTAGTTATCCTATGCTCTGGATTTCTTGCATTGTTAGGTCCCGGTGTATCCACTAATACAAGTGCTGTATCTTCAGAAGTCACAAATGGAATATTCCCTTCCGTTCGTATTTTTGAAACATTTTCATTATCATTCAGATTTTTCATAATCCTCAAATCAAGCCCATTATATGATTTGATGAGCTTTCCTTTTTTATCATACACCTTTGCTTTAAAACATTCTTCTCCATTATCTTTAATCTCAGTAATTATCGCTGTACAAGCTTCATTTTTGGATGGCATTAATTTTTGTCCCAATAACGCATTAATCAATGTTGATTTTCCTGCACTCATCGTTGCAACAACATCTACTTCAAATTCACTACTCTTCGCTAATTCAAATGCTCGTGTTATATTAGGTTTTTTCAATTCCTCAAATGGTCCATTTTGAATCTTATTAAAAACTTCCTGAATTGCTTTCTCCTTATCTTTGACTTCTTTTGCTGGAATATGTTCCACTACTTTTATATTTATATTATCTTTCTTTGCTTCCTCTGCGATTGCCAATACATCTTCATAGTCTGGAGTTGTTCCATAAAATACAAGTTCAACATCTCTGGTGTTACATTCTTCTAACAGCATCTTTGGAAGATCATCAATCCACTCCTGAAGTCTTTGATTTCCAATATGAAATTTACTGTTTGGTTTTGGTTCCTTACCTTCTATTCTTATTTCAGTTTCTACCTTATATGGATTGTATTTAATATAAATTTTTTTCATTTGTTTTTCCTCCTCATAGTGTTTTTACAATAAATCATTTTTTCAAGAGATAATAATCCCGAATTCCGAAGAAGCCTTTCCTTATCATTTCCCTCATCAATTTTAGGCGGCTCAATATCATAATATGTGTAATACACGAATTCTTCTTTTGACAGCTTTCGTTTTCTATAATTTAAATCATCTATTTCATCTTCTGAAAGCTGTTCTCCATAAAGACTCATCTTGGCAAGATATGCTGCAAGAGCTGAGATTGGATAAATTCTTGCATTTTCATAACCTAATTCTCGTAGTTCTTCTTTTGCTTTCTGTATTGTTTCTGGAACTGAATCCTCTCCTTAGTTTTATTAGCTATAGTTGGTATAGTATTTTTAATTAATTTATTTATTAAAAATATCATTTCTCCATGATATCTTTCCTTAACATATTTTAGATGCCTTCGATCATCTTCTGTTCCTATATTTTCTCCATTTAATAAATATATTAATAAATCGCAGTTTTCATCTGAAATAACGTTGTTTGTCATATCTCTATGTTCTTTATTTGAAGCAGAGTTAACACCTGGTGTATCAATAAAACATACCCTATCTGTTATTTGTGTAAGAGATCTAAATCTTGTGCTAACCATAATCTCATTTGTCTTATTCTCTTCTTCATCTGTCATTAATTTCTTTAGTGAAGCATTTAGAATTAGCTTATGATCAAATTTGGCATTTAACTTATCTTCGCCTGCTTTGTTATACATATAATGAATTTTTGCAGTACATACTTCATTCTGGGTTTTATTTATTTTCTTCCCTGCAAATGCATTCAATAATGTTGATTTCCCTGCACTCATATTGGCAGTTACCATAATCTTTTTTTCTGGTTTTTGCAAAAATAATCGATTCCTTTTTATTACTTTGTAAATTGGTAATAAAGTTGGATATTGCTTACTTATCTGACCAAGATTTATATCATAAAAATTTTTGAATAGACGATTCAATCTCTTCTTTCCACTCTTTGGAAAAATTTCGCAAATATCTGTTAAAATTTTCTTACCTTGGATTTGATCATTGAACGCACAAATAAACAAGCAATCTGTTAATAAATTGTATCTTACTTTAGGAAAGCTGGATTTCAAAACACCCTTATTTCTTTTAGAAAATATAATGCCATCGTCATTAATTTCCATATCAAAAAATCCTGCATTTGGTGCTATACAATTTTTCATAAATAAAAATATACATTCGCTCCATCCATCGTCATTTTTATATTTATCTACTATATGTTTAAGTAAACTAATGTAAGCTACTCTATATTTTATTGTTGTTTCTTTTACAGGATGAAATTGCACATATTGCTCTAGTTGTAATAATTCTGTTTTCATCTGCCTTCTCTCTTTCTCATCATTCGTCACTCCTCCACTTCAATCATATCCCCCTGGCTCCGTATCCACATATCAACCCCATCACCAAACACCTCTGCACTGATCGTATAAACACCATCTTCTTCCTCAAGTATCTTCGCTGTTGGCATCCGGTCCAATACTGCTTCCACGCATGTCCCAGAATATTTAAATTTGATCTTCCTTAATTTCCCGCCATACATAAACTGAATCCGTTTGCGAAATTCTCCTTCCTCGAATCTGCTTGCATATGGAATATGAAATCTTTCTTCGCCAATCTTTAGATCCTTGATCCGGTCGATTCGATAAATCGTTGGAAATGAATCATTTAATACATCAAAATCTTTTCTCACATCTTCATCATCAATAAATGCCGTCAGATAAAAATAATATTCAGAGAACATGATTGCCAGTGGTTTTACTTTTCGATGCACAATGGCATAATCTTTCGTTCTCTGATAATCAATTTCTATGTATCTGCTGCTATGAATCGCCTCTCCGATCTTCCACATCTTATCTATGAAAACGGTGTTATGTTTCGGCTGTATGTAATGAAATGCTTCATTTGATATCAGATCTCTGACCAGTTTCTGATTGCTCTTTGGAACACAGCTTTCGATTAATTTCTGAAGCATCTCATCCATCTCTTTTTTAGTAAATGCTCTGCTGTCCAGAAGGATCTTACAGATTGCTAAGATCTCTGGGTTTGTGAATTTTAAATGATAAATCTGTTCCAGTTTATAACCCTTTGCCGTACGGTCGTAAATAACATTATTGATCACACCTTCTTTTTCCGCTTCAAGTTCCAAGTAATTTCTGATATCATCAATATCTCTTTGAATACTTCGCTCATTGACTCCGTATTCATTTGCTGTCTGTGTTTTATTTACGACTGCCCCATTAATTAATTTGGTGTAGATTCCCAAAACTCTCTCCACCTTATCCATCGCCTGCATTTTTATCCCCCTCCCAATCTTTTGTATCTATAATGAGATTATAGCGATTGAGCATGACAGTTTTTGTCACTCTGATTTTTTATTTTTATAGGACTTTTTGTTTCATAACGGATTTCATCAAATTGTCCTATGAAGCAAAAAAATACCATAGACTTGCTATGATATTCCATCGTACAACTGGCTACCATTTTACAGGTCCTTTAGCTTTGCGTCACATGGTTTCCCAGGCTTTGCCATCTATATTTAATGCTTAACTTAAGTATACCCCCCGGCATTTTTTTACAATATTTATATCTGTATATTTATATATTTTGTGATATAATACAAAAAAGGTGGAACTATTTTTCTGTTCCACCTTTTTCTTAATCATACATTCTATTTTCTAATAACTGATATATTTCTTCTACTGTTTTGTCTGGATGTTGTTTTACTTGATCA
>OHAG01002497.1_pt1 | contig 10093 bp, 13 predicted proteins | sample 1577081 | NCBI WGS metagenome assembly OHAG01 (sample SAMEA3541513, study PRJEB24748) | human gut metagenome | biome: human gut; feature: human-associated habitat; material: faeces | place: China | collected 2012
CGATTCGTGTGAGCAAGGGGTCATACTTCACCTCGCCGAATCCTGACGTGACTTTCGAGGAGACTCAACATGATTTGAGCCCATGGTTTGAGCTCGTGCATGGTTCATATGACAAGATTTCCCCGAACAATGGCGAGTTGCTGATTAATGGCATCGACAAAGGTACCGCTGTGCGCGACGTGGCTTCTTTGCTGGGCTATGCCATTGCCGACACCATCGCCATCGGAGACTCCGACAACGACACCGCCATGCTCAAGGCCGCCGGCACATCCGTAGCCATGGGCAACGCCATTCACGGCATCCAAGCCTTCTGTGACTTCACCACCACCGACATTCACGAGGACGGCCTGGCCAACGCCTTCAAAACGTTGGGACTGGTGTGAGGCTATGTCGTTTGCTCTCAGACGGAGGACCCTTTCGTGCTGTAGTATTGCGACGCGGCACAACGTATGCTGCGCCGAGCATAGAGAATTATGAATTCAAAATGGTTTGTTCATCATGCGAAGATAGTGGTCATCTGTCCGTCGCGGTTGCGCAATTTACGGTGGCGGAGGAACCGGAACGGAATCTGGAGATCATCGACGGATTCGCGCGTGATGCGGCGGCGGGCGATAGGGAAGCCGATCTCATTACTGCTGAGCTGAGTCGTGAGTGTCTTGATTCCGCGCGTCGAACATTGCCGGTGTTGCAGAATCGCCGTTTTGCCGATCCGCAGTTGTGTGACTGACCTCTGAATAACTTTACTAGCGCTGTTGATAAGGGTTCTATGATGGGAATCATGACCACTACTGTTGATAGCTCTGATTCAATGCCGGAACGTCTGCAAGAGGGGAGCGTGGCGCCCGATTTCACTCTGCCGGCGGTTATACCTGGGTTTACAGAGAGCGGATCAATCAACCTGTCTGACGTGCTTGATGCCGGCCGCAGGGTTGTACTGTACTTCTACCCGGCCGCGATGACGCCCGGTTGCACCACCGAGGCCTGCGATTTCCGCGACAATCTCGCCCGATTGGCGTCGAAGAATGTCACAGTGCTCGGTGTCTCCAAGGACTCGCGTGACAAACTGCGCAAGTTTGCACAGCGCGATCATCTCACGTTCCCGTTGCTGTCTGATCCCGACCTGACCGTGCACAAGCTGTACGGCGCATACGGCGAAAAGAAGCTCTACGGCAAGATACACGTAGGCGTGATCCGTTCGACGCTCGTCATCAATCCCGACGGCTCCGTGGTTATCGCTCGTTACAACGTACGTGCCAAAGGCCATGTCGATTCGCTATTAAAGGCACTGGAAAAGTTGGAGAAGCTGGAGAAGTAGTGCGTTCTCGTTGTTCGGACACAGTGGTTCGTGCATAGCAGTTCCGTGCGGTACGTGCCGTATGAACCACTGCCGCATGAGCCACCGGTTGACTTCTCGGACTCACCGGCAAATAGTGAGACCGTGGGCGCGCAGTACGTCTATGGCTGGCATGTAATCGAGCGATGTTGCGGTGGGATTGAGCATCACTTCGCGGATGGCGGCGGATGCTGAGGACTCGCTCGTCTTCGAGGATTCTGCGGCCGGGAAGAGAGCGTCGGCGATTAGGGAGATGATACGGGAACGTGCATCGCCGGCATTGGCATTGTTGCTGCTGCTGCCGGCGTCGGTAGTGGCGGAGTTGCCAATAGTAGCGGAGCTGTTTTGTAGAGTCGTATCCAACGCTGTGACAAGCGGCTCCAGGTTGTTCTTTGTCGCCTCGGCAATGTCATCGAGCTGATCGAATAAGGCGAACAGCCATGCACGGCGTTGCCCCTCATCGTTGCCAGCCGCAAGCCTTTCATTGGTGACGCGCACGAGTTCATCAATCGGTACTGCTGGCGTCTTTGCCGGATCGCGATGCTCGCGGTTGTCTTCGATATCTCCCATCAGATGCTGGATTTTGCACTCGTCCTGCAATACGGTGGTCTCGGCAAATGCGGTGGCGATGGCGTCCGCATCGATGAACTTGCCACCTTCGGACTGGAAGCGCACGCGCTTGGGCTCACTGTAATAATGCGACATGCCGAATGTGATGTACTGAGGCATCTCATCCTGCAATTGCTTGACCGCTTCGGCCACCTTGCGCATATCTGCCAGATGTTGGTGCATCACGATGAAAGCGAGCACTGCTTTGGTGTCGGTAAGAGTGAGCGGCTGACCGATGCTGGCTCCATGATGGTGCTCATGATGCGCAAACATGTTCTTCAGCGAATCAAACAATCCCATAATGTCCTCCTTCGGACTGGGGCACAGTAGCTTCATATCTGTCGCTTACTGTAGTCCCGAATATGTGGGAATGGTCCATGGAACGCCGAAGGTGAATGCTGGTTCCGGGCGATGCTCGCAGCAATTGAAAATATCGCAGGACATGACAAAAAGCGGGTGACAAGCGTTATCCTGAAATACATAGGGCAAGGAGGCCGTATGACAGCAGAAGTGGATGACGGTTTCTTTCAATTGTTTGAACGCAGGATTTTTGTGCGTGGAGAAGCTTATTACGATGCCGGCAAGGTTGATCCGCCGGTCATGATTGCTGAGAATCTTTGGCATACCGTGGTTCGCGGGAATGACGACTATCAAGTGGACATTCGTTTGCGCCATGGCAAAGTGATTTCTGCCGCCTGCACATGCCAATATTCCCAACGTGCAACGTACTGCAAGCATGTGGCTGCGGTGCTTATCTTCATGCGTGAGAGCCGACGTCGGGAATTAGATGAATCGCAAGACCAAGTTTCAGAGTTTCCTCATGAAGCATTGAATTGTGTGAGATGGTATACGATGTATGAATTCCCGAAATATCGCGGATTGACAGAGGGAGATTGGCATGCTGTCAAGCGAATATTTGAGGTGTTGTACTGTATCCCCGACCTTGATACTACATATACACATGAGGTAATGGATACCGTTTGGTGACATCCATCTCGTAGGTAAACAGTTCGCTGTGGCCAAGACGCTGAGTCTCAGGGATATTCTCGTCCGCACCGAGTCCCACTGCAATCACACGCCAACCCCGCACAGCGAGCATCCGCGCAGTCGCCTTGCCGATGCCGCTCGTGCCGCCGGTGGTGACCAATGCCACCGGCCGTCCGTCATCCTTGATTGGTTCCATGTGTACCATTATCGCGTGGTGGTGTCGGAATCACGGCATGGTGATAGCAGCCGCATGGAACAAGCTACTTGCTAGGCGAGGCTTGAGCGTCGTCATCCGTCTTGCGAGCATTCAGATGCCGGTGCTCGTATTCCTCGAAGTCATCACGGACGGCTGCCGCGGGATACTTGCTCTTGGTCTTTGCGAGCTTGCCCATGACGATGTCATCCATATCCACACCAAGCGCATCGGCCATCATGATGCAATACGTAAGCACATCCGCTAGTTCTTCCCTGACATGTCCCTCATCCACGGATGGCGACTGCGGCGTCCACTGGTAGCATTCCAGCAATTCCGACGCCTCGATGCTGATGGACTTCGCCAGGTTCTCAGGAGTGTGGTATTGGCCCCAGCCACGCTCCGCCACAAAATCACGAATCGACTGAATGGTACTGTCACTGATCATGACTGACATTCTAGGACTTGCTGAATGTTGGTCATGTACCAGAGCTCATGATGGACCATAATATGACTATGAACAGTGAGAGCTTGGCGCCGTTTGTCATCAACCTGCCATATGGCCAATACAGTAGGGAAGCTTTTGAAAAGGCTTTTGACGAATCCCTCGAGAAGCAGATGGGGCGCAGTGTTAATGATTCCGAGCTGGAACATTTCATGCTGCGATATGTGTTGGCATATCCAACGGTTTATGTCGTGTATTCAGGAAAGACCAATCGCTATTCGATGAAGAACGAATATACGGTGTACGTCGGTGAGACCAACGATATACGGCATCGTACATTCCAGCATCTTGAAAGAGATGCGAGGACTGGAAAGCTGTAGCTGATGCTGTCTCGCGGAATGATGATGCATATCGGCAATATGTTATTTCACATCCCAAATTCAATAAGTCGTTAACCCTGGATGTCGAAAACCGTCTTATGCACTATATGTCCAGTACCGATTCGGTGAAAAGGCTCAACAATCGACGGACCAATGCGCAAGGCGATTATTACACCGCAGACCAGTTTGATCGGATTTTCTCGCAAATCTGGTTGAGATTACACAAGGAAGATTCTGACCTGTTCCCGGCGGAGGAGACACTTGTCCTCAACGCAAACAACGGCCTTGTAAAGTATGTGTTAAACAACAGGGACGGCGAGAAGACACCGATGCTCTGCGAACAGCTCTATGACCTTGCAAAGCTCGCTCACGGAAGTCTTTCTCCGGAGCGTATGACAAAGTTCATTGCGAGAAGCAGTGAGATCATGAAGGAAGAATATGGTGCATAAACGAAGAGATTTTCTGATCACGTTTACAATTTTATGCCTTGCCATGTGCGCCTGCTCAGGGTTCCAGTACCTGGGCAGTGCTTTCTATGGCCTGGTATGGCACCGGATCCATGGCCTGGGAAGCGGCGGAGCGCGTCTGCTTTCCGGGCTTTTTGATTCCCCGTGGACGGGAGTCCTGGTGCAGTATATCTTTTCTATCGGAGTTCCTTTCCTTCTGGTGGTTCCGATGACATGTTTTGTGAGATCGGACCGGAGACCGGCTCATACACTTCCGGCGGAGGTCTGGATGTCGGCGCTTTTCATGTGCCTGGGACTTGGGTACATCTTTAATTTCCTCGGCGTGTTTCTGGACGTGTTTTTTTCTATATTTACGGGAGTTCCGGCGACGGATATGAACCCGGTGATGGACGCCCTCGATGAGCTGACGCCTGGAATGGTGATCTACACCTGCCTGATCGCCCCGTTTATGGAGGAGTTTATCTTCCGGGGAGTTCTCTTAAAGAAGGCGAGACGGTTCGGGGACCGGACAGCGGTTGTCTACTGTGCGGTCATGTTCGGGCTGATGCACGGAAATTTAAACCAATGCCTGTACGCGGTGGTGATCGGACTGATCCTTGGCTATGTGGCGGTGCGGACGAACCGGATTTTTTATAATGTGTTGCTTCACATGGCAGTGAATTCCTTTTCCATGATGTTAGTGCTGGTGGAAAATGGATTGAACGCACTGGGGATGAGCGCAATGGCGGCGGCGTTTTCTGTGGGAAGCTTCATTATGATCCTGCTTCTCATCGCAGCCGGGATCTACTTTTTCTTCCGGGACGGACGCCGCTACTGGTGGCAGATGGGACGGCAGAACGGGTGGCCGACACCGTACAGGAAGTATGTGTACCTGAATCCGGGATTTATTTTATATATGATCATTTTCGGGATTGAGATGATATCGTATATTTTATAGAAAAAGTTTTCGAGAAAACAGCAGCCTGGAGAGAATATCCGGGAGTGTCGCGGCTGCTTGGAAAACCACATAGAAATGTACGTGAGAGACGGAAGCATCCGGCAGAATATACTGTGGGCAGTGGACACATTGCCGTAATAACGCAGTGCATTCTGCCGGATTTTCTGTCTGAAACGCTTGAAAAGGGGGCGGGGTCTTGGTATAGTAGTGGGAGACCATTTACGAAGAGGAGACATCATGCAGAGAATCGCAAAATTTGAAAAAGTAAGCTTTGAGCAGTTTAAAAAAGACTGGCAGGGGGAACACCCGCAGGATACAGAAGAAGTGATCAGGGAAATCTACGATGGGATCAGACTTCCGAAGCGTGCCACAGCAGGCTCTGCCGGATATGATTTCTTCGCACCGGCAGCGTTCACGCTGAAACCGGGCGAGATGACAAAGATCCTCACAGGAATCCGGGCGCGGATCGATGACGGCTGAGTATTAAAGCTCTATCCGAGAAGCGGACTTGGATTTAAGTTCCGTCTTCAGTTAAACAATACCGTCGGGATCATCGACAGCGACTACTACGGATCTGACAACGAGGGCCATATCCAGGTGAAGCTCACCAATGACAGCCGAGAGGGAAAGACCGTGGAAGTGGAGGCAGGAACCGGCTTCTCCCAGGGGATTTTCGTGGAGTACGGAATTACAGTGGATGATGAGGCCGATGAGGTGAGAAATGGTGGATTCGGAAGCACGACGCGTGCGTAAAATGTGGAGAAAAGGGAAAGAATTCCCGAGGCCAGAGCGTGCTGAAGCTGAAGGTTCATGAAAAGACTTTACAAAGCATATAAAGAAACGAAATAAAACGTAAAATTTAAAATGTATAAACAGTATAAGAAAACAAGAAAAATAAGCAAAATAAAAAAGAGCATTGTATCAGCGTTATTTCTATCCGGTATGCTGCTCCTCCTCACCGGTTGCAGCCATGTGACCAGTGAGATGAAGGAGAGCAGGGAGAACGGCATCGCCCTCATGGAAAGCGGTGATTACGAGGGGGCTGTCGCGGAGTTTGACAGCCTGATCGACCAGACAACGCGGGTGACCTCTTTTGAGATCGATGTATTAAAGTACCGCGGTGAGGCAGAATTTATGTTGGGGGACTATGGTGCCGCGGCGCATACTTATGATACCCTGGCGAAGGTGGATAAGCCGAGAGCCGAGTATTACTACCTCGGCGCGGTGAGCCTCGCGAATTCCGGGGATCAGGATGGTGCTGAGAACCGCTTGGAGTCCGGTAAGAGCGCGGATGCGAAACATGAGGTTACAGGCTACGCAGAGGCGATGGAAGCCCTGGGGGCGGCATATATGACTGCCGGAGACGAGGAGAAGGCGGATGAGCTCTACCAGACTCTCGTGGATGAGGGCTTTTCCAGCACGGAAGTTTACAACCGCTGGATGATGGCTGCGATGGAAAAAGGCAATTATGAGGAAGCGCTGCAGCACGCGGAGGCGGGACTTGCCCTCTCTGATGACCGGGCAAAGAAAGAAATCGCCTTCAACCAGGCCGTGTGTTATGAGTACCTGGGCCAGTATGAGAAGGCGCTGGAGCTGTTCCGAAGCTACGAGGAGCAGTATGGACAGGACGAGAAGGCAGATCATGAGATCGCGTTTCTCGTGACAAGATAGGAGAAAGAATGGCAGAATTGATAGAGATCGGTGAGCAGCAGGAACGGGTCATCCTGTTTGCTGCCAGCACGAACGCCTCCGATGACACGGAGGAGTCCGTGGAGGAGCTTCGGGAGCTTGTAAAGACCGCGGGAGCTGAGACCGTGGGAGTCGTGATCCAGAACCGGGAAAATATCCATCCGGGAACATACCTCGGAAAAGGTAAGATCCAGGAATTGAAGGAGATGGTCTGGGAGTCCGGCGCTACCGGCGTTGTCTGCGACGATGAGCTCTCCCCGGCACAGTTAAAAAACCTGGAGGACGCCCTGGACACAAAGGTCATGGACCGTACGATGATCATTCTCGATATCTTTGCCGCCCGTGCAAAGACAAGAGAGGGGAAGATCCAGGTAGAACTTGCGCAGTTAAGATACCGCGCCGTCCGCCTTGTGGGACTCAGGAATTCCCTGTCGAGACTTGGCGGCGGAATCGGTACGAGGGGACCGGGTGAGACGAAGCTTGAGGTGGACAGAAGACGGATCCACGAGCGGATCAGCCAGTTAAAATCGGAACTCCAGGATGTGGAGCGCCACAGGGATGTGGTGCGGAAACAGAGAGAGCAGAGCGGAACGCTGACGGCGGCCATTGTTGGTTACACGAACGCCGGAAAATCTACGCTCTTAAATAAGCTCACAGGTGCCGGGATCCTGGCGGAAGATAAGCTCTTCGCGACCCTGGATCCGACGACAAGGGCATTGACGCTTCCGGGAGGGGAAAAGGTTCTCCTGACGGATACCGTAGGATTTATCCGGAAACTTCCGCATCATCTGGTGGAGGCTTTTAAGAGTACTTTGGAGGAGGCGCGCTACTGCGATGTGATCCTCCATGTGGTGGACTGTTCGAACCCGCAGATGGACATGCAGATGCATGTGGTCTACGAGACTCTGCGCCGATTGGACATCAAGGACAAGGAGATCATCACGGTATTCAACAAGGTGGACCGCCCGGATGCAGATACCGCCTGCAGGGATATGTCCGCGGATTATAAAGTGAAATTATCGGCAAAGACAGGAGAGGGCATTGAGGAACTGCTGGATCTGTTTGCCATAATTTTGAGAAACCGCAGGATCTACTTTGAGAAGGTATTCGCTTACAGGGATGCCGGACGGATCCAGACGATCCGGAAGAGCGGACAGCTTCTTTCGGAGGAGTATCAGGATGACGGGATCCATGTGAAGGCGTATGTGCCGGTGGAACTATTTGAAGAATTATATCGGGATTAGATGAATTCAGACTGGCAGATATAAGGGGGGTAATCTTATGGAAAAGATGAGGGGGAAAGAGCTTGCTCTGGATCTTCTGGCAGATGTGGCGGGCGGCTTTGTACAGGCTGTCGCACTCCACTGCTTTATCAACAACATCGATATCGCGCCGGGAGGAGCCAGCGGTATGGCGATCCTGTTAAACCGTCTGACGAATCTCCCGATCGGTACCCTGACATTTCTGATCAATATTCCGCTTCTGATCGCGTCCTGGATCTATCTGGGAAAGGAGAAGACGATCAAAACACTGAAGACAGTTGCGATCATGACCGTGATTCTGGATGGTCTGGTGACACCGTATTTTCCGGTGTATTCCGGCGATAAGATGGTATCCTGCCTTTTCGGCGGAGTGCTGATCGGAATCAGTCTTGCCGTTATATTCATGCGCGGCTCTACCACAGGCGGAGGCGATATTGCCGCAAAGCTTTTACAAAAGTATTGTCCGCACATGCAGACCGGAAAAGCGGTCATGGCGACGGACCTTGTGATCATCCTGCTTTCCATGGTGGTATTCCGGAATATCGAATCCGGTCTTTATGGACTCATCAACATGGTGGTGGGAACATATGTGATCGATGTGATCCTTTATGGTATGAATAAGAGCACCATGATAACGGTCATTACAGAAAAACCGAAGGAGATCGCCGATGAGCTGATGGATGAGCTGGAGCGCGGCTGTACCTTTTTAAAGAGCGAAGGAGCTTATCGGAAAGAAGATGGAAAGACCGTGATCTGTGTTCTGGACAGAAAGCAGTTCTACAAGGCGAAGAAGATCGTCTATGATATCGATCCCAGAGCGTTTATGATCGTCTCTGAGGCTCAGGAAGTCTACGGGGAAGGTTTTCTGGATTCTGACTGGGAAGTGTAGGAAGAAACAAATGAATGCGGCAGGACAGACCGGATCACCAGATCCCGCGGGTGTGTCTGCGGCAGATAAGACGGAACAAAAAAGATGATCCGCTGATTACCTGGCGGATCATCTTTTTGTCACAGAAGATCAGGGGGGACCTCTGTGACGATAACTTCCGGCACCCGGGGAGGCGCCGGTGAAGGGGTACGGCCTGCCCGAGGCCGCGGGGTTATATCAAAGGATCGAACTATTCGATAATGCCAAGGCTCTTCGCGTACTCTGTATACTCATCGTACCACTGATTGTAAAGATCTTTCTCAACGACTTCGTCGATGATCTCGTTGATCCGGTCTGTGAGGGCATCCTCACCCTTCGGGATACCGATTCTTGTTCCCTGTGTTTCAGGATCAACTTTGAAATACAGGTTCGGGACGATCACAAGATTGCTGTCCGGATTGGATTTCAGATATAATCTTGCCATTCTGAGGGCTGCGACCATCACATCACCCTTTCCGGTCTCGACCATCAGGAAACCATCGTTTGTGGAGGAAACACGGTTGTATTTTTTGTAAGCCGGGATCTGCTCCTGTACGAACTGCTCCTGAAGGGAACCATTCTGGGCAACGACCACCTTGTCTGCAAGATCGTCGAAGGATTTGATGCTGTCAACATCTTCCTTGCGGACTAGAATGCCGTATGCTGTCTGCGGATCTTCGTCTCCGAAATAGTAACCTTTGGAGAGGTTCATGGTCTCGGCTCTTGCCGGTGTGTAGGCTAAGGCGGAGATCGCGAGATCATATTTTCCGGTCGTGATGCTTCCGAGAACGCTTGTGAAGTCCATCGGTTTGATGCGGACCTCAACGCCGAGGGATTCGCCGATATAATTTGCAAGCTCGATATCGGAGCCGACATAGGCTTCA
>OHAG01002507.1_pt1 | contig 10067 bp, 7 predicted proteins | sample 1577081 | NCBI WGS metagenome assembly OHAG01 (sample SAMEA3541513, study PRJEB24748) | human gut metagenome | biome: human gut; feature: human-associated habitat; material: faeces | place: China | collected 2012
ATAATAAGACCCGCTGTCACCAGCACGACAGCGGCCATACGCCGTTTGCTCATAATGCATCACCCCGTACACGGTTCATATAACTGTTTACAGTAACTGTTATATTTAATTTTATGCGGGGATAGCATTCAGATATCACTTGTATCTATTGTCTGCCGGGATCGATCATCCGTTAAAGGTCAGGTCCCATCTGTCAGAAAGATGCCCTGGCCTGACTGCCAGTGCAGCAAGCTCTTCCAGCATATCCGGTGCCTTGGCAAGTGCCTCTTCCATCAGACTGTCCAGCTTAAGAAGCTCCTCCTTACAGTCGATCTCCGGTTCCGGGCTCATAAAAAATTCGGTAATAAACGCAGATATCTTTTTTCCTGCGGGGGAAAGGGCATGTTCCGAAAGGCGTCTCTTCCTTCCTCCATCATCACATACCAAAATACAGGTGAATATCTTCATCATTTTCAATGACAGATAAATGTTCCAGGTACGGATCGCCGGTAGTACCTGGTGTATCGTCCATGCACTGAGAAAACTGGCACGGATCCCATGCGACGGATAAAAACGCAATGGATCTTTGCCGGTTTCATACATCAGCATACGGTCAAATTCCTTCTCAAAGAGCGTATGTGAGATTTTCCCCTCGGCAGCAACCTGATTGACGTAAGGATGACAGGTAGAATCCAGGATATAATGACATCCGAACCCCAGCAGGTAAGCCATCAGTGCAGGATTTTTTTCCTCCCGGACCTTCGCCATGCCCTTTTCAAAGAATTCTCTTGCTTTCCGTCCATGCATCTGCACTCCGTACTGTGTCACCGGATTTTTGGATATAAAATAATAAAACAGGATATCCGGACCATGCTGTCCGATCCGGTACAGATTTCCGTTGCTTCGGATCAGATGCTGTAATTTTGCGGAAAGTTTCCGGTAAACCCTTTTTCCAAAAAGATCATGTGCGTATGTTGTGGGCATTTTCGTCACTCCTCTTCTGTTTTCTGATCTGTCCGACAGGTCCCGTAAACCGGCATCTGTCCGTGTTATTTGTTATACGTCCAGCTTCAGCTGGATCTCTTCCTCTGCTTCCGCCTTGAAATCCTCCAGCTGGACCGGATCCATTTCCGGAAGGTCTTCCAGCCCCTGGACACCAAAGCAGCGCAGAAATTCTTCGGTGGTTCCCAGGAGGATCGGGCGACCCGGAGCATCCAGACGTCCAAGTTCTCTCACCAGATCATAATCCATCAGCTTATTGATGGCATGATCACATTTTACCCCTCGGATCTTTTCGATCTCTGCTTTTGTAACGGGCTGTTTGTAGGCAATGATCGAAAGGGTTTCAAGCATAACGTCTGTCAGCGTGGGTTTCTTTGGCTGCGCTGCGATCCGGATAAGAGAATCATAGTATTCTTTTTTTGTACAAAGCTGAAAGGAGTTTTCGAGCTCTATGATCTGGATCCCCCGCTCTTCTTCCTGATAACGGATCATCATATTTCGGATGATATTTTCCGTTGTTGTCGGATCCTGACGGATCGCTCTGGCAATACGGGGTAATTCCACTGCTTCTCCCATTGCAAACAGGATGGCTTCGATTTCTCCTTCAATTCGTTTGATTTCCACTTATTGTCCTCATTCCTACTATATTATTCATCTGCGAACTCTGTCAGATTCTTCCATGTGTCCGGATCCGTGATAACTTCCACATGAATATCATCAAAAAGATCTTCCTGTTCTGCATGAACATGTCCCATTTTCATCAATTCCAGAATTGCCAGAAATGTCACGATCAGCTGTATTTTGGAATGCTGGTTTTCCATCAGCCTGCGAAAGCTGAATTTTCGGTGAGTTTTTGCATATTCCTTCATTTCCAGCAATTTATCGGAAAGTGATATTTCCTCTTTTTCGATCCTTCCGAATTTACTTCGGATCGGATCGATCTTATTTTCCTGTCTGCGGATCAAAGCCTGATAGATCGCACTCATCCGCTCCAATGTCAGACCCCGGAGAAGTTCCTGGGGATCAGACGGTGGAGTATACTGTAGCACTTCTTCCGGAAGATCCTGTTTTCGGTAATAAACCCCTGCCGCATCTCCAAGCCTGTCCCGTAATTCATAGGACATATATTTGTACATCTTATATTCCAGCAGCTTCTGCACAAGCTCTGCTCTAGGGTCCTCCTCTTCTCCTTCCTCATTCACTTCTTTCGGAAGAAGCATTTTACATTTGATATCCAGAAGAGTAGCTGCCATGACAAGAAATTCACTCATGATCCCCAGATCTTCTTTTTCCATGGAATGCAGATATTCCATATACTGATCTGTGATCTCCACAATAGGAATATCATAGATATCGATCTTGTTTTTGTCGATCAGGTGAAGCAGAAGATCCAGAGGGCCTTCAAATACATTCAGCTTAACAGATAATGCCATAGGGTTTCCTCATTTCATTTTTTCGGAAGGTTTTATATCGATCACCAGCAGTTCCCTTGGATTATGGATCCGAAGGGGAATGGTATGTTCTCCAAGTCCAGCACTGACGATCATATGCTGATCCCCTTTGTGAAAGTCTCCACAGCAAAACGGCGGAAGAAACAGATATTGAGGAGATGAAAGACCGTAATGTTCACTAAGGCGGACAACGCCTCCGTGATAGTGTCCGGACAGGATCAGATCCGCGCCCCATTCAAAATAGGTTTTTCCGTATTTTGGATTATGTGCCAGCAGGATCTGCATCCCTTTATCTTCAGGTTTTCCGATCAGTTCTTCCATCACTTCTTTTTTCAGCTTCGGTGATCTCGGCTTGTGATAATATTTGATGGGAAGCTCCAGGCCCCAGAAACAGAAGCGCTCTCCCTGCAGGACCATAGCTTCATGTCCGTTCCTTAAAATATGCACGCCAGCTTTTTTCAGTGCCTTTTCATATTTCGCATAATATGGCCGATATTCTTCGGAAAGGCACATTTTATATTCATGATTACCAAGTGCATAATACACGGGAAAATCCCTGGCAAGCTCTGTCAGCAGCTTACATGCAGTTACCAGAGTATCCGTTTCTGTACGTACAGCCATGTCGCCGGCAGAAAGGATCACGTCCGGGGCAAGTTTTCGGATCGTCTCTGTCAGCCGTATATTGTCTTTTCCGTAGGATATCCCGTGAAGATCCGCAAGAAGGATCATCCGCACGCCCTGTGGGGCATGGATCTTGTCCATATGGATCTCATATTGTTTGATTCTGAATTTTTTCATATTATTTTCCAAATCCGCAGTTCGGGAAAGTGCAAACCGGACAGTTCAGACAAAGTCCGCCCTCTCCCAGCCTGGCGATCTCCTCTGCCTTGATCTCATCATCCGCCATTACTCTGGGCAGGATCAGATCAAATACCGTTCTTTTTGCGTACATGACGCAGCCCGGAAGTCCAAGTACCGGTATGGATCTTCCGTTCCTCTCAAGATATGCCACAAGCAGCATAGCTCCCGGAAGTACAGGTGCTCCATAGGTTACGATCTTTGCTCCGGTATCCCGGATCCCGCCCGGAGTACGATCATCGGGATCCACACTCATTCCGCCAGTACAGATGATCAGATCTGCTCCTGCATCTGCGAAAGAAAGAATTGCCTTTGTGATCTCTTCCTTATCATCTCCCGGCATCACCTGGCCTGTCACCTCTGTCGGAAACCCGGAAAGCTTTTCCCGAAGTACTGGTGTGAAGGTATCCTGGATCAGTCCTTTTTTGATCTCACTTCCGGTTGTGACGATCCCTACTTTTTTCTGCTGGTAAGGGAGAATGTCAAAGATCGGAAGATTTCCTGCTGCCTTCTCTGCTGCATCCATTTTCTCTTTCTCGATCACAAGCGGAATGATCCTGGTTCCTGCAACCTTATCACCTTTTTTTATCGGAAAATCGCCATGTCTGGAAGCAATCATCATTTCTCCCAGAGAATTCACAGCCACAAGTGCATCACGACGTATTTTCAGAATACCATCGATCTTTGATACCACCTCGATCTTACCTTCTTTGATCTCAGTTCCATGTACTTTGGAAGAATTTCCAGCACAGATTTTGTAAAGGATCTCTGCAGCTTCATTTTCGTGAAGAATCCCCGTTTTTTTCTCCCACACAAAAAGGTGTTCTTTTCCTACAGAGAGCAACAGTGGTATATCCTCTTCTTTCACTACATGCCCCTTTTTGAAAAGAACGCCTTTTTTCTCATCTTTTATGATCTGCGTGATATCATGGCACAGAATGTGTCCCACTGCATCTTCTGTTCTGATCTCTTTCATCCAAAATCCCTTCCCTGTTCTGCTATTTCTTCAATCCGTTGTATTATACATCCAGTCTGCCCTTTTTGTCAAAATATGTTGCAGGCATCACAAAAGAAATGCCTGACAGGTTCTTTCCAGCCAGTCATGGTATCCGGCCTTTTTTATTGTTTCCCCGTACAGGATATCCAGACTACCGATCTTTTTCCCATCCTGATAGTATTCCTGTGCCCCTGCTTTCTGCCCTTTTTTCACCGGCGCACTTTGTTCTTTGGGGAGGATCAACTTTTTCTTAACATTGTCAGGTTTCGTTCCATCTGTGCTGATATATCGGAATTTCCCTCTATATACAAGCGAAACCTGCTCTTTGACTCCTTTGCGGAGCTTCAGAGGTTTCAGTGGCTCCAGAGCATCATCCAGATACAATGTGCATTTAGAAAAGCCGTAATTTAAAAGAGCTGCTGCATCCCGGAATCTTGTTTTCGGGTCCGGTGCGGCCATCACTGAGGCGATCAGTGTGATCCCATTTCGTTCTGCCACAGCACTGAGACAGTATTTTGCAATACTGGTGCTGCCTGTTTTAAGTCCCATACACCCCTCATAGCTGCGCAGCAGTTTATTTGTGTTGGTCAGTGTAAATTTCGAGGATCCTTTTCTGGTAACGTGTGTGATATCCTCCATCCAGACAGATGAATATGTAAGAACTTCCGGATATCTGCTGATGAGCTCCCTGCTCATAAGTGCAATGTCATAGGGAGTTGTATAATGCTCCTGTGATTCCGTCAGCCCGCAGCAATCCACAAAATGAGTGTTTTTCATTCCAAGATTCTTCGCCCTCTCGTTCATCTTCTCCACAAAGGCTTGTTCTGTTCCCGCAACATGCTCCGCCATAGCTACGCTGGCATCATTTCCGGAAGCGATCACAATACATTTGATCATGGTTTCTGCAGTCTGCTTTTCTCCTTCTTCCAGAAATACCTGAGACCCTCCCATGGATCTGGCATAAGCACTGGTGGTAATGCTATCCTCCAGATGCAGGGTTCCCTCACGGATAGCATCAAAGATCAGGATCAATGTCATGATCTTTGTAATACTGGCCGGGCTTCTTCGGGTGTCAGGATCCCTGGAATAAATCACTGTACCGGTTTCTTTTTCCATAAGGACTGCACCCGGCGCTTCGGTCAGCTTCTGTGCTTTTCCACTATCTTCCGTTTCTCCCCTGACACCAACGGGTGTCAGAGCCAGGCATAAGACTAAAATACAGATTAAAAGACTTTCCGGAACACTTCTGTTCATAAGCTCACTCCTGCCGCAAACATCTCTGTTCTATTGTAAAAGCTTTCCTGAAAGATTATTCCTGAAATTCTGAAAAAGTATAGATTCCGGTCCGTATTCCTGTATCTTTCACTCTGCATCGCTTTGCTTTTTCAGTTCTTCGTCATACAGCTTAACACCTGTTTCACAATTTCCAGCAGCATATTTTCTTGCATAATTCGCTGCATCGATCGCCTCAGATGCATTGTCACATTCTTTGGTGATCAGATAGATCCCTGTGCGGACACAGAGCTCCATATCCGGATATTTCTCTTTCATCTGCCGTAAGAACTCCTGATTGGTCTTTAAAACAGCTGTTTCCGGATCAACATCCATATCACATGGAGTGAAAAGGATAAAATGATCAGAGATCGCCCTGGTAAAATATACATCCATATCTGTTTTTAGAACGCTTATCACATACTCGGAAAACTGCCGCAGGATCTGATCTCCCACACGATATCCGTATTTTGCATTGATACGTTTAAATTTTTCAAAATCGGTATATATCACTGCATGTCCCGGCCCGTAACCTCCGATCAGCATTTTCTCCACGTTTTCGCGAAATCTTGAAAAAGAAGACAATCCGGTAAGCTGATCCCGTCCGGATTCTGCAGCAATGCTACGATAAGCACTGTTAAATGCCTGGCTCTTGGCATAATGCGCGGAAATGATCTTGGTCACTTCTCCCAGCAGCTTACGATCTTCTCTGGACCAGAGCCTTTTTTCCTGGCAGGTCACGTATGCAATGGCCCCTGTATAGCTTCCCTCACAGTACATGGCAGCACAGACTACGGTTTTTGCTCCGCACTGTAACACATTCTTTCTTCCCTGTTCCGAATATTCAGCCAGATCATTCTCCTGAATCACCACAGTACCATATTCATCATTGTGGCGAAACAATGTGATAAAATCACTTTTTGAGAAATGTATCTCATCTATCAAAAGCCTGTATTCTTCTTCCGAAACCCATTGAAAAACCCTGTTTATTTTCTGCTCTGCCACCTTGGTATGCAGGACTGTGATCCGGTTAAGCCGGAATTTCAGACCGATCACTTTCATCAGCAGTTCAATCGCTGCCTGAAAGCTACTCATTTTTTCAAATATTTCAAATGCAGTAGAAACAATATCATTATGAAGATATCTGGCATCTATCTCAACACCCTCGTATAATTCCTGCTTTTCCTCTGTCTTATCCTCAAAACGTCTCAGATTATCACAGAAAGCATAGCGGTTTTTTCCATTTTTCTTTGCCTGGTAAAGTGCCCAGTCTGCATTTTCAAAGAGCTGCTGATATGTATATCCGGAAACATTTTCCGGAAGAAAGCAGATCCCCACACTGCAGGTTGCCAGATACGTGGTTCCCGAAAATTTAAGTTTCTGCACTTCCCGTATCAGTTTTCCTGCCTTTTTCATGATCGCTGCATGGCTGATATCCTTCAAAAGGATCACAAATTCATCGCCACCCAGACGCATGATCACATCATTAATGTCGAACAAAGCCACAAACAGCTCCGCAAAACGTTTCAGGACTTCATCACCGAACATATGTCCGTAAGTATCATTTACATTTTTAAAATAATCTACATCAAGCACCATCATCCCGCATCCTGCATAGGGATTTCTGGATGCAAGGTATTCATCGATCAGTTCTTTTCCGAAAAAGCGGTTATACACTCCGGTCAGAGGATCTTTCTGGGCACGTTCCTCAAGAAATTCTTCCTGCAGCTTCTCCCTGGTGATATCTCTGGAGCTTCCTATGAAATAATGATATCCGGTATTTTTATCCTGTGCTATAAATCCCCGTACTGTCAGAAGACTCGCATTACCGTCTTTATTGATACACCGCACTTCTATCGTCCCGCCTTCCCGGGATGTCAGAAAATCCGTCAGGTACTTCCAGTCGTCTTTATAAACATTGCTGTATTTCTGTCCACTGGTCTTAAAATCCGTAATATTTTTTACAGGTCTCAGGTATTCATCCAAACGTTCATATATATCCGTCTCCTGACAGTACTGAAAAAGCTTCAGTGTAGTATTTCGATAAATGCAAGCGTATTTTTCCAATGTATCCCGAATATCAAAAACGGGATTTTTTTCGTCTGTTTTCATCATCGACCTCCCAGAGAGTTCTTGAGTTCACAGTATTTGTAAAAAAGTATACCATATCTTTGGGTATATATGTAGTTCTTTTATTTCTTTTTACAGTTTGTTTTTTACTATATAAAATACGCTGCGGAGGGCAGGATTACTCCTGCCCTACTGTCTTTTTTCATGAAAATGATACTGGTATGGTATTTTTTATGCTGTCATTGTGGGAATATCGATCATATCTGGATTTCTCATTTACAAAAGTCAGCGATGCATTTTTGTTTTGCATTGTCAGAGCAGCCGTACCGGAAGCAATCTTCCGGGGATCTGTACCATATGCAGGTGCAGCGCCTTTTATGATGCGGACATTCTCTGTATTTGCCCGTACATCTTTCAGATAGTAGCGTAGTACCGGTTTTTCCCAGACCGTATACTGCCCCAGCGGGATATTCCTGAGAGTGACCGATAATGTTGCATAGCCATTTTTATCGGTTTCATAGCTTCCTCTGGTAAAGGTCACATAATCCTCATATCTGTGAGGATTTCCGGATAGATCCGTACCTTCTGCCACAAAGGAAAAGGTTGGATTTCCATGAGCCCAGGTAATATCCTCCTCTTTGATCTTTTTTATGATGGTGATATTTCCAAGCGGAAGTGTTACCGGAGTATTCTCTGCTTTCAGATCCACAGTATCCGTATCTGTATTTTCTTTTTTCTGGAAGATTACCTCCTTTTCGTATTTGCCAGTATAGTTTTCCGGATTTTTTGTTTCCACTACTTTGAACCTTCCCTGATTGTCATCTGTGAGCACCAGCTCTTCCGTAGAGTACCATCCGGTTTCTCCGTCAAACTTCAGGATGCTCTGCCCGCCCAGGTTATTCTGGTAAGTCTGCTTCCCTCTATTCCACTGAAGCACGGTAAATTCCGCATCTTCCAGAACTTCCCCGGTATAGATGTCTGTTTTTCTCAGACGGATCACCCCTTTATATTCCTTTTCCTTTTCATTGACAACTTCAAAGGAAAGGCGTGCATCCTTGTCTGTGATATTCACCTCTTCTTCCCAGCTTCCTGTATATCCGGGCGGAGTCTTTGTTTCCGCGATCTTATATTTTCCCTCATTATCCGAAGTCTTCAAAAGTTCACCACTTACATAAAGCTCACTGGAGATGTCATAATCCAGAAGAGTTCCTTTTTCTTTATAGGCTTTTTTGGCTGCACTGTATTCATAAAGTGTAAATTCCGCACCCTTCAGGACCTCACCGGTCTTCGCATCGATCTTACGAACCTCTATCCTTCGTTTTTCGTTCTGGTAGTTCACTGCTTCAAACAGGAATTCCTGCTTTTCTCCCGGCTTTTCCAGCGTAAAATTCTTCTGCCAGTTTCCGGTGTAATTGGGAGGAGCTTTTGTCTCACGCACACGGAATTTTCCCTGATTGTCTTCGGTATAATTAAATTTTCCGGAGTTATAGGTACGTTTCTGTCCATCATAAGTCAGTTTTTTTAAGGTTACATAGCTTTTGCTTTTTTTACTCCACTGATACAGGGTAAATTCAGCTCCTGCCAGTGGATCGCCGGTATTTCCGTCTTTCTTTCTGATGGATACTGTTCCGCTGATATCCATGATATCCGTTACGCTGACGGTTGTCGTCTTTCCGCCGGTTACTGTAACATTTTTGATAGCGGTGTTCAGTTTATAGCCTGCAGCGGCTTTCGTTTCTTTCACATAGTATTTTCCCGGAACCAGTTTTGAAAAAAGGATCTCTCCACTGGCGTTTGTTGTTCCGGTTGAAACCTTCTGATCCTTACTGTACATAGTCCGGTATCCGGAGGTCAGAGCTTCTGCTGCAAACAGTCCGTACTGCGCTCCCTGGATCAGTTTTCCCGTGTTGGGTTCCTTCTTGACCAGCTTTGCATTGCCGTAAACCGAAGGCTTTACTGAAAACGAAAGGCTTCCTCTTGTTCCCTGGTATACGTAAGCACCAAAATCCTGTACTCCATCTTTTCCTGCCTGGGCACTTCCGTCAACCAGGATATAGGAAACCGGCTGAAGCAGCATTTTGCAGGAAAACTTCTTTGCTGCAGATGCATTTAACGGAAAGATCAGAAAAAAATATGCTCCATCCTTCAGACTCAGGCTTGTCCCCGACATCATTTTGGGATTGGTTTTGTGAGAATTATAATCCGCTGCACTTGTCCAGTAGGCCAGCTGCCATTTTTCTGCGACTCCTCTTGTTATGGTGATCCCGTTCCCTGCTTTTGCTCCATCTGTTACTTTCATAAGAGTACTCATCTGAAATCCGTCTTTCATACTGTCCGGAACAAAGGGAAAACCTGCAGGTCTGCTTCGAAATACACTTAACGGGATCGTCTTTCCGGATGCTGCTGCCCAGGAACCGTCTTCGGAAACATAAACGGCA
>OHAG01002521.1_pt1 | contig 10037 bp, 15 predicted proteins | sample 1577081 | NCBI WGS metagenome assembly OHAG01 (sample SAMEA3541513, study PRJEB24748) | human gut metagenome | biome: human gut; feature: human-associated habitat; material: faeces | place: China | collected 2012
GAGGATGTGGCTGGACAGGATGACCGTGTGGGTCTTGCCCAGGTCGCGGATGAGGGAGCGGATCTCGATCATCTGCGCCGGGTCCAGGCCGACGGTGGGCTCATCCAGAATGATGATCTTCGGCGTGCCGAGCAGCGCAGCGGCAATGCCTACACGCTGACGGTAGCCCTTGGACAGGTTGCGGATCAGGCGCTGCTCCATGCCCTGCAGGCCCGCGCGGGCCACGGCGTGCTCCACTGCGGCGGCACGATCTGCCTTTTTGCGGGTGCCCTTCAGCTCGGCGACGAACAGCAGATACTCCTGCACGGTCATATCCTGATACAGCGGCGGCAGCTCCGGCAGGTAGCCGATGCAGGCCTTGGCCGCGGCGGGCTCGTCGGCAATGTCGTGGCCGTCGATTTTGACCGTGCCGTCCGTGGCCGAAATGTAGCCGGTAATAATGTTCATGGTGGTCGATTTGCCCGCGCCGTTGGGGCCGAGCAGGCCGTAGATGCCGCCATCCTCCACGGTGAAGCTGATGTCGTCCACCGCGGTGTGGCTGCCGTAGCGCTTTGTCAGATGCTCTACTTCGATCAAAGTGCGCACTCCCCTTTTCATTTCATAATGTCTTTTATTATAGTGATAAATTGTGATAATTTTGCGACAATGGTTTGAAGAAGTGTGAAATCGTGCGCGGGGCTTTGCCAAAAAACGCCGCGGAAACAGGAGCAGCTCCCGTTTCCGCGGCGTTTCGCGGGTTTATTTTGAATCAGAAGTCCATGTCGTTGGGGTAGGTATCATGCCGCACAAAGCCGCCGAGCTCGTCGGTAGTCGTCATGCCCATGGCCAGTGCCTTGCTGCGCATGGCGGCGTAAAATTCCGCGTAGGTCGCCTGCATGTACGGTTCCAAAAAGAAGCCGCCGATGCCGAAGGTGAACACGCAGAGCAGCAGCCAGCCAAAGAAGGACAGCTTGAGGATGAAGAAGTTCCACTTCTCGCCCTCCATCATCTCCTTGCTCAGTTCCATAGCGCGGGTGGCGGACATGTAGGGGTTTTCGGCCAGCAGGTAGGGTACCAGCTCATAGCAATACTCCCAGTAAATGCCCGGCACAATGAGCAACAGGAAGCCCAGCGCGATTTTCAGGTCGGTAAGCAACTGCACCACGATGGGGTTGCCGTAGGGGCGGCGGAAGGTGCTGACGACGGTGGAGACGGGCGTCAGAGACTGGCGGCTCTCCATAAAATAGCGGCAGCGGCCGACGTTGAGCGGGTAGACGACAAACAGTGCCCAGCAAAGCGCGGCAATAGAGCCGATGAGCATACCGACGAAGATCGCCCCCAGCATACTGTCGGGGATACTGTTGACAATGTCATAGGCCGTCGTGTCGTCCGTAACAGTGCTGACAGCCTGATGCGCCGCACTGCCGCTGTTGGCCCCTGCCCCGCCCAGCCCTACAAAGCTGAGCACCAGACAGATCCAGAAGGAACGCCAGTAGCGTCCCTGCAGGGCCTGCTTGGCGTTGGTTTTTAAAAGTTCGCGTGTCCACATAGTGGGTCACCTCCATAATTCATGCTTTAAGGATGGGCAAAGCTCCGATTTGTTCTCGAGGGCGTACAGCACATAGTTGTGTTCGGCTTGTCTTTCATCTATATACTGCATTTTGATTTTGCAAAACATGCGTTTTGCTCACGGTTGCATGCTTTTACTATATGCTTTTATTATAACAGCTTATGGCGCAAATGCAAGTTTTGGCGCGGCGCGTTTTGACGTTTTTGCGCAGTTTTTACTCATGTTCACAAAAATATAAAAAAGTTTGGCATTTTTTGCGGAAAACGCTTGACATTTGTTTGCGGTTTGGCTATAATAATACACGTCGTCAGGGCCACGGCCCACGGCGAAAAGAATATGCGGATGTGGCGGAACTGGCAGACGCGCTAGATTCAGGTTCTAGTTCCCTTAAAAGAGTGTGGGTTCAAATCCCTTCATCCGCACCAAAATCCTCGAACGTTTGTTCGGGGATTTTTTGTTTTAGTGATTTGTTTGGGATGACAAGCATCGTCCCCCGCACCGTAGGGGCGGATTCCGAATCCGCCCGCGGAGCCTTGCCATTACTGCAAACGTCCCGGGTCGCTGGCGAGCATTGACCTCCACAGCGCTGGCGGTTCGCGCTTTTCCGCTATAGATACAGCAACAGCCCCGGTCCTGCATTGGAACCGGGGCTGTACGATTTTATATCAACTTTACGCCATGAAATCCGGCAGGGTCTTGCCCTCCTTCAGCCATTGGTGATACTCGGCGGTAGCGGCAAACTCAACGTCGCCAGCGGAGTTCAGCGCCGTCTCGACCGAATCCTGGATGACACCAATGATAAAGCCGACACCAACGACCTGCATCGCAATATCATTGGAGATGCCGAACAACGAGCAGGCCATAGGGATCAGCAGCAGCGAACCGCCCGCAACGCCGGAGGCACCGCACGCGCCCAGTGCCGACATGATGGACAGCAGGATGGCGGCGGGCAAAGAGACCTCCATGCCCAGCGTGTTGGCCGCAGCCAGCGTCATGATCGTGATGGTGATGGCCGCGCCGTCCATGTTGATAGTCGCACCAAGCGGAATAGAGACGGAGTAGATGTCCTTATCCAGGCCGAGCTTCTCATACAGAGACATATTGACCGGGATGTTGGCCGCGGAACTGCGGGTAAAAAAGGCGGTCAGGCCGCTCTCACGCAGACAGCGAAGCACCAGCGGGTACGGGTTGCGGTGCAGATAGATGAAGATGATCAGCGGATTGATGACCAGCGCCATCAGCAGCATAGTGCCGACCAGCAAAAGCAGCAGGCGGCCATACTGAGTGAAGATAGACAGGCCGTTGTCCGACACATTGACGAAAACCAGTCCCATGATGCCGAACGGTGCCAGGTTGATGATCCAGCGCACGATGGTGGAGACCGCGTCCGCAGTGTTAGCCATAAAGTCCTTAGTCGTGTCACTTCCCAGGCGCTTCATAGCCAGGCCGAACAGACAGGCCCACATCAGGATGCCGATGTAGTTGCCGTTCATGATCGACGCCACCGGGTTGGAAACAATGTTGGCCAGCAGCGTGTGCATAACGTCACCCAGACCCTGCGGCACAACATCCGCCGTGGCGGCCTCGGCCAGAACCAGCGTCTGCGGGAACAGCTTGCTGGTCACCACGCTCAGCGCCGCGGCCACAAAGGTCGTCAGCATATACAGCCAGACAACGGTGCCGAAGCGGCGGTCCAGCTTGGATGAACCCTGTGCCAGTGCGCTGGCAACGATGACGAAAACCAGCACCGGGGCAATGCCCTTCAACGCGCCGACAAACAGGCTGCCGAATTCTTCCAGCCATACGGCACCGGGGCAGATCAGTGCCAGCGCCGCGCCGATAAGCAGGCCGATGGCAATACGCAGGATCAAGCTGGTCTCGTTGTACTTGGCGGCCAGCGACTTGACCGCCTTGGTAAATTGATTCATGTGAAGCTCCTCTTCCTTATTATAATAGTCGGGCACGTTTTGCAGGGTGTGCGCGCCGTTTGCAGCCACCCGCACAGGCGGCTCGCGTGACAATCCACATTATAGCGCATCCCGTGCAGATTGCAAGAGAAGTACAGCTGTAGTGCCATCAAAAACAGTCAATTCTGGTCGGTGTAACGCAGGAAAAAATTGCAAAAAAATGTTTTTGTGTGTGGGATAGGTGTATTTGTATCGCGTACATTTTGCAGCTGCATAGTGCAACAAGTCTACAGCGCCGCAGGGGTCAATGCTTGTCATCGACCCGGGACGTTTGCAGTAATGGCAAGGCTCCGCGGGCGGATACGGAATCCGCCCCTACGGTGCAGGGGGACGATGCTTGCCATCCCAAACAAATCACTAAAACAAAAAATCCCCGAACAAACGTTCGAGGATTTTGGTGCGGTTGTGGAGAGCTAAAACGAACTTTTCTGCATCCTGTGGAGATGCCTCAAAATCCGAGGGTTCGGGAGAATCCCCCGGACTTTCGGGAGAATCTTCCGCGCCGATGGGAATATCTACCGGCATTTTTCCGCCTGTCGGGTCGAAGGTGATCTTGAAGTGGTCGTCATAAAGGTCAACCCGGACAAGGAATGTATCGAACAGGGCGGCCAGATACTTTTTGTTGTTCACATCGCCCGTGCGGTAAATGTCCAGCAGGCTGACGAAATCCTCCCGGTTGATGGGAACCATCTCGGCCTTGGCCGTGTCGATTTTGGCAAGCAGCTGGCCGTGCTCCTGCTCCAGCGCCAGCAAGCGGGCTTTCGTAGTGTCTGTGATGATGCCCATTTCAATCGCCTTCATAATGTTGGCAGTTGAGGTCTCGTTGGAATAAAGCTGTTGCTGCAAGCTCTGCAAGCGGTATTTGATTTCCGTGCGGGCGTTATAGGCCATCGTTTCATCCGCCATCATCTGGATGTTTTCATCGGTGAGCAGCTGCTGCTGAATAGCAACGCCCACGGCCCTCTCAATCTGGTCGCGGCGGACGGCTTTCTTATCACAGCTGTGGTCAGTGCGGCGCTTCTGGCAGGTGTAGTAATAGTGCATGGCCCCGGTCTTGCTGGTGCCAGCAATGCCCGTCATGGGGCTGCCGCAGTGGCCGCAGTACAGCTTCCCGGTCAGCAGGTATTCTTCATAGCCGCTGCGCTTACGGCGGCCCTGCGGATTCTTCTTCACTTTCAATACCTCCTGCACTTTGTAAAAAAGTTCGTCTGAAATGATACGCGGCATACCGCCCTCAACGCGGACATCACGGTAAATGTAGATACCCCTGTACCGCTCGTTGCGGCAGATCGTGTGAAAGCTGCTGCGCCCCCACTCTGCCCCTTTCTTGGTCTTGATGCCCCGGCGGTTCAGATCGCGGGCTATGTCGATGAACGGCTCATAGCACGACACGCGAGTAAAGATTTCTTGCACGATAGCGGCCTCTGCTTCATCCAGCACGACCTTTTGATCTTTGCCGGTCTTGTAGCCAAGCGGCAGGCTGCCGTTGGACATGCACTTACTGGCGTTGTCCATCAGGCCGCGCGAGATGTCTTCGGCCATGTTCTCTGAATAGAACTGATTGACATTCATCATGTTCCGCAGGGCAAAGCGCCCGGCGGCAGTGTCGTCAAAATCTTCCTCGGCGTAGATGGTGCGGATACCATTACTGCGCAGCTGCTCCTCGTTCATCATGGCTTGCAGCATATTCCGGCCCATGCGGTTGGACTTCCATGCAAGGACCACATCAAACTGCCGCAGACTGGCATCTTTCATCATCCGCTGGAAATTCGGGCGGCGGTCCGTTTTGCCGCTGATGGCGCGGTCAGCATATATTTCAATGACGGTCACGCCCTCACGGGCGGCCAGCTCCCGGCACTTGGCTACCTGCTGCTCAATGGAGCAATCACGCTGGTTGGCGCTGGAATAACGTGCGTAGATGACGGCACGGGCTGCGGAATTAGTGTTGATTCGCTTTTTCATGCCGTCACGCTCCTTTCGGGCTTACTCGCGCGCCTTTGTAACATAACCGCCAGCACATCTATTGCAATGATGCTTATTCAGCATATCGGTTACTTCATCGTTCGGAAAATCATAAACATATTGCCCATCTGGCTGTTTTACCTGCTGCGCTCCGTATGGAATAACGAATACGCCCTCTTTGTCACGGAAAATATCATAACTATTATTCCAATCGAATTTTCTGGCTAAATAGGTGTAGATAGAGCGATACAACTTTGAAACGCAGAAAGCCGGTGCAACTATGCACCGCTTTGGAGCATAAGCAGCAATGGATGGAGCATTCTCAACGCACCATTGAATAAGTTCTTCTTTCGGTAGCTTCGGATACTCAACAGACATTTCCTTTAGTGCGTGGATGATATCTGTCTTTTTCATCAGCTTTAGACGTTCAGTGAGCGAGGCCTCTTTAACTTCAACAATAGGGCAGGTCTCAAGGGCTTTCGATACATCGTCAACTTCGCGAATGTGCATATACTCCGGGTTTGGATTCCAGAAAAAAACACGTTGGAGATCTCTTTGTGCTGCTTCTGGCAGTTTTTCAATTTCATCAACAGCTTCTTCAAATTTTATCTGGCCGTGCGATACCACGTTCTTGTTTGTGCCCTTTGCAAAATCACCGCCAAACTCGCCCAATTCCATGGCCAAACGGTACATGTGTTTGCAAGGCAGCTTTCTACGCCTAAAATCACCGCAAGTACAGGATTCAAGCGTGACATGATAAGGTTCTTTTCCAGATCCTTCAAATACTCCCGTTTTGCTTTCTCTGTCAATGTTGCTCGGAGAGGTTGTGGCCTTTTTTCGCAGAAGCAATACGCTTCATCTGGTCAGGCATCGTGTGAATCACATCATCCCAAATTTGGAAGCTGTTTTCCGCCATAATGAAACCTCCTATGTGTGTTTTTGCGTCCTTTTGCTATATTCTTGCATTTTCATGCAAAAACCGTGTGCCTGTGATATAATGCGGATATGCCGGCAATATTTTTGGGAATGGAGTGAAGTGGTATGAACCCCGATGAGTTGAAGGAACTCACTATGCTATTGTCCGGCCTGTCCTACGATGACAAAATCGCGTTCAGGGATTTTCTGATTTCGTTGAAAGGTAGCGCAGATAATTCAGCGCCTCTTTCTTCTGATCGGCTGTCAGACCCATAAACAATTTGATAATTTCTGCATTTAGGCTGTCCTCTTCACTGGGGACAGCCTTTTTTGCTGCCTCCGCTGCTTCTTCATCCCATCCCATGATGTAAGATGGCGTTGTCTCCAGCGCATCGGCGATGGCCTTGATTTTGGACTGGGTTAAATTGCGAAAATCCAGTTCAATTTTGTTGATTGATGTTTTTGACTTGTAGCCAATCCGCTTAGCCAGTTCTTCTTGAGATAGCCCAAGTTCCTCTCTGCGAAGTTTTACTCTTTGCCCGATGGTCATTATTCTATCTCCTTCTGAAATCTTATGAGCCTATTATAGTACATGGTGGACGTAAGGTCAACAAATTTTCGCAATTTTCAAAAAAATAGTTGACATTGGGTCTACATCGTGGTAATATACGCAAAGTAGACAGCAGGTCTACCGAGCAACAGGATGGGAGGTGATAAAAATGACGAACACTGATTTGCTCAAAGAGAAAATCGAGGATTCCGGGTACAAGATGAAGTACATTGCAACGAAGATTGGGCTGTCTTATCAGGGCTTTCTGAATAAACTTCAGAACAAAACCGACTTTACTGCACCGGAAATCAAGGGACTGCGAGAGTTGCTGTGCATTTCTACTGATGAGGCCGAAAAGATTTTTTTTGCCTCGTAAGTAGACTATGTGCCAACTTCAAAAAGGAGGTGAACCAATACGAAACGCTTTATCTGCTGTGCCGTTGCCAAGTGCATCATTGCCGATGCCAAGCGCAAAGGAAAACGCCCGCCGCCTTTTGAGGGCACACGGGCGCTGGTGGAACAGCAAAGCTGGAAGAAAATCATTTACCTTTCAGCAAAAAGCCTTTGGCTGACGCTGAAACCGAAAAGAGGTAAAACACATGGAAAATCAACCTAAAACACCTTGCCCGCCGAGAGAAGAAATTTTCCGGCACTACGGCTACCCAGAAGATACCCCCGACAAAGGCATTGCAGTCGGTAATTGGGAAAAAGACGATGCCTTTGAAAGACTTGCTTTTTTGCCGGAATTGATTCCTTATCTCGACAAAAGCAAAAAAGTCAAGATCATTTTCGACTACGACCCGGATTATCCGAGAGCACTGCTTCAGGTCACTGGGCAAAAACCGTTCGTTATCCCCTCGGAGGATGAAGCGTCAGAGGATAGCGGGAAATAGCCGCAAAACACAAGGAGGAACAGAGATGCCCCCGCAAGAGACAAAGCAAAAGCACCCATTCAATTTATCAGACGAAAAGGCTGAACGCCTTGCGGCGGCAACGCTGGAATTTTACCACTGGTTCATTGAACAGCCCGGTGGCCGCGAAAAGCTGGAAGCCCGCAAGGCCGAACTCCGCAAGCGCGGTTTGATTTGAGAGGAGGATAGAAAATGATGCGAGGACTTGTAATCGCCACCAACGGCGATATGCGGGTGCAGACCTTTACCGCACCGGCGCTGGAGGATGTGCAGAAAGTTGTCGGCGGCTATGTGGAGACCGTTCCCGTCCGCAACATCGAGGGTCACTACCTGCTGATGGTTGACGAGGACGCCCGCCTTCAATGGCCGAGGCCCGTTGTCAACGAGGTTGCCAGCTTTCTGGCCTGCACGAAGATTTTCGGCACTGTAGTTCTGACCAGCGCCTACGGCCCGGAACTGCGTCTGCCCGATGACATTGCCCATGTTCTGGGGGATGTCATCATGGCAACGCTGCCGGGCCGGTGCAGATGGGAGGGTGAAGCATGATCCGTTTGCTGAAAAAGGCAATGCAGTTTGTCTGCCTTGCGCTGATGCTGGTGGTGCTGATGGCCGTGGTTTCCGTGGCCGATGGCGATATGCCCCTGCTGAACGGCGTGATCCTGTTCATCATCTGTCTGCTGGGCGTAAATACCTGCCTTGGAATCTGGTTCAAGCTGGACGATAAGGAGCGTGGCCACCGTGAGTAATCTGCCCGATGCCGCCTACATCCGCAACTTGCGGAACACCGGCTACCGTGACGGCAAAGACCCGACCTACCCTGTCTGCCCAATCTGCGAGCAGACCTGCGAAACCATCTACATCAGCGCAGACAACGAGATCGTTGGCTGCGACCAGTGCATGACGACCCGCAATGCGTGGGAAGTCACCGAATGCTTCGGAGAATGAGAGGTACAAAATGATTGAAGCAAAACAAACCCACTGCGGACAATATAAGCCGTATGGCGATTCTTTCCGCATCTGGAATGTCCAGACGGATCTGCCGCAGGATGAAGTCGTCAAATGGTGCTTTGAAAAGCTCTATTACGGAAAGGTTCTTCCGACTCACGCAGAATGGAAAGCAAACATCATCTATGGAGCGCCCCATTCCAGCGATCCCGGCTATTACTTTGCTGGTTACTACGACATCAGAGAGATTGATGGCGGTTTCGAGTTCAAAGTCTGCGAACCGTTTTGCGACTGACAAGGAGTGTTTTGATGAAGTTCTATTTCACCTACGGCAGCAGCGGCATGGCCTACGAGGGCGGCTGGACGGAGGTTGAAGCTTCATCCAGAGCCACCGCCGTGCAGGCGTTTACCGCTTTCCACCGAGCAGTCAACGGCATAACGGCCTGCTCGGATATCTACACCGAGGCGGAGTTCCGCAAAACCGGGATGCTGGAGGGCGGCAACTTCGGCGCTAAGACACGCGAAAAAATCACCATCATACGGGAGCTTTTCTAAACCCCGCACACAAAGAAAGGAGTATACCACATGGACGGAAATTCCGAACAACTGCAAGTCATCAACTTAAAGCAGCTGCCCATCATCGAGGAGCGGCTGCGGGATGTCAAAGCTAAAATCGAGCAGCGGACCAGCGCCGTCATGGCTCTGGCCGTGACCGAGGAAACCCGCACCGATGTCAAGAAGATCCGCACCGAAGTCCGCAAGGAGTTGGAGGGTTACGAGGCCCAGCGCATGGCCGTCAAAAAGGCCATTATGACCCCCTACGAACAGTTTGAAGCTGTCTACAAAGAATGCGTCTCGAACCCCTACAAAGCCGCCGATGAAGCGCTTGGCAAGAAAATTGCCGATGTGGAGGTCGGCATCAAGCAGCAGAAAGAGGACGATGTCCGGGCTTTCTTTAACGAACTGACCAGCGGCTTCGGGCTGGATTGGCTGAAGTTTGAACAGATGAATCTCAAGGTCACACTGACCTGCACACCCAAAGCCATGAAGGCCGCTATCACCCAGAGCGTCACAAAAATCGTCCGTGACTGCGCCGCGCTGGAGGAAAACCCGGACCGTGATGAAATCATGGTCGAATATCAGAAATCGCTCGACCTTGGCTCTGCCTGCCAGATCGTGCAGCAGCGCCACAAGCAGCTGGAAGCCCAGCGCCGCGCCGCCGAAGAACGCCGCGCCCG
>OHAG01002524.1_pt1 | contig 10033 bp, 9 predicted proteins | sample 1577081 | NCBI WGS metagenome assembly OHAG01 (sample SAMEA3541513, study PRJEB24748) | human gut metagenome | biome: human gut; feature: human-associated habitat; material: faeces | place: China | collected 2012
TTATATAATTATTATTGAAATTATTATTTTTCAAGTGTATAATATTATATATAAAACTAAGGAGGATAATTTTATGAAAAGAACTCTTACTTTCGAAGAATCTATATTTTGTCAGGCATTAGCCACCACTGAATTACTTCATTTATTAAGTGATTCAAACTTTTTGGAAAGTGACTATTACAAAAATTTACAATTTCCAGCAAATAATGATCCTTTAAAATATATCTTGAAACATTCCGGAATTGGCAATCCAGCCACTTTTCAGATGTTTTTATACGCTTTGTTGGTAATGCCTAAGGAGATTTTAAAAAACTCTGAATTTGAAAGAAACTGTGGAGCTTATTTTAATGCTATTATTATAAAATTCATCTATAATTTTGAAACTTATTATTCAAACGAGGCAAATACAGATTTAGCACATATTAATTTTTATAATCATATTCGAAATTCTGTAGCACATTCTAACTGTTGTTACAAAACAATTGAAGGTTGTGACTATGTAATATTTAGAGACGAAGCTCCATTTAACAAAGAACAATGTTGTAAAATAACTATAAAAACTGCTGATGTAGGAACTCTTTTAACAAACCTTCAAAATAAAATAATAGAATACCTTAATCCATCATTAAAAGAATAAAATTTATGAAATGATTCTACTAAATAGTATCCCTAATTTAAAAGTAAAATAAATTAATATCAATTTTGCTTTTAATAGAAACAAAAAGGATGAGAGCGATTCGTATGATTCGCAGCTCATCCTTTCTGATAATTATCTATCTTCTTTCGTTATTTTCCAAATCTTTTTTCAAATCTAATACATAATCTACAGAAACTTCGCAAGTTTTTGCTATTATTTCCGGTGGAAGATTCAATGTAAACATATTGCGTATATTTTTTTACGTTCTTCTTCTTTCCCTTTTTCCACACCGACTTTTATCAAACCATTATCATAACTTTTCTGGTCAAATTCAGTCAATAACATAACACTCACCTCGTTTTTCCATCGGTACAAAAAACGTTCCTATACATCCATAAGAATGAACAAATTTAAATAAAGAAACTTTTAAAATAGCCCTCCACGATATACTTATTGTTCTCTCATTATACAGCTTAAGCAACAAGATAGGCAATTCCTTACTAACCGTAAGTCTACCATATTCTTATTGTATTAACATCCCCAAACCTTCCTTAATTTATCAAAGGCAAAAATAATCTCTTTGTCTCGGCCGTAATCAAAGACAGAAAACTCCAAAGAACCTATCCTCCTATCTGTGGCCTCGGAGCAAGTGTTGGATGCGAGCGTGTAAGCGAACATTCAACGCGCCGCGACTAAAGTCACAGATAGGAGGATAGGTTCTTTGGAGTTTTCGTCAGCTTACGATAAACTAACGTGACTTATTTCGTCTCTTTATAAATTCTTCTCTTTTAATGCTACAGCCTGTTTGATCAGTTCCACCGTTCCATCAATACCTAAGATACTACTATCAATGCAAAGATCATAACTCTTCAAGTCTCCCCACTTCTTAGAAGTGTAGTAATTATAGTAGCTTGCACGCTGCTTATCTGTCTTGATAGCTACGTCTTTGACTTTGGCTTCAGGAACTTCGTACTGTTCCTGGATACGGGACTTTTTGAAAGTCATTGGTGCGTGGATGAATACATTCAGCTTATTGTCATAGTCTTTTAAGGCATAGTCTGCACAGCGGCCTACGATAATACATGGACCTTCATCTGCTACCTTTTTGATGGCATCAAAGGAGGCAAGGAATACCTTCTGGTTGAGTGGCATATCAAAGGAGGCTGCGTTATAGCCTAATGCGTATGGATCCATTACGAGGGAGTAGAGAAAACTTGTGGTTGGTTTCTCATCAAAGTTTTCAAACATCTCTTCGCAGATACCACTTTCTTTGGCTGCTACTTTTAAAAGTTCTTTATCATAAAATGGTATGTTGTAATATTCAGCAAGCTTCTTACCGATTTCTTTTCCGCCGCTTCCGTACTGTCTTCCGATTGTGATTATTGTGTTCATAAGACCACTCCTTTTGTCATTCTTTTCAGGATATGCATAAGCCTTTGCTTTTGCATTTAGTTTTATTATACACTAGTTTTCAGACAATTTCCACAAAAATATTTTGATTTTATTGCGAAATTTATTTATTTTATGCATGATAGGCTGTCAAATCCAATGGACAACAGACACAATTCATCTCCTACCTTAGCCAAAACGGGATTTAAAAGAGGCGAATAAAAAATCAGTAACGGACACCATTCATTTTCTACCTTAGAGCGTATTTGAAAAATGTTCTAGATAGAACTCTTCTTGCTGGAAGTGGACAAAAAAGACCAAAGATATGTCTTTACTCATCCCTAAGCGGATATAGAAACTTATCTTTGATCTTTTTGTTTTTTAATAATTGATCTTAAAGAATAATTTGTTACAATAGTCCTTCAAATCACATATATCAATGAGACAGTACATTAGTAACATACTGCTTTCCAAATTCAATATCCTGAAAAAGCTGTGCCTGCAATGCCTCCACAGAAGAAAAACGAGTTTCTTTTCTGTGATAATGCAGAAGTTCTACGACCATTTCTTCGCCATAAACATCTTTATTGAAATCAAAGATATTGGTCTCGACTGTTTTTTCGCTGGTATTGTTGACGGTTGGCTTGGTTCCGATGTTGGTAATGCCGTAGTAAACTTCGTCTTTCCAGTGGATTTTAGAAACATACACACCATTTGGCGGCAGTAGTTTAAAGGACGGAACTTGCTGGTTAATGGTTGGCACCTGTATGGTTCGTCCAAGTGCATTTCCGTGAAGGATTTCCCCGGAAACACTGTAGTTTCTGCCTAAGAGAGCTTTGGCTTCTTCCATTGCTCCTTTTTCAAGAGAAGCACGAATTCTGGTACTGCTAATATCCTTTCCATTTAATTGTAACTTTTCGACTACAATAAGGTGATATCCGCATTCTTCTTCTAGCTTTTCTAAGTCTGTAATACTACCGGAGCGGTTCTTACCGAAATGGAAGTCTGTTCCGACAACAATTACTTTTGCCCCCACTTTTTCTACGAGGACTTCCCTGATAAATCTGTCAGGGGTTAATGCAGCAAATTCTTTTGTGAAAGGATGCTCAATCAATATGTCGATTCCTCGTTTTTCAAGAATTTCCCGGCGTTCTTTTTTTGTATAGATTTGTTTATATTCTGTATCACCAGTAAGGGTCAGTCTGGTTGGACGGTCAAAGGTAAATACAACGCTTCGCAGTCCGTGAAGCTCCTGTTTTTTTACTTCGTCCATTAGAAGCTGGTGTCCCCGGTGAATCCCTTCAAACTTTCCAAGTGCAACTGCGGTGTCTTTGAAATGAAAGTCTGAGCTTGTTATATATTCCATTTTTTTCCTCCGAAACCGCTAACTTGCGGTATGGATTTTGTATTTTATATCATTCTTATAGTGACCTACAAAAACAACTTATAAGGTTTTAACATCTTCTTTTCCTGAAGCTGATAAATTCCTATAAAGTTTTTCTGATTGTCATAAACACGGAATCTGTTACCAACAGTATAACTGCTATACTGTTTTCCGTCTTTGCCTGACTTTTCTTTCTTACCAAGATTCTCTGTATCCGCTTCTTCCATTTTCATTTGTTCATTAGATGACAAGTCCTCATATAATTGCCAGTTACTAATCGATGAATTTTCATCCAAAGCACACAAAGAAAGAGAAATCGGATTCCCATTATAGAGAAGTTTTTCTCCTTCTTTTTTCACAAAAAAAGCTGGCAGATGCAAAAATACTTCATCGACTGGTACGATATGTTCCAGTAATGTATCAGCATCGCGCATGGCTTCTACTTCTGAAAGGGTGAATCCATCCTCTATCTTAAAAGAAGACACTCTGGTACGGACAAGTCCTGCCATACAGCCGCCGCATCCTGCCTTTTCTCCAATGTCACGACAAAGGCTGCGGATATAGGTTCCTTTTGAGCATGTTACTTCAAAGGTGACGTAAGGCAAATCTATTTTTTTAATAATGATAGAAGAAAGGGTGACTGGACATGGCTTTCTTTCAATAACGATTCCCTGTCTTGCAAGTTCGTAGAGTTTCTTTCCGTTTACCTTTTTAGCAGAATACATCGGTGGAATCTGATTGTAACTTCCCTGGAAAGAAAGGATAATATCTCTTATCTCTTCTTCCGTGACCGCTACTTCTCTTTCTTTTAATGTCTGTCCGCTTGTATCTTCGGTATCGGTTTCTCTTCCAAGCAAAAGAACAGCTTCATACGTTTTATCCCAATCTCCGATAGTGTCACAAAGCTTGGTTGCCTTTCCAAGACACACTGGAAGTACTCCGGTCGCATCCGGATCAAGGGTTCCGGTATGTCCGATTTTTTTCTGATGTACAATGCCGCGAAGCTTTGCCACTACATCATGGGAAGTAAAACCTGGTTCTTTTTTAATATTAAGAATTCCGCTTATCATAAATTGATTCCTGCTTTTCTTCTTGTTCATTTAACTGATGCTCTACCATATGGGTGATATTCATTACGATATCTCTTGGCTGGCCATGTACCGTACAGCCGGCAGCTTTGATATGCCCACCGCCGCCAAATATTTTGGCAATTGCACTGACATCGACTGCATCGTTAGAACGCATACTGACTTTGTAGTTACCATCTTCTTTCTCATAAAGGAGAATCGCACATTCAATGCCATCTGTCACACGAAGCTGGTCAACAATTCCGTCTAAATCGCTGCTGTCGATTCCATAAAAGTCAAAGTCTCTCTTTCGAACGATGGAAAAAATAACCTTTCCATGCAAAAGAATGATACTTTCCATTAATGCACGGCCAAGAATCTGATTCTGCACATAGGACTTCTTGTAAAATGTCCGGTCAATGATATCTTCGGAATGAATGCCTTTTTCAAGTAAAGCACCTGCGGTCTCCATCGTTTTTCTTGTTGTATTGGTATGCTTGAATACACCAGTATCATGAACAATACCCATGTAAAGATCCTGCGCGCATTCAAGGGAAATCTTATCCCAGTCAAACATATCAAACAATACTTCGCAGGTGGAAGAAGCGTCCGGCACGATAAAGCGTAAGTCACCAAATCCCTCATTAGTGAAATGGTGGTCTACGCATATCTTGTATTTTGCTTCTTCAAAATAACCTTTGAAATCATGGAGACGATCTGTATCGGAACAGTCAAGAGAAAAAAACAGGTCATACGGTCCGTCAATCTTCTTTTCCTGTGTAATCTGGTCCGCATATTTTAAAAATGAGAATTTATCCTGTACCGGTTCTAAAAATAATGTTACCTCTTTTTCTGGATACTGTTCCACAATGTAGGTATAGAGTCCGAGACAGGAACCAATGCAGTCCCCGTCCGGATTCATATGACCGGATATGGCAATTGTCTGTGCAGTCTGAACCTGACGTTCAAACTCCTCTTTTCTTTCGGCAAATGTCACATTTTCTCTCTTGTCTGTACTCATTCTTCCGATGCCTCTCTTTCTCTCTCATGCATTGCTGCATTAATCTCGTCAATCTTCTTTGACATACTTACGCCATATTCAATAGACTGGTCAAGAATAAAGCGGACATCTGGTGTATTTCTTAAGTTAATACTTCTTGCTAACTCACGGCGGATATAACCGTGAGCACTTCTGAGCCCTTCTAAAGTAGATTCCTGTGCCTCTTTATCACCGAGTACGCTGATATAAGCTTTACAGGTCTTTAAATCCGGAGCTACTTCCACAGACACAACAGAAGTCATCGGAGCGATTCTTGGGTCTTTGATTTCTCTGGAAATAATACGGCTCAGTTCTTTTAATACCTCGGAATTAATTCGAGTATTTTTTACACTGTTCTTTCTCATAACAGTACCTCCTGTTATCTAGGAATTTCTTCCATTACGAAAGCTTCAATCTGGTCGCCTTCTTTAATATCGTTGTATTTTTCAAAAACGATACCACATTCGAAGCCTGCTTTTACTTCTTTTACGTCATCTTTGAAACGTTTCAGGGATGCAAGTTCTCCTTCGTAAATAACGATACCATCACGAACGATACGGGACTGTGCGTCTTTTGTAATCGTACCATCCAGTACATAACATCCAGCGATTGTTCCAACACCGGAAGCTTTGTAAATCTGACGTACTTCTACATGACCGATTACTTTTTCTCTGTAAACAGGATCTAACATACCCTTGATCGCTGCTTCGATATCTTCAATTGCGTTATAGATGACACGGTATAATCTCATGTCAACTTTTTCTCTCTCTGCTGCAGCCTTTGCCATCGCATCTGGACGTACATTAAATCCGATGATGATTGCATTAGATGCAGAAGCTAAAATTACATCAGATTCGTTAATGGCACCTACACCACCATGTACAACTTTAATCATAACTTCCTCATTGGAAAGCTTCATAAGACTCTGTTTTACAGCTTCTACAGATCCCTGTACATCGGCCTTTACGACAAGGTTTAATTCTTTTACGTTACCAGCCTGAATCTGATCAAATAAATCATCAAGGGACAACTTATTCTTTGTCTCTTCGAGCATCTTTTCTCTTCCATATGCGATAAATGCATCAGCAGTTGCTCTTGCTTCTTTTTCATTTCCGTGAGCCATAAGGACCTCGCCGGAGAATGGTACATCGTTAAGACCAAGAATCTCTACTGGGGTAGATGGGCCTGCTACTTTTACACGGTTACCTTTGTCATCCATCATCGCACGAACACGGCCAAATGCATGACCTACGTTAATGCTGTCTCCTACATGAAGCGTACCTTTCTGGATAAGGATTGTAGCAACTGGTCCACGGCCTTTATCAAGTTTCGCTTCGATAACAAGACCTCTGGCTCTTCTCTTCGCGTTTGCTTTCAGCTCTAATACTTCTGCTGTAAGAGTAATCATCTCTAAGAGTTCATCAATTCCTTCGCCTGTCTTAGCAGAAACTGGTACAAATACGGTACTTCCACCCCAGTCTTCTGCGATAAGGCCGTATTCAGTAAGTTCCTGTTTTACACGGTCAACGTTGGCACCTTCTTTATCAATCTTGTTAACTGCAACGATAACTTCTACCTCTGCAGCTTTTGCATGGTTGATTGCCTCGATTGTCTGTGGCATAACACCGTCATCGGCAGCAACAACTAAAACAGCGATATCTGTTGCCTGTGCTCCACGCAGACGCATGGAAGTAAATGCCTCATGACCTGGTGTATCTAAGAATGTAATCTTTTCTCCGTTAATCTCTACCACATAAGCGCCGATATGCTGTGTGATTCCGCCAGCCTCGCCTGCTGTAACGTGTGTGGAACGAATCGCATCAAGAAGAGAAGTTTTACCGTGGTCAACATGACCCATTACACAGACAACTGGTGGTCTGCTTGTTAAATTTCTTTCGTCCTCTTCTTCCTCTTTTAAGAGTTCTTCGATGACATCAACTTTTACTTCTTCCTCTGCGATACAGTTATATTCTAAAGCGATTTCTGCTGCATCATCAAAAGAGAATTCTGTGTTGATGGTTACCATCTGTCCTGCCATGAAAAGCTTCTTGATAATAACAGAAGGCTGAACCTTACAAGCATCTGCCAAATCCTTTAAGGATACTGGATCTGGGAGAGTGATGTTACGGATTACATCTTCCTTTGGCTCTTCCTGCTTTGGTGGCTGTACTGGAGCCTGCTGCTTCTTATTGTTCTTCTGCTTTCTTGAGCTGCCAAAATCATTATTGCGGTTATTGCGGCGGTTGTTCTTGCCACCACGGTTGTCATTTCGGTTGTTTTCCTTGTTGTCACGGCTGTGCTCACGATTGATGTCATGGCGGTTTTCTTTGCCGTTTCTTGTTTCTTTTGCGTTAATCGGAGTATCTCCCATAGAAGGCCTGTTTCTTCTGTCATTTCCGTTACGGTTATTGTTACGGTTATCTCCGCGATTATCATTACGCCCGCCACGGTTGTCGTTATTACGATTATTATTTCTTCCGCCGCCACGGTTGTCATTTCGGTTGTCGTTACGGTTGTTACGGCCGCCACGGTTATCATTTCGGTTATTATTTCTGCCATCGCCGCGGTTTTCATTACGTCCATTACGATTGTCGTTATTGCGGTTGTTATTTCTTCCGTCCCCACGGTTGTCGTTACGATTATTATTTCTATCTCCACGGTTATCATTTCTGCTACCGCGATTATCGTTGCTACGGCTTTCATTGTTACCGCGGTTGTTACCAGATTCTTTTTTCTGGAATTTTGCTTTTAATTTATCTACATGTTCATCTGATACTGTACTCATATGACTCTGTACTTCAACTCCCTGCTGTTTTAACTCTGCTATAATTTCTTTGCTGCTTTTATCTAATAACTTTGCTAACTCATGTACTCTCATTTTTGGCATACACTATCCCTCCATATTCAGACTTATTTTTTTTACGATTGATTTTGCAAAACCTTCATCTAAGATACAGATGGAAGCCCTGTACGCTTTACCTATCCAATGCCCTAATTCCTCTTTGGTCGCAAAGATTTCCATAGGCACTTCATAATACTTACACATGTTCCGGAACAATTTTTTTGTATTGTCAGAAGCATCTTCTGCTACGATTACCAGACAGGCATTGCCGGATTTTACTTCCTTTTCGGTAGAAAACTCTCCGCTGGCAACCTTTCCTGCCTTAGCAGCAAGCCCTAGCATAGATAATACTTTACTGTTTTGTGTCAAGTTCCTTCAACTCCTCTTCTAATCGGTCATATATCTCATCAGGAATGGAAATCTTTAAAGAACGTTCCAGTCCTTTTGAACGTCTTGCTTTCTGAAGACACTCCGCAGAAAAACAAAGATATGCACCTCTGCCATTCTGCTTTCCTTTTGCATCAAGGACAACTTCATTCTCCGGTGTCTTGATAACCCGGATCATCTCTTTTTTTGTCTTCATTTCACGACAGCCCACACACTGTCTAAGTGGTATCTTCTTTCCCATAACTGTTCACCAGATTCCATTCTTACTGTTCGTCTGTGTCTGCTTCCTCAGAAGAAACTTCCTCAAAAGAATCCTCTGCTGTTTCTGGTTCTTCTGTTACCTCTTCTGCCTCAAAATCTGCTGTTGCTTCGCTTGCGGAAACTTCTGGCTCTTCTACAGGTGCTTCAAGGTCAAAATCTTCTGCCTCATCAAGATCACCAAAATCTTCTCCGAAGTCTAATTCTTCTGCAAGCTCTGCTGCCTGGCTTTCACTCTTAATATCAATCTTATATCCTGTAAGCTTTGCTGCAAGACGGGCATTCTGTCCCTCTTTACCGATGGCAAGTGAAAGCTGGTAGTCTGGAACAACAACGCGTGCGCTCTTTTCCTCTTCGTCTACATCTACAGAGACTACATTGGATGGGCTTAATGCGTTCTCGATCAATACTGCTGGATCATCATTCCATTCAATAATATCAATCTTTTCTCCACGTAAGTCACTTACGATTGCATTAACACGCGCTCCGTTAATACCTACACATGCTCCTACAGGATCTACATTAGGATCGTTAGATGCTACTGCAATCTTTGTACGGGAACCTGCTTCACGGGCAATGCTCTTAATTTCTACTGTTCCATCATAAACTTCTGCAACTTCTTTTTCAAAAAGTCTCTTAACAAGTTCTGGATGTGTTCTGGAAACTAAGATCTTAGGTCCCTTGTTTGTATCTTTTACTTCTACGATGTACAGTTTGATACGGTCTGTTGGCTTAAATACTTCGCCTTTAACCTGCTCTTTTTCTGTGAGAACAGCATCTGTCTTATCATCAAGACTTACACTGATATTCTTTCCATTATAACGCTGTACTACACCTGTTACGATGTCTTTTTCTTTATGTGCGAAATGCTCGAATACCACTCTTCTTTCTTCTTCTTTAATCTTCTGCACAATAACACTTCTTGCATGCTGTGCTGCGATTCTTCCAAAGTTCTTTGGAGTAACTTCGATATTTACTACATCCCCAAGTTCATAATGGAAGCGAATCATCTTTGCATCTGCTAAACTGA
>OHAG01002526.1_pt1 | contig 10017 bp, 6 predicted proteins | sample 1577081 | NCBI WGS metagenome assembly OHAG01 (sample SAMEA3541513, study PRJEB24748) | human gut metagenome | biome: human gut; feature: human-associated habitat; material: faeces | place: China | collected 2012
TGGAGAGGCAGCAGCCATTTTTTTAAACAGAATCGGTTTTTTTGTGATGGCTTTGTTTCTTTTGATTTTTATGATATTTTGTTTTATATTTTATCGAAAAGTCAGAAGGGAACAGAGCCTTTTCTTCATATATGAAGTGTTGTGCTGGTTCTTTTTTCTTATGGGAGGTATTGCGTTTTTTAGAGCCAGCTATTTTAATGAGATTGACCGGATACTTTCTAAAAAACATTGACCGGATACTTTCTAAAAAACATTGACCGGCACTCTGATTGGGCAGGTGGAATATGTCAGACAGAATGCTGAAGGGGAGTACCAGATTACAGTGAGAGAGAATTCTTTTGTAGTAAATGAAAACCATTTAAAAGACAGAATAAAAAAGAATTTGAAAAAATGTAGTATAAGTAGTATAAAAAGCAATTTGAGACAAACAAAAAAACTGGCGGGAAAATGCCGTCTTGTAAAGATTCCCGTATCAAAAGAAAAGATTTACCCAGGAGATTTTATTACTTGTACAGGAAAGTTAAAAGCAATAGAAGAACAGACAAATCCGGGACAATTTAATACAAAAATATATTATTATTCTGTAGGTATCCGTTATCAGTTTTTTGGAGAAAATCTTACAAAAAAGAGAGAAAGCCCGTTGTCTTTGCATCGAATAGCAGGAAGCGTTAGAGAAAAGATAGATGCGATATACAGACATATCCTATCTGATACAGAATATGCATTGTTAAAAGCGATATTTCTTGGGGATAAGACAGATCTTTCAAAGGAACAGAAACATTTATATGAAGAAAATGGCATGGCGCATCTTTTAGCTGTTTCCGGTCTTCACGTTTCTATCGTTGGGGGAATGTTGTTTCGGTTTCTTAGAAAAAAGGGCCGCAGTTATGCATTTTCCTGTATAGTTGGAAGTGGAATTTTATTTTTTTATGCGGTTATGACGGGATTTGGCAATTCCGTTTTCCGAGCGGCAGTCATGTTTTTTTGCTTTTTGCTGGCACAATATTTTGGTGCAGAATATGATATGATTTCTTCAATGAGCCTGGCGGGAATACTAATGTTGCTGGAACACCCCTGGAGACTTTTAGAAAGCGGATGTGTGATTTCTTTTGCATCTATATTTTCTATCGGGATGATTTTGCCCATTGCAAAAGAACTTTTGGAAAAGCGCAGCCAAAACAGACTTATAGCAGGGGAATTTCCTGCAGAGAGTCCCGGAAAGAAAATAATTCGGCAGGCCTTTTTTGCAAATATCGTCATTTCTATGAGCATAACTCCTTTGTTGCTACGCTTTTTTTATCAGTGGAGTCCTTATAGTATTTTGCTGAATCTGTTTGTTATTCCAGCAATGAGTCCGCTATTGATTAGCGCAGTTTTAGGAGGGCTGCTTGGATTTTTTAGCTATGTGGCAGCTTTTTTAGGATGCATTCCTGCGGTAGTATTGCTGCGGACTTTTGAGATGATTTTTCGATTGGTGAAGCAGATTCCAGGGGCAGTGATTGTAACAGGATGCCCTCCCTGGTGGGAAATTCTGTTTTTGTATCTCATTGAGATTAGTTTTTTCTTTTTATGGTATTATCGTCAGAAGGGTTTCAGTGTGATTTTTTGTCTTTTCCTGATAGCAGGAAGATGTTTTTTCACTGTACCAGCTCTTAAGATCACAATGCTTGACGTGGGACAGGGAGAATGTATTTTCATAAAAATGCCAACAGGAGAAAGTATGTTGATTGATGGTGGCAGTACTTCTAAGAAAAATATTGCGGAGTATACGCTGGTACCGGCACTTAAATACTATGGGACAGACCATTTAGACTATGTTATAATAACTCATACAGATGAAGATCATATTTCTGGAATAAGAGAGTTGTTTGAGCAGAATTATCCAATAAAGCATATCGTTTTGCCAGATACAAAAGCTATGAATAGCAGTAACGCTATACAAAAGGCTGGGAAGAAAAAAGGATATTCCTTCTTAAAAATAAGCAGAACAGATCAACTGAACTTTGGTGCAATTCATCTGCGCTGCCTGCATCCCCAAAAGGGATGGGAGGCAGAAGATACCAACAGTGGTTCTCTGGTATTGTATCTTACTTATGATAAATTTACCATGTTATTTACAGGAGATTTAAATGGAGAACAGGAATCTCTATTAGAGCCAGACAGAGGAGAAGAAAGCATGCCGAGTGTAAATATTTTAAAAGTGGCACATCATGGCTCTAAAAATTCTACAACAAAAAGTTTCTTGGAAGAATTCCAGCCGCAAAAGGCGATTATATCTGCCGGAAAGAATAATCTATATGGACATCCGCATAAAGAGACAATAAAGAAACTTCAGAAAAATGGAGCGGATATTTATGGAACACTGTGGGGTGGAGCAATTATAATCGAAAGTGATGGCCAGAAATATAAAATAAATTATTTTAAAAGAGGATAATTATTTATAGCTGTGTATGCAAGCAGTTTCCTGCTTTAATAATCACACATAGAATCGGAGAGTGTATCATGAAAGAACTAACAAAACAGATAAAAGAAAAGTCTTTTCATAAAGTTTATCTTCTAACAGGAGATGAGCCGTATCTTGTCCTTCAGGCAAAACATATGCTGAAAAATGCGATGATAAAAGAAGGAGATACGATGAACTATGCCGCTTTTACAGACGGTAAAATAGATTTAAATACTTTGCAGGAACTTGCATTTACCTATCCGTTTTTCAGTGAGAAGCGACTTCTTCTTTTGGACGGAACAGGAATCTTAAAAACAGGAAAAGACGAATTTGTAAGCATTATGGAAAATATGCCGGAGACAACTTGTATTATTGTCTGTGAGCCAGAAGTAGATAAGCGTTCAAAAGTGTATAAATGGATAAAAAAGAATGGTTACGTTGGAGAATTTTTAAAGAAAAATCAGACAGAAAAAGTTCTTCTCCGCTGGATTGCTGCTTTACTTGGCAAAGAAAAGAAGCAGATTCGTGAGAATAATGCCCGATATTTCCTGCAAAAAACAGGAGATGATATGTTTCAGATAAAAAATGAGATTGATAAACTCATTGCCTACGCTGGAGACCGCGAGGAAATCACCCAGGCAGACATTGATGCCGTGGCTTCTGGAGAAGTACAGGACAAGATTTTTGACTTAGTAGATGCCATCGCCCGTAAAAATAAGGCAGCAGCTCTTAGTTATTACAATGACCTCATTCTTCTAAAAGAACCCCCAATGCACATTTTATTTTTAATTGTGCGCCAGTACCGAATCCTGCATATCATTGCTAACATGCGAGGACTCCGCAAACCAGAAGATGCCATTGCTAAAACCGCCGGAATCCCACGCTTTGCCATTCGCAAAAATGAACAGCAGCTTAGGGGGTACGGAGAAAAAATGTTGGAAAAATGCATCGAAGAATGCATCCAGATAGAAGAAGAAATAAAAACTGGACGAATTAATGATCAAATAGGAGTGGAGAGTTTGCTTTGCAGACTAATGCTTTAATCCTGAGCTGCCGCAGGCAGGAGACACCCGCAAAGAGAGGCTATCCCCTATATTTGTGACTTTAGTCGCGGCGGTTTGAATGTTCGCTTAACCGCTCACATCCAACACGCCGCGACTAAAGTCATAAATAGGGAGTATAGGAGGGCTTTTGTTCGTCTGGTTTACCTAAAATAAAAAAATCTCCGAAAAGCAGCCGCTCTTTTCGGAGATAAACGTTTTATTCTAATTAAGCAATTCCGTTAACCGCTTTTGTAAGACGGGAAACTTTTCTTGCTGCTGTGTTCTTATGGAAAATTCCTTTAGAAGTAGCTTTGCTGATTTCAGAAATAGCAACTGTTAAAGCAGCCTGTGCAGCTTCTTTGTCACCCTTTGCTACAGCAACTTCTACGTTCTTGATACAAGTTTTTACTTTAGATTTAATAGATTTGTTCCTTAATGTCTTTGTTTCGATAACTAAAATTCTTTTTTTTGCAGATTTGATGTTAGCCAATCTGTACACCTCCAAATATTATTACTTATAATTTTTATGTTTATATTGTTTTGCATTATTTCGGACACGGACAATCTAATGTAAACATACTATTATATTTTATTGATTTTTGGGCTATTTGTCAAGTGGAAAATGAAAATTTTTAAGGAAAAAAATTTTTAGATATATTAAAATTAGTATGGCTATGTATATTAAAGTTATTTTTGTAACATAATACTTGATGATAATGAAAAGGGAGGGACTCTTATGAATATACAACATTCTTTTTCTCATACAGACTTAGCATTGGAACTAAAAGACGAGCTTGAAGAATCCCTAGAAGAGCAGCAGGCCTTTGACGGAATCAAAATTCAGCAGGAGCGTATCGGAGAGCGGGGCCTGCAGGAAACAGTGATTGAGATTGACAGTGAGGAGGGGGAGAAACAGCTTGGAAAACCACGGGGAATCTATGTGACACTTGAAGGGAAAAATATGGCAGGGAATGATGGAAGCTTTCATGAGGAAATGAGCGAATGTCTTGCAAAGCGGCTGCAGTCCCTGCTTTCAGGAAAAAGAAAGCTTTTATTTATTGGACTTGGAAATGGGGAGGTGACACCGGATGCCCTTGGTCCGCTTGTGATTAAAAACCTTTTTATAACAAGACATCTGACTGGATGGAAAGAGATAGAGGGATGTCCAGCGGTTGCCGCACTTGCACCGGGAGTTATGGCACAGACAGGAATGGAAACAGGGGAGATTGTCGAGGGGATTGTGAAAAAGATTCACCCAGATGCGCTGGTAGTGATTGATGCGTTAGCGGCGAAGAGTTCGGAAAGGCTTAACAGGACAATACAGATTAGTAATACGGGAATTGCGCCAGGGTCGGGTGTTGGAAATCATCGGAATGAGATTACGGAAAAAACGATGGGGATTCCAGTGATTGCGATAGGTGTTCCAACCGTAATTTCCATCCCGTCATTGGCTTGTGATATTATGGAAGCTTTTTGTGCTTCTCAGGGCGAGGGAATGGAAGATATCTTTTGTTCGTGGCCGGGAAAGGAAAAGTATCATTTTTTAGGGGAAATTTTAGATGAAAAGTTGTGGGAACTTTTTGTGACACCGAAGGAAATTGATGAGGCAGTAAAGCGAATTAGTTATACGCTTTCGGAAGGGATTAATCAGTTTGTTGCAGGGAGGATTTTCTAAATCAAATCATAAATAAAAAGGACAGGCATAAGCTTATATTATAAGAATTATCTTGAGTGTTTGTATAATCATGCAATCAATTATGTGATCAGGAAAAGGGAATTGTTTTTGCTAATAAGTTATTTGGAAAATTGCTATAAGCTATTTTCTTGGGAGGGATTATGCAAGAGAGAAATTTAAAGGTAATAGAAGGTTTATTGTTTGTTCTTTTTATTTTGTTATGGGGCTTATTTTTATCGGGAGGAAGTGGAAAGGTAAAGCGGAGAACACTCTCTTTATGGCAATATATTCCGGTGCACACGGAGGTGTTTCATGATTTTTTTGAAAATAGTATAAGAAAAGGGCAGTATGAATTGACGCCAATTCTTGGATACGATACATACGAGGGGGGAAAGGGAATGCTCCTTCCTTTTTTTCGAAATGGAATGCAGGAGGAGCTTTTCCCAATTCAAAGATTTGCGCTTGATTACTGGAAAGGAAAGGAGTACTATAAGGCAAAATACAGTGATACGGTGCCGGATTATTTTACAGAATCGGATGATCAGTCTGTAGAAGAAAAGAAAAAAGATCCTGGAAAAATGAAGCAGATGGGAACGGGAAGAGCCTATACAATAAAAGAACTGGCAAGTTATTCTTTTTTGCTGGAACATTTTTATATTGTGGATGAGACAACATCTATGACAAAACAGGATTTAAATGGAACAAAGCTTGTGACGATGGATTTGTCTGCAAAATTAGGAAAGGAGGAGCCACTGGTTCTTATTTACCATACACACGGAAGTGAAACGTACAAAAAGGTAAATGGAAAAGAAGGTTCTGTGATTGAAGTAGGAACTGCTCTGACAAAAGAACTGGAAAATGTCTACGGAATAAAAACGGTACATGACAAATCTGTTTATGATATGGTAGACGGACAACTTGACCGCAATGCCGCTTATAACTTTGCAGGTGATAGTGTGGAGGCGGCACTTAGGAAAAATCCTTCGGTAAAAGTAGTGATTGACCTGCACAGGGATTCTGTAGAAAATAATATACACCTTCGCACAAAAGTCAATGGAAAGTCTGCAGCACAGATTATGTTTTTTAATGGAGTCAGCCGCCTTGCAAGTAAGGGGGATATCGGTTATCTTTATAATCCAAACAAGGAGGCAAATCTGGCATTCAGCCTGCAGATGCAGCTTTTATGTGGAAAATATTATCCAGATCTGACACGAAGAATCTATATAAAAGGCTATCGTTATAACCTTCATTTGGCAAAAAGAGCGATGCTTGTGGAGGTAGGAGCACAGAACAATACAGTGGAGGAAGCGAAAAATGCAATGAAACCATTAGCTGAGATGCTATATCGGCTCTTATCTGGAGAAAAATCTTATAAAAAGAATTAAAAATATATGTAGAACTACAAGTAAAATTATATTTTTGTTGTTTCTTTTTTGAACACGAGACTGTGCTGTATAGAATTTTGAACAGATAATTTGCAATTACAAAAAATAAATTGACAAACGATAAGGTTTATGTTTTAATAATATCAGAAAATTTGATTTTTCAAATCAAACCGTTGAAGCGGAGATAAAAATAGTTGTGCATATACAGAGAGTCCGGGCAGGTGAGAGCCGGGTTAAACGCAGATTATTAAATGGACCGTGGAGGGCACAGTCAAAGGTTTTATGAAAGTTTTTGTTAACTAACAGGAATCTTCTTTAACATATAGGATTTAGAACAAGATTCAGAAAGTTTCAGGAATTTAGTACACTGTGACGTGAGGGCATACGTCAGTTGCCAGGGATATGATGGTATCCTTCAGAGCGCACATTTTGTGAATCAAGGTGGCACCGCGGATGTGAAAGAATAACATTTTGATAATACACCCGTCCTTGACAAAGTAGTAATACGTTGTCATGGACGGGTTTTTTATTTCACAGGATATATTCTTATGAAATAGTTTCGCATTTCCTACATTAATTCCATCAAAAAGAATCCACATGACAACAACGAAAGTACAAAGATGGAGGCATAAGTTATGATTAAAGAAGCAATTATCAAATTAAGCAAAAAAGAAGATTTAAGTTATGAGATGGCACAGGCTGTCATGGACGAGATTATGAGCGGCGAGGCAAATGATATTCAAAAAAGTGCCTATCTTACTGCACTTGCCATGAAAGGTGAGACAATTGACGAGATTACTGCTTCTGCAGCAGGAATGAGAGAGCATTGTACAAGACTTCTTAATGATATGGATGTGTTAGAAATTGTAGGAACCGGTGGAGATCGTTCTAATTCCTTTAATATTTCTACAACTTCTGCACTTGTCATTTCCGCTGGAGGAGTTCCGGTTGCAAAGCATGGAAACAGAGCGGCTTCCAGTAAATGTGGTGCGGCAGATGTGTTAGAGGCACTTGGAGTAAATATTACCGTTTCACCAGCACAAAGCGCACAGATGTTAAAAGATATCAATATCTGTTTCCTTTTTGCACAGAAATACCACACAGCGATGCGCTATGTGGCAAATGTACGAAAAGAATTAGGAATCCGTACTGTATTTAATATTTTAGGCCCACTTTCCAATCCGGCTGGTGCCAATATGCAGGTTATGGGCGTGTATGATGAAAAACTGGTAGAACCTCTCGCAAGAGTACTTTCCAATCTTGGAGTAAAAAATGCAATGGTTGTATACGGACAGGATTGTCTTGATGAGATTTCCATGAGTGCCAGGACAAGTGTCTGTGAAATTAAAGATGGAAAGTTCCGTTCTTATGAGATTGAACCAGAACAGTTTGGATTTAAGAAATGTGATAAAGAAGAATTGGTCGGTGGTACACCGGAAGAAAATGCAAAGATTACCCTGTCAATCTTAAATGGTGAAAAGGGTCCAAGAAGAGAAGCGGTTTTAATGAATGCCGGAGCAGCTTTCTATGTTGCAGGAAAAGCAGATACTTTAGAAGATGCTGTGAAGCTTGCTGCGGAGATCATTGACAGTGGAAAAGCAAAGGCAAGACTGGATGAATTTATTAAGTTATCAAATCAGGAATAAAAAATTGCAAAGGCAGAGAACTCATGATAGAATAGGACAGATAGAATTAGATCAGCACAAAAAGATTCTGAGAGTACATATTATAAAATAGGAGGAAACTGCCTTGGCTGGAATTGACCAGAGTAAAATAAGAAATTTTTGTATTATAGCACATATTGACCATGGAAAATCAACTTTAGCAGACCGTATTATCGAAAAAACAGGATTGCTGACAGATAGAGAGATGCAGAACCAGGTTCTTGACAACATGGATTTAGAGAGAGAACGTGGAATTACAATTAAGTCTCAGGCGGTACGTATTGTATATCATGCTGAGGACGGAGAAGAGTATATATTCAACTTAATCGATACACCAGGTCACGTCGATTTTAACTACGAGGTAAGCCGAAGTCTTGCTGCCTGTGAGGGAGCGGTACTTGTCGTGGATGCGGCACAGGGAATCGAAGCACAGACACTTGCAAACGTATATTTGGCATTAGACCATGACCTTGAGATTATGCCAGTTATCAACAAGATTGATCTTCCAAGTGCAGACCCGGATCGTGTTGTAGAAGAGATAGAGGATGTTATCGGAATCGAAGCGCAGGATGCGCCAAAGATTTCTGCGAAAAACGGAATCAATATCGAGCAGGTCTTAGAGCAGATTGTAAAGAAGATTCCTGCACCAGGTGGAAGCCCGGAGAATCCATTACAGGCACTCATTTTCGATAGTGTATATGATTCTTATAAAGGAGTTATCATTTTTGCACGTATCATGGAAGGAACCATTAAAAAAGGTACAAATATGCTGATGATGGCAACTGGTGCGAAAGCAGAAGTTGTTGAGGTTGGAACCTTTGGTGCAGGCCAGTTCTTCCCGTGTGATGAGCTTTCTGCCGGTATGGTCGGATATATTACAGCCAGCCTTAAAAATGTAAAAGATACCCGTGTGGGTGATACCGTTACAGATGCCGATAATCCATGTGCAGAACCCCTGCCAGGTTATAAAAAGGTAAACTCTATGGTATTTTGTGGAATCTATCCGGCAGATGGAGCCAAATATCCGGATTTAAGAGATGCTTTAGAAAAATTACAGCTTAATGATGCAGCACTCCAGTATGAGCCGGAAACTTCGGTTGCATTAGGTTTCGGTTTTCGTTGTGGATTCTTAGGCCTTTTACATTTAGAGATTATTCAGGAACGATTAGAAAGAGAATATAACCTTGACTTAGTAACGACTGCACCGAGTGTTATTTACAAAGTACACCAGACGGATGGAACAGTATTTGACTTAACAAACCCGACAAACCTTCCAGATCCATCCACCATTGAATATATGGAAGAACCAATCGTATCCGCGGAAATCATGGTAACCAAAGAATATGTTGGTGCTATCATGACACTTTGTCAGGAACGCCGCGGAACCTATATTTCTATGGAGTATATGGAAGAAACGAGAGCGCTCCTTAAATACGAACTGCCACTTAACGAGATTATCTATGACTTCTTCGATGCTTTAAAATCCCGTTCCAGAGGCTATGCCTCCTTTGACTATGAGATGAAAGGTTACCAGCAGTCCGACCTTGTGAAGTTAGATATTCTTATTAACCGTGAGACCGTGGATGCTCTTTCTTTCATTGTGCATTCTTCCACAGCTTACGAACGTGCAAGAAAGATTTGTGAGAAATTAAAAGAAGAAATTCCAAGACATTTATTCGAGATTCCAATTCAGGCAGCCATCGGAAGCAAGATTATCGCTCGTGAAACCGTAAAAGCTGTTCGCAAAGACGTACTTGCAAAATGTTACGGCGGTGATATTTCCCGTAAGAAGAAGCTTCTTGAAAAA
>OHAG01002529.1_pt1 | contig 10000 bp, 6 predicted proteins | sample 1577081 | NCBI WGS metagenome assembly OHAG01 (sample SAMEA3541513, study PRJEB24748) | human gut metagenome | biome: human gut; feature: human-associated habitat; material: faeces | place: China | collected 2012
CAAAGGGCTGTGCCCTTTGGAACGAGGAACGGTGTCGCCGCGCGTGCCCGCTTTGCGGGCAGGGCGGGAACACCTATTGCACGAAAATACCCCGAAAACTTTCCGGTTTTCGGGGTATTTTCGTGTTTGTTAAAAATGACCCGGCGGAGCCGGGCCATTTCTGTCGCGCCGGAGGCACTCCATTCCACGCGCTGTGCGGTCTGATGGTGAAACGGGTGCTGAAATCTCGCGCGGCGGGACACGGCGGCAGAGCCGCCTGTGTCCCTTGGTATGCGCCCGGAGAAGAAAATCTTCACTCTCCACTCCTCGCTCTCCGCTCTCTTTTCAGCTCTTTACGAGGATTTAACATTTTTTCCTCGGTTGGCTCTTGACGTTCGCGGAAATTTTACGCATAATAAGAATGGACAAAAAGATTTCCGGCTATGCTGTTTCAGCATGGGTCGCCTACCGAAAGGAGATCAGCATAATGAACGAAGAATTAGAGCTGCTTCGCGACAAGAAGGGCTTCATTTGCGATATGGACGGTGTTATCTATCACGGCAACCGTCTGCTGCCCGGTGTACCTGAATTTGTAGACTGGCTGCAGCGTGAAAACAAGAGCTTCCTCTTTCTGACCAACTCCTCCGAGCGTTCGCCGCTCGAGCTGCAGCAGAAGCTGGCCCGTATGGGTCTGGAGATCGGTGAGGAGCATTTCTACACCTCTGCTCTGGCTACGGCAAAGTTTATCGCCAGCCAGAAGCCGCACGCATCTGCGTATGTGATCGGTGCCCCCGGTCTGGTCGGTGCGCTGTACGAGGCAGGCATCGTGATGAACGATGTTGACCCGGATTACGTTATTGCGGGCGAGACCAACACCTACAACTATCAGACCATTCTCAAGGCCGTTGATCTTATCAATAAGGGCGCACGCCTGATTGCCACCAACTCCGATTTGACCGGCCCGTCCGAGCAGGGCATTATTCCGGCATGCCGCGCACTGGTTTCTCCGATTGAGCTGGCCACCGGCAAGACCGCATACTATGTCGGCAAGCCGAACCCGCTGATGATGCGTACCGGTCTGCGCCTGCTTGGTGTGCACTCGCACGAGGCGGCTATGATCGGCGACCGCATGGATACCGATATTGTTGCCGGCATCGAAACCGGTCTGGACACCGTTCTGGTGCTCTCCGGCTGTACTTCCCGTCAGGATGTGGAGAATTACGCGTACCGTCCGCACTTTATTCTGGATGGTGTCGGCTGTATTCCGCCGCAGGCATAAAATTGCTGTCTAAATCGAATAGCGCAAAAGCCTTTCCGAAAAATTCGGAAAGGCTTTTTTTATTGGATAAAGAATGGACAATTCTATGCTATACTAAATACAGGAAAAGGATAGACCAATGACAGATAGAGAGGGGGCATTCCCATGGCAGGACACATTCTTTTAGCGGAGGATGACAAGGCGTTATCCGCGCTGATGCAGGATTTCTTTCGGGCGGCAGGCGTGGCGGTGACACCGGCGTATGACGGCGAACAGGCGCTCGTGCTGGCACAGGAGCAGCCGTTCGACCTGCTGGTGCTGGATGTGATGATGCCGCATCTGAACGGGCTGGAGGTCTGCGAAGCGGTGCGGCAGGAGAGCGACGTACCGGTCATTTTCGTCACGGCACTCGGACAGGAGGGTGACACGCTGGCAGGGTTCCGCGCGGGCGCGGACGATTACATCACAAAACCGTTTTCGTTTCCGGTGCTGGTGGCAAAGGCGCAGGCGCTCATGCGGCGGGCCCGCGGGCTGCGGCTGGGCGCGAGTGAGCTCGGCTACGCGAATATCCTGATGGATACGGCCTCGGGCACGGTAACGGTGGACGGAAACCCGGTGAATCTGCGTCCCAAGGAGGCGAAGATACTCGAGCTGCTGCTGCGCGAACAGGGACGCACGGTGTCGCGCGACCTACTCATTGAGCGGGTATGGGGCACGGATTTCGACGGGGACGAGCGCATGATAGACCGGCACATTGCCAGTCTGCGTAAAGCGCTTGGAACAGCCTCGCAGCACATCCGTGCGGTGTACGGCAAGGGCTACCGATTGGGGGGATCGACATGACAAAGCGAATTCACAAAATCGGCATCGCGGTAAGGCTGACCGCGATTGTGGCAGTGATTCTGGCGGTGTTTCTGGTGCCGTGGGTGTGGAGAGTGGCAGAACTTGCACAGGATGAAGCCAAAGATTTAGCTTGGGCCAGAATGCAAGCGAGTACGGAATTGCTAATGCGTGACTTTGAAATCCTGAAAGGTGATGCAGCGCGCTACCCAGCGGAAGGCACAGAGGAATATTATTTGCTGCGCAGCAATCTGTGTAGAGATGGTGTAGATACGTCCTATTATAATGTAGATACGCCCTATATCATACGGTATTATGACGAAAATCATAAGCGGGTTCTGATTAGATCGCCGTTGATGCTGTACTATCATCCGGCAACAGGCTGCTGCTATGGCATTGATTTAAGTGATTTCTCCGAGCAATCGCTGCGCGAAATGAACGAGATACTCGGCGGTCACGAGCACGCGGAAGATCGTTTAATCACAGTCTATGGCCAACAGATTAAGACAGATACAGGATTTATCTTTTTCCCGAATCGGCTTCAAATTGGTATTGGTGATGGGGAATGGACGGCACAGACGCCGGTTGAGGAAACCAATCAGTTCCGCTCCGACGAAGGCGACTATATACAGGGGGTATGGCCGTTTCGCACGGACGAAGTGATGGAGGGCTACTTTGATGCGCTGCGCTATCTGGATACCGAACTGCGGGCGATAGACGGCGAAAATATGCCGGACGAGGAGTGGGCAGAGGTACGGGCATCGCAACGATATGTCGGCACATCTTACGGAATGCCATATGATGACATGGGGCTCATCGTTACGGCGGCGTTAGTTGACCGGCAATACGCATATGACGCGTGCTTTTACCGTATGCCGTTCATCACGATTGCGCTGTACCTGATGTTCGTGTTCCTTTTTTATAAAATTGTACGCCGCATGGTATCCAACCCACTGGTTGACACGGCAAGAGAAGCCAATCGGGTATCGATTCTCGCATTCGACGAGTTCAAGCCTGACCTGAAGCGCGGAGACGAAATCGGTGAACTTAACCGTGCGCTGAGCGAAATGGCGACGACTCTGCACACCCGCTGGGACAGCGAGCGCGACCTCGAGGAGAAACGCCAGCAGTTTGTCTCGGCGGCAAGCCACGACCTGAAAACGCCGCTTGCGCTCATCGGCGGGTACGCCGAGGCTATCGCGCAGGACATTTCGCCCGAGGAAAACGCGCGCTACCTTGCCGCCATCGAGCAGGAAACTGACCGGATGAACGGCCTTGTGCGCGAAATGCTGGATTACACCCGTCTGGACCGCACGGACGAGCTGAAAAACCGCAAAACGCTCAATCTGACCGCGCTGGTGCGCGATGTACTGACCGAGTACGCGCCGCTATTCGAAAAACGCCGTCTGACCGTCGATATTGCGGACGGTGTGCGCATCCGCGGCGACGAAACGCTGCTGCGGCGTGCCGTCGGCTGTCTGCTGGAGAATGCCGCCAAGTATTCGCCGGAAAACGGGCGTGTGTCCGTTCGGCTGACGAACAGCCGCAATCACCTGCTGACCGTCGAAAACGACTGCGAACCCATTCCGGAGACCGAGCTGCCGCGCCTGTTCGAGATGTTCTATCGTGGCGATAAGGCGCGCGACCGCGCAGGCGGGCACGGACTGGGACTGGCCATCCTGCAAAAAATACTCGCTCTGCACGGCCTGACATGCAAGGCGGAAAATATAAAGGGCGGCGTGCGGTTCATCGTCTGTAATAAAGATTAAAAGCTGAAAAAGGGCATAAAAATACCCCGCAAGAGATTTTCTTGCGGGGTATGATTTTGCTTACTTTGCGTAGTCGATCGCACGCGTTTCGCGTACCATGTTGACCTTGATCTGGCCGGGATAATCCAGCTCGTTCTCGATCTTCTTGGCGATTTCGCGGGCGAGAAGCACCATCTTGTCGTCCGAAACCTTCTCCGGATTGACGATAATGCGAATCTCGCGGCCTGCCTGAATGGCAAACGAACCGGAAACACCGGGCGTCTCGTTGGCGATGCTCTCGAGCTTCTCCAGACGCTTGATATAGTTCTCCAGGTTCTCGCGGCGAGCGCCCGGACGTGCAGCGGAGATGGCATCGGCTGCCTGAACCAGACATGCTACGATGGTCTTTGCCTCCACATCGCCGTGGTGTGCCTCGATGGCGTGGATGATCGGCTGGGATTCCTTGTACTTCTTGGCAAGGTCTACACCGATCTGAACGTGGCTGCCCTCAACCTCGTGGTCGATGGCCTTGCCGATATCATGCAGCAGGCCTGCGCGGCGTGCCGGAACCGGATCGAGGCCGAGTTCGCTGGCCATCATGCCGGCAATGTGTGCCACTTCGATGGAGTGCTGCAGGACGTTCTGACCATAGCTGGTGCGGTAGCGCAGGCGGCCGAGAATCTTGACCAGCTCCGGATGAATGCCGTGGATGCCGGTCTCGAAGGTAGCGCGTTCGCCTTCGCTCTTGATGATCTGCTCCACCTCGCGGCGAGCCTTGTCAACCATTTCCTCAATGCGGGCCGGATGGATACGACCGTCAACGATCAGCTTTTCGAGGGCCAGACGTGCGATCTCACGGCGAACCGGATCGAACGAGGACAGGGTGATGGCCTCAGGCGTATCGTCGATGATGAGGTCTACGCCGGTGAGGGTTTCCAACGTGCGGATATTGCGTCCCTCTCGGCCGATAATGCGGCCCTTCATCTCGTCGTTCGGCAGCGGAACAACCGAAACGGTCGCCTCGGATACCTGATCGGCGGCACAGCGCTGGATTGCGGTCGAGATAATCTCGCGGGCGGTCTGCTCGCTCTCGTCCTTCAGGCGCTGATTGATCTCGCGCAGCTTGACGGCTGCATCGTGGGTTGCTTCGTTTTCAATGGACTGGACGAGCATATCGCGTGCTTCGTCGCGGGTCATGCTGGCAATCTGCTCCAGCTTTTCTACCTGCTCGAGCTTGATGCGCTCGAGTTCTTCCTTTTCCTTCTGGCTTGCGTCCAGCTGGCGGTTAAGGTCATCATTCTTGCGGTCGAGCATATCGCTCTTTTTGTCCAGTGCTTCCTCGCGCTGAATCAGGCGGCGCTCAAGCTGCTGGGTCTCATTGCGGCGTTCCTTCAGCTCGCGGTCGGCTTCGACGCGCTGCTTGTGGATTTCGTCCTTTGCCTCGAGTATGGATTCGCGTTTTTTGGTCTCGCCGGCCTTGATCGCTTCGTTGATGATGCGGGTGGCCTCGGTCTCGGCAGAGCCGATCTCTTTTTCCGCAACGCTCTTGCGATACAGGAATCCGATGATTACGCCTACTGCGAGACACACGATACCGGTGATGATCGGTATGATGATGTTGCTCATGTCTGTTGGTGTGTCCTCCTATTTACGAATTTTGGGAGACGGCACAAAACCAAGACAATACCGCAGATCTGCGGTGCTGTTTCTCAATAGAGCGGCAGTTCGGCAGAAAACAAGCTGATTCCACGGTGAAACACGCGCAGCACGCATGAGCACTGCACGAAGAATAAAGGCAGAATACGCCGAAAAAGCGAAGATTCGCTCGAAAAAATCAGGGTTTTGCGCTGTCAAAAGAAAAATGCGGTTCCGTCAATCCGCATCGGAATTGGCGGTTCATGATAATGCCCTAGGGCAATATCGCACAATCAAACTGCGGTGCTTTGCGGAAATTTTGCGCCCTGACTTCGTTGCGCTTTCTTGCAATACATCAAGTATTGCTGCAAAAACGCGCCTAATCAGGACACAAAATTTGCTCGCAAATCACTCTTGTTCAATTATGCGGCATTGCCCTTGAAAAAAGCCGTGCTCACCATTGGCACCGGCTCTGTTACAGCAGGTATTATACTATGTTTAATTGTAAAGCCTATTCGTCAAACTGTCAAGAAAAAGACAAGCTGACATACGCGGTTTTTGGTGTTTTTTGAAAACGGCTGGTGTGCGCTCTTGTGAACAGCAGGGCGATTTGCTATAATAATTCTGTATTCCCTCATGGAAGAGACGAGGAGGAACGACTATGAACGAGTCTATGTGCCGCGTACAGCGCGGTTCTTTCGTATATTATACCTGCCGACGGATTCCGGTGCGGCATGCCTTCACCACCAAATTCGGCGGTGTGAGCACAGGCGCGTGCGAAAGTCTGAATTTAGGCTTCAACCGCGGTGACGAGTTGGAGAATGTGCGCGAAAACTATCGCCTGCTGGGCGAGGCGCTCGGCGTGGATGAGACGCGCATGACGCTCACCAAGCAGATCCACGACACGCAGGTGTCGGTCGTGACTGAGGACAAGGTCGGCATGGGTCTGCACCGCCCGATGGAATGGCAGTCGGACGCGATCGTGACCGCACTCGCGGACACGCCCATCATTGGCTTTTACGCGGACTGCGTTGTCACCTTATTATATGATCCGGCGACGCATACCGCAGGCGTGTGTCATTCCGGCTGGCGCGGCATGGCGGCAGGTATTCTGCCGAAAACCGTCGATGTGATGGCAGAGCAGCTCGGCACAAAACGTGAAAGCCTGATCGCCGTGCTCGGTCCGTCCATCCGGCAGGAGTGCTTCGAAACTGATGCGGATGTGCCGGAAGCGATGGAAGAGCTGCTCGGTGCACAGGTGCATCCGTTCATCATGGAGAAAGGTCCGAAATTCCATGTGGACCTGCAGGGCATCGGCGTAAAGCTGCTGCAGGATGCCGGACTTTCGGCAGAAAATGTGATCGACAGCGGCATCTGCACCATGTGTCATTCGGATGAGTTCTGGTCGCACCGCGTAACGCACGGCGTGCGCGGCGTGCAGGGCGGCATGATCTGTCTGTAAGCGAAAGGATCAATACAATGAAAAGTTGGAAAAAACGTGCGCTGGCGCTGACAATGGCGGCTTTGGTCGTGCTCAGCGGCTGCACGTTCCCATTTGGACAGGGAAACGACGGCGACGGCACACCGGTAGACAACGTGGATGTGTCGGACGCGTATTTCGGTCTGGCGTGGTATCGCTCGGGCACAACGCTCAATCCGGTCATGGACGGCACCGAGGTCAACAGCATGCTGCGTGAGGCGCTTTACGAGGGTCTTTTTGAGATAAAAAACGATTTTACACTCGAAAACGAGCTGTGCGAGGACTATACGAGCGATGGAACCACGTTCAGCTTTACGATAAAAAAGGGCATCAAATTCTGGTCGGGTGCGGAGCTGACGGCAAGTGATGTTGCCGAAAGTCTCAAGACTGTGCTGGAAAACGAAAGTTCGCCGTACCACAACCGACTGACCGAGGTTTCCTCGATCGAAGCGGTGACAAAGCGCATGGTTCGTATTACGCTTGCGTCGCCGAACGTCAACTTCCCGAAACTGCTGGATATTCCGATCTATCGGGCGGGTACGGCGGACGAAGGAGAGTTCGCAGAGGGCACCGGACCGTACAAGCCGGTTCAGAACGGCGCCGCATGGACGCTGGAGGCCAACGAGAACTGGCACGGCGGCTTTCTCGGCACCATTCGGCACATTACGCTGGTCAAAATGACGCGCGCGGATGCGGCAGACACCAGCTTCCGCACCGGCGATGTATCCATCATGCGCAGCGCTCGTATTGCGCCGGACGACCAGAATATTGCGTTCACCGGCGAGGTCGATACCGTTCCGGTGAGCAGTGCTATGCTGCATTATATCGGTTTGAATTACAATAACAGCCAGTTCGCAAATGCAAAAGTGCGGCAGGCGCTTTCCATGGCGATCAGCCGTCAGGGTCTGTGTGCAACCCAGCTGCAGGATTATGCCGATCCGGCGGTGCTGCCGATTAATCCGCAGCCGGCAGATACCGGCGTGTCGTACAGCCTGTCGGCAGATTTGATGACCGCGGCGCAGCTGCTGCGCGAGGCGGCACAGGAGGGTGCATCTTCTGCGGGCAGCAGTGACAGCAGCACCGATTCTTCGGACGGAGGTTCGGATTCTACAGACAGTTCCGATGATGACTCGGACTCTTCTGAGGAGGACGGCTACTACGACGAGGACGGCGACTTTATCTATTATACGAGCGGCCGGGCAGGCGATACCGATTACAAGGTGGATTTTCTGACCGTGCGCACGTCGAAAAACCGAACCGATTCGACGGTTTCGGATGGGAAAGCTGTGCTTCTGGACAATGAGAACACGGATTCCGGCGATTCGACCGACTCTGCAGACAATTCCGGCTCGACCGATACCACAGTAACCGATACGATAGTGACAGACGCGGCGACCGTGCAGCTTTCGTTCCGCCTGCTCGTCAACTCGGACAACGCGTTTAAGGTAGCGGCGGCAAAACAGGTTGCGGCATCGTGGAATTCACTGAACGGCGTCAATGTCACGGTGGATGAGGAGCCGTATGACACCTATGTTTCCATGCTGCAGAGCGGCTCGTTCGACGCGTACTACGGCGAAACCCAGCTGACGCCGGACTTCGATCTGCGCCCGCTGCTGTCTCCGCAGGGCGGACTGAACTATGGATCGTACTCGAGTGAGGACATGAGCAATGCCATCACGGCGTACCGCAGCGGCGAGAATACGGAGGGTCTGTACACGACATTTCTGAACGAAATGCCGCTCATTCCGCTGGCATTTGAGCGGCAGCAGGTTGTGCTCAGAAGCGGTCTGATCAATCATTTCAATCCGGCACCGTATAACGCATTCGCAGGACAGGAGAACTGGGTCAAGCCGTAACCGCCTGTTTTTGCTGAAAAGGAGAATATCATGCAGGAAAATCACAGAATACAGGGGCATTTGTTCGGCGCGTTCAGCGTGCTTGTCTGGGGTACGACGTTTGTCTCAACGAAAGTACTGCTGCGCGCCTTCACGCCGCTGGAGATTATGGTGGCGCGGTTCACGCTCGGCTTTCTGGCGCTGCTCATCGTGGGCAAGGGCCTCATGCGCCCGCAGAAACGGTGGCATGAGGGATTGTTTGCACTGGCCGGTCTTTCGGGCGTTACGCTGTACTTTTTGATGGAAAATATTGCGCTGACGTACATTTCCGCGTCGCTGGTCGGTGTTATCGTAGCGGCAGCGCCGCTGTTTACCGCGCTGATCGCAGCGGTCGTGCTGCACGAAAAACTCAGCAAATGGTTCTTTTTCGGCTTTGTTTGTGCGATGGCGGGTGTCGCGCTCGTGTCGCTCGCGGGCGTCAGTGAGCTGCATTTCAGCCCGATTGGCGCACTGCTCGGCGTAGGCGCGGCGCTGGTCTGGGGTGTGTACTCGGTGCTCGTGCGCCAGCTTGGTCACATGGGCTACCGTACCATTCCGCTTACCTGCCGCATTTTTGGATACGGTTTGCTGTTTTTGCTCGTTCCTGCGGTGATTGAAGGGTTTCCGTCCGGTTTGAGCGTGTGGACGCAGCCGGTTCATCTGGCAAATCTGCTGTTTCTGGGCCTTTGTGCGTCTGCAACGTGCTTTGTGACGTGGAATCGCGCGGTTTTCCTGCTTGGTCCGGTGAAAACCAGCGTGTACATTTATGCAACGCCGGTTATTACAATAGTAAGCTCAGCGTTGATTCTGCACGAAACCATGACGCCGATCATGTGGCTGGGCACGGTTTTGGCGCTCGGCGGTCTGATTTTGTCCGAACATCGGGAGAAAGAGAAAACGACGGCGTGAGCCGTCGTTTTTCGTTTGCAGCAAAATTTTTGCAAAAAACGAAAAAAGTATTTGACAAATGCTCTTGGATTTGGTATTCTATTAAAGCTGTCTCTGAGAGACAAGCGCAAAACCGAAAAGTTTGGGTTAGAACCGATTGAAGTTCTGAAAAAGAATTTGAAAAAAGTTCTTGACAAACGGTTTAAGTTTTGATATACTAAATAAGCTGTTGATGAGCAGTTAAGAACAACGAAAAGTTGTGAAAACTCTTTGAAAACAGCAGATTGTACCTTGTAAA
>OHAG01002532.1_pt1 | contig 9976 bp, 9 predicted proteins | sample 1577081 | NCBI WGS metagenome assembly OHAG01 (sample SAMEA3541513, study PRJEB24748) | human gut metagenome | biome: human gut; feature: human-associated habitat; material: faeces | place: China | collected 2012
AAAATCAACGCTGCTGTCTCCCTCTGTTTCTATAGCCTGAATGATCCCCTTGTCCTCAACGGGAATATTTTCTTCTTGAAAGGTTTCTGCTGCCTGACGAAGGGCTCCTCTTAAACCATCACTTCCCTGATAAGATACAATAGAGGGAAGTACAGAAGAAGAAATAAGAACCGGATGACCTCTGTGGCCGTCAAACATGGGACGGGCCACATCTGCATCTGACTGCATCAGACGTTGCACAGTTTCCCGTAAGAAAACCGGAAACTTCGCCGGGAGCACAAACACGCGGTCGCAAAGATCTTCTATATAGTTAAGCCCCATACAGATACTGGAAAACATCTGGGTCACAGCATACTGCTCATTCCTAAGGCAGATCACCTGGAGATTGGAAATATGTTTTTCCAGCTCATCTGCCTTATCCCCTGTTACTACTACGATAGGGGAAACTACCGCCCGCTTTAAGGTAATGATGATGCGGCGGATCGCCGTACTGTCACCCACCGGAAGCAAGGGTTTAAAAACAGAATTTTTACTTTTATGTCCTGCTGCCACAATAACTGCTCCTGTGCGAAGCTTTTTTCCAGTTTCTAACTCCATGTTTCCCATTTCCTTTCTTATGTCTGTTCTACAGTTCTCCCTTTAAAAGCAGGATCGCTGACGGATCTGCCCGGAGATATTCCGGTACTACTCCCGCTGCATCATGAGTATGGATGGTCTTTTCCTTTTTCCACCAAAGACCATTGCTAAGAGTAATATACCACTCAAATGGCATTTCGGAAATACTTGGATCTACAACAGGGATAAGGTTTTCTTCTCCCGCCTCTTTTTTGGTCTTTGCTTTTTCTCCTGCCAAAGGCTCAAAATCATGGGCACGGATACCAATTGCTGTAATATCATCTCCAACCGGACGGTCTGTAACAAATTCCAGATTGTCCCAGTCAAGGGCGCGGACCCGGTATTCGCCAATACGCTCAATTTTTGAAATATTTTTACATCCGGTCAGTCTTGCTGCCTTACAGGTAACAGGATCCTGGAAGATCTTTCTGGAATTTCCGGCGATCAGCACATGTCCCTTGTCTAACAGCATAATATTTTTGCAAAGCTGGAAGGCCTCGTCTCTGTCATGGGTTACCATAACAGAAACACCGTCATAGTCAGCTAATACTTTAGAAAGTTCCAGACGCAGACCCTCTCTTAAGTATGTATCCATAGCAGAAAAAGGCTCATCTAAAAGCAGTGCTTCCGGCTCATAAGCTAAAATACGGGCTAACGCTACTCTCTGCTGCTGACCGCCGGAAAGCTGTCCCGGATAACGTTTTTCAAGACCGGTCAGGCGGAAACGTTCGATCATTTCTCCTACTTTTGCCTTTTTCTTTTCCATTCCTTTAAGACCGGCTGCAATATTTTCCTCAACAGACATGTTTGGGAAAAGGGCATAATTCTGGAACAGATAGCCTACACGGCGCATTTGTGGTTTTTCATTGATCTTTAAAGCCGAGTCATAGAGAACTCTTCCCCCGGCAGCTTCCCCTTTTGCATATTGTAAGGCAATACGGCCGCTGTCCGGGGTAACGATACCTGCAATGGATTTAAGAGTCATACTCTTTCCACAGCCGGAAGGACCTAAAATACCCAGACACCCTTTTCCTGCGCTGAATGAAATGTCCAGGTCAAATTCTTTTAATTTTTTCTTTATTTCAACTCCAAGCTGGAGAGAATGTTCTGTTTGAATAGCCATTCTTTTTACCTCCGAGAGAACATTAAAACTTCCGTGAGCGGATCAATGCGCCCCAGTTCATAAGAACAACGGAAATAAATGCAATGACAACAATGATAGCTACATAAGAATATGCTGCGTCCATATTTCCTGCAGCTACTTCTGAATAGACCGCCATAGGAAGTGTTCTTGTCTTTCCCGCAATGTTTCCTGCGATCATGGCAGTTGCGCCAAATTCACCTAAACCTCTGGCAAAAGCAAGAACGCCGCCGCTTAAGATACCCGGTGTTGCATTTGCAAACAGCACCTTCCAGAATACAGCCCATTCGCTCATTCCCAGTGTTCTGGCCGCTGCAACCAGGTTCTGATCTACCTGTTCAAAAGCACCTCTGGCAGAACGGTACATTAACGGAAATGACATGGTAACAGCTGCCAAGACAGTCGCGATCCAGGAAAAGGCGATCTTTACACTGAAATATTCAATAAAAAACTGTCCGATAGGACGTTTTACACCGAAAAGATATAACAAAAAGAAGCCTGCTACTGTAGGCGGCAGGACTAAAGGCAGTGTCAGGATACCATCACAGATAACCTTTAATGTTTCATTTTTCAGGCTTACCACTGCCCAGGCTGCAAACAGCCCGATAAAAAATGTGATGAAAATAGACAGACTGGCTGTCTTCATGGAAATCAAAATTGGGGACCAGTCCATTTAGAACCTCTTTTCTTATGAGATTTATATGGGAAATTGATTAAAACCGGGATACTGTAACTTACTTTACAACATCCCGGTTTTATAGTTACTGACTACTGCGCACTGGAAAATCCATACTCTTCAAATACTGTTATTGCCTTATCAGTCTGTAAGAAAGCAACAAATTCCTTTGCAACTTCCTCATGAGCAGTACCCTTAACAACAGCTACAGGATAGATAACCTTCTTTGCAAGGCTTCCTTCTGGAGCTTCTGCAACAACTTCTACCTGATCAGCCATGCTTGCTGCATCAGTAGCGTATACGATACCAGCGTCAGCACTTGCTGCTGCTACCTGGTTTAATACCTCAGTTACGTTGGTTCCGAAACTTACCTTATCCTGGATCTTATCCCAGATACCCAGGTTAGTTAAAGCCTCCTGTGCATACTGTCCAGCTGGAACACTTGCAGGATCGCCTAATGCAATGCTGTCTGCATTTTCGATGTCCTCAAACTTCTCCAGCTTCTTCTCATTTCCAGTTGGAACGATCAGAACGATCTTGTTCTCTAACAGATCAGTAATGGTATCGGAAGCGATCATGCCTTCCTCATCCAGAGCTGTCATCTGCTTCTTAGCTGCGGACATGAATACGTCTGCTTCCAGACCTTCCTCGATCTGTGTCTGCAGTTTGCCTGAGCTGTCATAGGTTCCCTTTACAGTTACGCCTGGGTTTGCTTCTTCGAACATTGGGATCAGCTTATCTTCGTAAGCGTTCTTTAAGCTTGCTGCTGCTGCAACTAAGATCTCAGTCTCTTCGCCGGAAGCTGCTGCTGTAGTTTCTTCTGCAGTTGTCTCCTCTGCTTTTGTTTCTTCTGCGGTTGTTGCTGCTTCAGTAGCTGCTGCTGTGGTTTCCTTTGCGCTGCCGGAGCATCCAGCTAACATTCCTGCTGCCATCATAGCTGCCATTACAAGGCAAATCTGTTTCTTCATAATCTCATTTCTCCTTTAAATAAAAATTGATTTATTTATAGCAGTATCGTTATACTCGTTTGACTATAGCGATCATAAGGAGAACACCGCCTGCACGGTATTCTTCCTCCCGCTGCAGGCGGTACAAAGATACTGTCTATATGCGATTTTTAAAACTTTCCGTTTTCCTTTTCTTAATCTCTTCTGGCACACTCAGAAGCACTGCCGCGAAGGATCTTTAAGCCGTGATCCAAACTGTCTAAAATAAATCCCAAGCTTTCTTTTACTGCCTTTGGGCTTCCCGGCAGGTTTACGATCAGTGTTTTCTTTCGGATCACACTGACACCTCTGCTTAACATGGCTCTGTCTGTCACTGCCATGGATTTATAACGAATGGCTTCTGCAATTCCGGGAGCATTCCGGTCTGCCACTGCCATGGTTGCTTCCGGAGTCTGGTCTCTCATGGAAAAACCGGTTCCGCCGCTTGTAAGCACCAGATCCAGCTGTCTGCCGTCTGCCAGACGCATTAACTGTGTCTTTAACATAGCCGGTTCATCCGGAAGGATCAGCGTCTCTACTACTTCGTATCCCGCCTGCTCCAGCATTTCCTTTGCTGCAGGACCGCTTTCGTCTACTCTTTCTCCTTTGGCACCTTTATCACTTAAAGTGATAACAGCTGCCTGAAAAGGCCGGTTCTCATCTGGATAACAGGTAATAACAGTATCTCCCGGATGAATGGTTCCTTCCTGTAAGACCTCTGCAAACACGCCCTCTCTTGGCATGATGCATTCGCCCATTCTTTTATAAATCGCGCAATGGCTGTGACATTCTTTGCCGATCTGGGTCATGCGTAAAACCACATCCCCGATATAGATCATCATTCCTACTGGCAGAGAACGGAAATCAATCCCTTCTACCACCAGATTTTCTCCAAAAGCACCATCTTCTACCTGAGCGCCACGCTCATTAAATTCTTTTACCTTGTCATAAGACAAAAGACTTACCTGACGATGCCATTTACCAGCGTGTGCATCTCCCTCGATACCAAAATCTTTCAGGAAATGTCCTTCCGGAACAGAATGTTTTTCAACACCTTTTTTTTCACTGGTACAGACCGCTTTTACAACACCTTCCGGTCCTCTTTTTCCAGTTATTTCCATTTTATCTTATCCTCCAATTGAAATCATGTTATGTGCCTCGGTGATCTCACCTGGCTTTTCAAAGCAATGTGCCGCTGGCTTTTCGTAGATCGCCTTTGCAAGTGCTTCCCGCAGCTTTTCCTGCAGCTTTTCATCCCTTACATCTCTGCCTTCTGGCCAGATATAATGGGTATCCTTATCCGGTCTTTCCTGCCCTTCTCTTAAAATACTTCTAAGATCTGTTCCCTCATCATAGCAGAGACAGGATTTTACATGTCCCTGGGATGTCAGACGGATGCGGTTACAGGTAGAACAGAATTTTCCGTGAATAGCACTGATCAGACCAATGCTTCCTTTAAATCCGGGAACTTTATAATAAACCGCAGGTCCAAATCCATGAACTCTTGTGTCTTCTTCCAGATCCGGATAGACCTTTTTCATATTTTCAAGCAGCCAGTTGTGATCAATGGTCTTAAACTGCTTTCCATAACCGATGGGCATCATTTCTATAAAACGCACATCCACCGGATAATGCTTTGCAAGTTCTGCCATCTGCTGCCAGTTCTCCTGAGGGGAAAGTTCTGTAGCTTTTCCATTCTCCTGTAACTGTCTGAAATCAATGGAAACTGCATTGATCTTAACAGGGATTGGTAAGCTTTCTGCTTTTTCAATGAACCTCATAACATCGGCTAACTTATCCCGGCCGGTTATCTTCTCATAAAGTACCGGGTCTACGGTATCCAGGCTTACATTAATAGTATCCAGTCCTGCATCTAACAGCTGATCCAGATACCGGTCCAACTGGACTCCATTGGTAGTCAGGGTGACTTTTTCAATGCCTGGGATATTTTTAAGCATCTTTACTAACTGGGGACAGCTTTTTCTTGCCAGTGGCTCTCCACCGGTAACTTTGATCTTTTTGATCCCTAAAGATGCTGCTGCAATGGCAATGGCTTCAAATTCTTCCAGAGATAACACATCCCATCTTGGCATACAGTCAATGCCATCCGGCATGCAGTATTTACACCGCAGGTTGCACCGGTCTGTAATGGAAAACCGCATGTAGTCGATCTCTCTTCCCATTCTGTCCTTCATCAGATGCCCTGCTTTCTGGGATTGACAAACTCGCCGCTTTTTCCACCAGATTTATGTTCCAGGTAAATATTTCCCATTTCCATGGATTTGTCCACTGCCTTACACATATCGTAAATGGTAAGAAGGGCAATATTTACACCGGTCAGTGCTTCCATTTCCACACCTGTCTTTCCGGTAGTACGGGCGGTACAGGCTGCTTCGATCTCGTTTGTTTCTTCTTTTATGGTAAAATCCACCGTCAGCTTGGTAAGATTTAACAAATGGCACAGCGGGATCAGTTCAGATGTCTTCTTAGCACCCATGATACCGGCTACTCTGGCAACTCCTAATACATCTCCCTTTGCCATAGTCCCTTCTTTTACTTTCTTTAAGCACTCAGGGCTCATATAAATGCTTCCTCTGGCAGTAGCTTCCCGCTTTGTCTCTGCTTTTTCACTTACGTCCACCATAAGGGCATTGCCATTTTCATCAAAATGTGTAAATTCCATTTCTATTACACTCCCTTTCCAAAACCACAGTTAGGGAAGGTACAGACTGGACAGTTCAGACATAAGCCGCCCTGGCCCAAAGCAGCCAGTTCTTCTGCTGTTACCTGATCGTCTGCCATAACTCTTGGAAGGACCAGATCAAAAATAGTCCTCTTTGCATACATAACGCAGCCAGGAAGTCCCATAATAGCTACAGTTCTTGGATTTTCTCCCTCTGTTACCTGATAATAAGCTAACATGAACATAGCTCCCGGAAGTACCGGTGCGCCGTAAGATACAATATCAGCCCCGGTATTTTTGATGGCAAGAGGGGTCTTATCATCCGGGTCCACACTCATGCCGCCGGTACAGACTACGATATCCGCGCCTTTTTTGATCATATCAAGGATAGATGCTGTTACCTTTGTATCATCATCGTTCCAGGTCACATGGTCGATGATCTCTGTATCAAATTCTGCCATTTTCCCTTCAATAACAGGTGTAAAGGTATCTTTGATCCTTCCATAGAAAACTTCGTTTCCAGTGGTAACGATACCTACTTTTTTATGTTTAAATGGAAGCAGGTTTAAGATGGGCTTGTTTCCTGTTGCCGCCATAGCTGCTTCTTTTGCCTTTGTCATCTTTTCTTCTTCAATGACAAGTGGGATAATACGGGTTCCCGCTAATTTATCACCTTTTTTAACGGCAAAATTTCCGTGGCGGGTAGCGATCATCATCTGACCGAAGCCATTGACTGCCTTTAAGCCATTGTTATTGATCTTTAATAAACCATCGCAGGCTGCAGACAGCTCGATCTTTCCTTCTTTTGCCTGGGAACGCTCCATGTGTTCCCCTTTGCACATGGCACAAAGGACTTCTGCAGCGTCATTTTCATGAAGCATGCCCTCTTCCTTTTCCCATACATAAAGCTGGTCCTTTCCCACGCTTAAAAGTACCGGGATATCTTCTTTTGTAACAATGTGGCCTTTTCTAAAAACTGCATCCTTGGTCACACCTTTGATGATCTGGGTAATATCATGGCAGAGGACCGCTCCCTCTGCGTCTACTGTTTTAATTAATTTCATATTTTTATGTAACCTCCCGTTATTATTTTCTATAAATAACGTACTATTAGAATAACACTCACATAACTTTTTGTAAACCTTTTACCAAAAACTTTTTGCCTATCTTTTTGCCCATTTAAAAAGAGCCCTGCAGCATACATAGCCTGCAAGGCTCTTTTCATCCCCAATACATTTTCTTTTTACTGCTCTTCTTTTTTCTCTTCTCCAAGAAGCCGCTCAAATACCATATCATATCCGTCACTTCCATAATTCAGTGAACGGTTCACACGGCTGATAGTAGCTGTAGATGCTCCTGTCTTTTCCGCGATCTCAAGATAGGTCTTTCCTTCCCTGAGCATTTTTGCCACTTCGTATCGCTGTGACAGTGACAGCAGCTCATTGATGGTGCATACGTCCTCAAAGAACTTGTAGCACTCTTCCGGATCTTTCAGCGTGAGGATCGCGTCAAATAAATGATCTACGGCTTCTGTTTTGATCTTCTTATTCATGATTTTTGCTCCTTATATACGTTACCGCCCCCGGACGGTCGTTTTAAAAATAATACAATTTTTTACGTCTGTATAATTTTAACATATTAAAGTCTGAAAGTCCATATCTAAAGTCTATATCTTTTCATGACCTTTTCTTAAAATCCATATATTCCCCCGGAAAAATGTGTGGTATACTAGGAACGAACATCCTGATGTGCTTTCTGAACCCTTGTGAAAGCACACTCAAACTGTAAGGAGAAAACTTTAAGTAACTGAATAAGTTGTCAAATGTGATAATATGTGTTTAAATATACTCATAGAGGTATACTATGAATACATCAAATATCACAAATTACAAGCCAAAAGATTTTGCTGAATTGCTAGGTGTTTCTGTCAAAACGTTACAGCGTTGGGATAGAGAAGGAACTCTAAAAGCAAATCGTACTCCAACTGATAGGCGTTATTACACTTACGGCCAATATCTTCAATTCAAAGGCATAAATACAGAAGATGATACGCGTCAAGTTGTCATTTATGCCAGAGTCTCTACAAGAAATCAAAAAAATGATTTACAAAACCAAGTCACATTTCTACGACAGTTTTGTAATGCTAAAGGTATTATCGTAGACCAATGCATTGAAGATTATGGGAGCGGTCTTAATTACAATCGCAAGAAATGGAACGAATTATTAGATGAAGTAATGGAACAGAAAATCAAAACCATTATCATAACTCATAAGGATAGATTTATCCGATTTGGCTATGACTGGTTTGAAAAATTCTGTATGAAGTTCAATACAACCATAGTGGTAGTAAACAATGAAGAACTATCGCCTCAAGAAGAACTCGTGCAGGATATTGTTTCAATACTCCGTGTATTCTCTTGTAGGTTATATGGACTTCGTAAATATAAAAAACAAATAGAAAGGGATGAGGAAATTGCTAAAGAGCTTCAAGACGGAAATAAATCCAACAGAAGAGCAGAAAATCAAGATACGCAAGACGATGGGAACTTGTAGGTACATCTATAACTTCTATCTTACTCATAATAAAGAACTTTATGATAATGGCAAAAAGTTTATGAGTGGTAAATCGTTTAGTGTCTGGCTTAACAACGAGTATCTTCCAAACCATCCAGAATATTCTTGGGTTAAGGAAGTAAGTTCAAAATCTGTAAAGCATTCAATCGAATGCGGGTGTACTGCTTTTACAAGATTTTTCAAACATCAGAGTGCTTTCCCTAATTACAAAAAGAAAGGTAAATCTGATGTGAAGATGTACTTCGTTAAGAATAATCCAAAGGACTGTTTTTGCGAAAGGCATCGTATCAACATTCCAACTTTAAGTTGGGTACGTATCAAAGAAAAAGGATACATTCCAACAACCAAAGATGGATATATAATCAAAAGTGGTTCAGTTTCAATCAAAGCTGACAAATTTTATGTTTCCGTTCTTGTGGAAATTCCTGATGCCCAGATTGCTAATAACTCTAACGAGGGAATTGGTATTGACCTTGGTTTAAAGGATTTCGCTATTGTTTCCAATGGTAAAACGTATAAGAACATTAACAAATCTGCAAGATTAAAGAAACTTGAAAAGCAACTTATTCGAGAACAAAGGCGTCTCTCTCGAAAGTATGAAAACTTAAAGAAAGGAGAAGTCACTCAAAGAGCAAATATACAGAAACAAAAGCTCAAGGTACAAAAACTTCATCATAAGATAGATAATGTCCGTACAGATTACATTAACAAGACAATCGCTGAGATAGTAAAAACCAAACCATCTTATATAACGATTGAGGACTTAAATGTAAAAGGAATGATGAAGAACCGATATCTTTCAAAATCCGTTGCATCACAGAAGTTTTATGAGTTTAGAGCTAAACTTCCATCTAAATGTAATGAAAACGGTATTGAGTTAAGAGTAGTAGCCAGATGGTATCCATCTTCAAAAATGTGTCACCGCTGTGGTCGCATCAAGAGAGATTTAAAACTTTCGGATAGAATTTACAGATGCGAATGCGGTTATGTTGAAGACAGGGACTTTAATGCTGCACTTAATTTGAGAGATGCTATAACTTACGAAGTTGCATAGTCAAACGCAAACGTAAGTACGTACCGAAGGCTTATTCGGGAATTAACGACTGTGGAGTGTACAAGAACCTGCAAGTAGATATGATTTCGGTCAATCAAAAGCATACACGATGAAGCAGTAAGTAGAGTTCGTGAGAACCTATATTATCTCGATGTGCGTATATTTACACACATTTTGAGTGGCAGAATGTATGGGAAAAGATTACTATGTAGGGCTTGACTCGGGAACTGGATCTCTCGGATGGTCT
>OHAG01002534.1_pt1 | contig 9970 bp, 9 predicted proteins | sample 1577081 | NCBI WGS metagenome assembly OHAG01 (sample SAMEA3541513, study PRJEB24748) | human gut metagenome | biome: human gut; feature: human-associated habitat; material: faeces | place: China | collected 2012
TCGACGTCATCCTGGCTGAGGCTGGCGCTACCAAGATGCAGGTCATCAAGCTGGTGAAGGAGATCACCGGTCTGGGCCTGAAGGAAGCTAAGGCTATCGTCGATGGCGCTCCCAAGGCTGTCAAGGAGAAGGTCTCCAAGGCTGAGGCTGAGGACATCCAGAAGAAGCTGACCGAGGCTGGCGCTAAGGTCGAGGTCAAGTAATTGAACCTCTTCTGAGAGTCGTTCATTCTTGAACAATGAGGTGCCCGTACCGAAAGGTGCGGGCATCTTTTTTTGTTTGATGATTGGAATGCCCTCCGCTGCGCTCTAGGCATGTTTAGATGAATTATTATTTTTAATTTGTGTTCAGAAAATGTCTGCGGACATTTTCTGAACACTTTTTCACAGGAGGGGCGGTAAAGGCAAGTGGCATCTGTGCGGTAGGAAAATGCATTTGACGCTACGACTCTATGGTGAAAAAACAGCTCCGAAACGACCGCAGTCGTTTCGGAGCTGCAAATATGATTTCCGCTGTTTATGCCCAGAGCGAAGCGGAGGGCATTTTAAATCGTCATCGTCGTATCTTTTCTGCATTCAAAAACTATGTTATACTATCCTCAACAGGAGGAACGGCAGAGCCTTCACCCCCCTCTGCCGCAAAAAGAGAGTTTATGGAACACCGCAACTGGAACAAAAACAACATCCGCACTTCCCTTTTGGGTTACGGCTGTATGCGTTTTCCCACCAAAGCCGACGGCACCATTGACGAAGAGCGCGCCGAAGCTTTGCTGAACACCGCTAAGGCCGCCGGTGTCAACTACTTCGATACCGCCTATCCCTATCACAACGGCCAGAGTGAGCCGTTTGTGGGCCGCGTGATCGCCAAATGGGACCGCAGCAGCTTTTATCTTGCCACCAAAATGCCGCTGTGGAAATGCAAAAGCCTGGACGATGCCAAGCGCATTTTTGAAGAGCAACTGCAGCGGCTGGGCGTGGACTACATCGACTTCTACCTGCTGCACTCCCTGCACAAGGCCCGGTACGAAAAGGCAAAAGCCATGGGCCTTGTGGACTGGCTGTGGCAGCAGAAGGCCGCAGGACGCATCCGGAACTTTGGGTTTTCCTGCCATGACAACTCTGCCGGATTTGAGTATATTCTGCGCGACCAACCGTGGGATTTCTGCCAGCTGCAATACAATTATCTGGACCGGGACGACCGTGCCGAGGAGATCAGCGGTGACCGGGGCTATCAGCTGACCGAAGAATGCGGCGTGCCGCTTATCATCATGGAGCCCATCAAGGGCGGCACGCTGGCATCCCTGCCTGCAGACGCCGCCGCACCGCTGCACGCCCTGCGTCCGGATGCCACCGATGCCTCCTGGGCGCTGCGCTGGGTGGGCAGCCACAAAAATGTGCATGTGATCCTCTCCGGCATGAGTGCTGAGGATCAGCTGACCGACAACCTTGCCACCTTTAACCATTTTGAACCGCTTTCCCCCGCCGAGAATGCCGCTGTGGAAAGCGTAGCCAACGAGCTGCACCGCCGCATCAAGATTGGCTGCACCGGCTGCCGGTACTGTATGCCCTGCCCCATGGGGGTGGACATCCCGGACAACTTCAGCATCTGGAACAAGCTGGGGATGTTCGGCCAGCCCGAGGCCATCAAGCACCAGTGGGAAGCCCGCTTCCCCGATGCCGAAAAGGCCAGCCACTGCGTCCGCTGCGGCAAGTGCGAGGCGGCCTGCCCCCAGCATCTGCCCATCCGCAATGCGCTGGCCCAGCTGCAGCAGGAGCTGGATCAGCTGTAATCTGCATCAGAAAAGCCACCGGCAAAAACCGGTGGCTTTTTTCTCTTATTCGCTCCACTCCATCCCGATCTTATCCAGCATTGCGCGGCGCTCAGGGGTGAGCTTGGGGTCGTGGGCGGTATCCCACTCCCGCATCCGGCGGAGCCAGTCGCCCAGGCAGAAGCCGGTTTCGTCGGATTTGTAGTTGGCGGCGGCGTGGAGGTTGCCGTGGGCCTTGTAGTAGGCCTTGGCCTGCTGATAGGCGGTTCCCCACTTGGCATCCCGGGCATCCCACACCATGCCGATGCTGTTCAGCTTTTTGATGTGGGCGGGCGTGACCTGATAGGAATCCGGGCGGTTCTTGCGGGCTGCGCGCAGGTTGGAGATCCACACGCCCAGCCGGACACCATCGCTGTCCACATAGCTGGCGGGAACCAGAAGGTGTTTGTACTTGCGGGCGTAACGGGCGGCACTGCGGAAGTTCCGCTCCCAGTTGGCCTCGCGCACGGTGCCGTGGTCAGCAGCGGGATCACTGGGGCGGCGCTCGCCCTTGAACAGGGTGCGCAGCAGCTTGCGGCGCTCACTGCTCAGGGCGCTGCTGCCGGAGTTCAGGGTCTGCCGCTGGCGGCTGACCCAGCTGCCCAGCCAAACACCGTCCGCGGTCTTGTAGACAGAGGGGATCTCCAGATCGCCGTGCTCTGTCTTGTAGGCCAGAGCCAGATCATAGCGCTCCTGCCAGGGGTCGTACTTTTCCCACACCATGCCCAGCTTGTCCAGCAGGGCCTTGCGCTCAGGGGTGACCCGGGCGCTGGAACGGTCCGGGTTCAGGTAGGCATAGCGCTGGCGCGCCACCCACTTGCCCAGCAGCACTCCGTCCGGCGTGACATACTCCGAGGGGACGTTCAGGTTGCCGTGCTCATGGTAGTAGGCGGCGGCAACATCGTACAGGGACATCCACTTGCGGTCGTTGCGGTTGGTCCAGTCCATGCCCAGAGCGTCCAGCCGCTCCACCTGTTCCTGAGGCAGCTCGCCTGCCTTGTGAGCGGCGCGCTGGGCCCCCAGCCAGACCCCCAGACCGAAGCCGGAGGGCGTTTCGTACTTGATGGGCACTTCCAGATCGCCGTGTTCCAGATAATACTGGGTGGCGGCGGCATAGTTCTGCTCCCACAGGTCGTTGGAGGTGCTCCACACCATGCCGATGGCTTCCAGCCGCTCGATGCGGTTCTGGGTCAGGTTGCCGCCCAGATAGCGCTGGCGGTTGTAGACGATCCATTCGCCCAGTGCAAAATCATTTTTATCGCGGTAGCGCACCGGCACCAGCAGGTCACCGTGCTCGGTGCGGTATTTCTGTGCGGAGGCAAAGCCCTTTTCCCAGGCAGCTTCCAGCCGGTGGTTCCAGCGGATGCCCAGTTTTTCCAGCTTGGCGGCCTGTTCGGCTGTCAGGCGGCCCGGACGCTGCCCGGCCTGTACCTGCCGCTGGAGCTCGAGCCACTTGCCCACGGGCACGCCGCTGTGGATGGTATAACTCCGGGGCAGCTCCAGGGTGCCCTCTTTGGCGGCGGCATCGGCGGCAGCCTGGCACAGCACCTCCCAGCGGGCCTCCATCTCCCGGCGCAGCTTGCCATACAGGCGGTAGGTCTGCTGCATGGGGCGCTCCTGCCGGAAGCCCGGCGTTTTGCTGCCGGCCCTGGTCATGGCCTCAGTGCAGTCACGCTGCAGGGTGCGGCCGTTGCCCAGCCCCTCGAACTGCGCCACAAGGTCAAACACCGGCACGCTGCGGCTGCCTGCAGCCACCAGCGCGCGGCAGAGCATCTGCTTGAAGGTGGACATCAGGCTGGATTGGCGCACCAGAATGACCCCGGCCAGCCCCTCCAGCGGCTGCTGGACTCCCGGCGCGTTGACGCAGAGCAGGACCTTGGGGCCGGGGGCTGTATCGGAGAGGAAGGTCTCCACGGCAGCAGAATCCGCAAAGCAGGCGTGATCCGCGGCGTAAAAGCGGACGGCAGGGTCCACAGTGCGCAGCAGCTGTTCCAGCTCCGCGCCCAGCTTTTCCTGATAGGCGGCGGATTCAAACAGGACCAGATAATGGCCGCTGGTATCGCTGAGCAGGCGGGGCAGCAGAACGGTCAGGTTCTCCACCTGACGCAGAGACCAGCTCAGCTCTTCATATTGAACGCGCAGGGAGGTGTCGCCCTTGGGCATACACAGGTTTTTGATCCGGGCGCGCAGGGTGGCCAGCTCCTCCTCCTGCGGCCAGAGCAGGGCCGCATAGGCTGAGGGCACCGGCATGGTCCCGGCGGCCATGGCCTCGGCCACAGTCATGTGGGAGACGATGCAGTCGGCAAACAGCTCCTGCGCGGCGGCGCAGACGGGGGCACCGTTGGGCACACCCAGCCCCAGCACCTTTGCCTGGGGGCACATCCGCAGCAGCTTCTGCACCGACTGTGCCCAACACACGGCGCTCAGCTCATGGTAGCAGTCCAGCACGACGCAGCCGGGTTTCTGCTCCCCCAGCCGCACCCACTGCTCCGGGGTGGCGGCGGCCAGCTTTTCGCAATCACAGAAGCGGACATTGCCGGGCAGGGTGCCGCCGTTGTAGCGTGTCAGCTCTGCCTGCCGCAGGGCCAGACGCTGTGCACCGGCCACCAGCCAGAAGAAGGTGGTCTGGGGGTGAGCCTCCACCACCTTCCAGGCAATACAGCTTTTGCCGGTGCCGGTGGGATGGAACACAGCGGCCCGGTTCAGGGTCTCCAGAGACTGTACAGCTTTCTGAAAAGCGGCTTCGTTGACGGGATTCAGGGTCATCGACATGGTGGTAGTGTCCTCTCCGAGTTGCATGTTTGACATCGTTGGATACAACGAAAATATTTCATAGGATTAGTTTATCGCAAAAAACATTTTTCTGTCAAGCCCTTTGAAGAGAATTTAGGGCAAAACTCGGGAAAAGGATAAAAATAGTGTGGAATCCGTGGCAGAAACTGCGAACTTTGTGCGCAGCAACGGGGATACTGAAAGTGGAAATGCGTCCCGGAGCGGAGAGAAAGTATGACCTATGGCAGGAAGAAGGCTTCTTTTGCACCGGCAGAGCTGCCCGGGCTGCACCGGGGAGATTTGGGCAGGAAGGCTGCTGCGGGGCATCCAAGAAGCATTTCATCTTTGCGGCCGAAAAAATGAAAAATTCCCTCTTGACTTTATGAAAATAAAGCGTATAATGCAATCAACAAACCGATGAGGCGGAAGAGAACCTGCAAGCGCACTTACAGTGAGCCCGAATGGTGAAAACGGGCAGAGAGCGGGGCAGAGTTCGTGGGCCGCCGAGGGCCGGGCGAACAGGGCAGTGCCTTTAGTAGCTTGGGACGGAAGCCTCCGTTACAGGGCAGGGGAGTGTTGGCTCTCCGTTGAGGGGCTCCTGCAGTTTTCCATGGTGGGAAGACGAGCGGAGCAAGCAAGGTGGCACCGCAGATTCGAATTTCTCGACTCTGTCCTTGTGGATGAACACACAGGGACGGGGCCGTTTTTATTTTACCCGTTCCGCAGGTGGAGCGGGTTTTATTTTTTGGGCCGCCCGCTCCGGGAAAGGAGCAACCGCTATGAAAACCATGAACATGATCTCCCGCCGCAGCTTCCTGAAGGCTACCGCCGCAGCCGCTGTCGTATCCGCACTGGGCCTGACCGGCTGCGGCTCCTCCGGCTCTTCTGCCGCAGCATCCAGCACCGCTTCCAGCGCTGCCGGTTCCGCCGCCGCCGCTTCTGAAGCAGGCCAGACCTTTAAGGTGGGCATCGTCAACTATGTGGATCATGCTTCCCTGAACCAGATCGTGGCCTCTGTTGAGAGCCGTTTGGATGAGGTGGGCGCGGAGAAGGGCGTGACCTTCGACTATGCCGATTACTACGCCAACGCCCAGGCTGACCAGTCCAACCTGAACCAGATCGGTGCAGACCTGGTGGCCGACCAGGTAGATGTCATTGTGGCTGTTGCCACCCCCACAGCGGCCACCATGCTGGCCGCTGTGGAGGATACCGACATCCCTGTGGTCTACTCTGCCGTCACCGACCCTGTTTCCGCCGGGTTTGATGGTGAGGAGGGCATCACCGGCACCTCCGATGCTCTGAACACCGAGGCCATTATGAACCTCATCACTGCCATCAACCCCGACATCGACACCATCGGTCTGCTGTACGACCTGAGCGAGGATTCCTCCACCCAGGCCATCGCCGATGCCAAGGCGTTCTGCGACAGCAAGGGCATCAAGTACATTGAAAAGAACGGTACCACCACGGCTGAGGTGCAGATGGCTGCCGAGGCCCTTGTGGCTGCCGGTGTCAAGGCAGTGTTCACCCCCACCGACAACACCGTGATGACCGCCGAGCTGTCCATCTATGAGACCTTCCTGGAGGCAGGGATCCAGCACTTCACCGGTGCGGACAGCTTTGCACTGAACGGTGCCTTTGTGGGCTACGGCGTGGATTACGTCCAGCTGGGCGAGGCCACCGCCGATATGGTGGTAGAGCTGCTCTGCAGCGGCAAGACCCCCGCAGACCTGCCCTACCAGACCTTCGATAACGGCATCGTCACCATCAACACCGAGAGCTGTGAGGCACTGGGCCTTGACCTCGACACCGTTAAGGAAGCCTTCAAGCCCTATTGCACCGAAATTGTGGTAGTGACCACGCAGGAGAATTTCTAAAAAGGAGTACATCAACCATGCTGGCGAGTATCTTTTCGCTCAACGTGATCCAGACGGCGCTGGAGCTGGGCTGCATTTACGGTCTGGTGGCGCTGGCGCTGTTTCTGAGCTATTCGATCCTGAACATTGCCGACCTGTCCACCGATGGCTGCTTCACCCTTGGCTGTGCCGTGGCCTGCCAGGTGGCGCTGACAGGCCACCCCATCCTGGCCCTGTTCGCGGCCATGGCGGCGGGTGTGTGTTCGGGCTTTGTCACCGCCTTTTTGCAGACACGTCTGGGCGTTGAGAGCATCATGGCAGGCATCATCGTGAACACCGGCCTGTATACCATCAATCTGGCGGTCATGGGCTTTTCGTCCACGATGTCCCTGGTCAAGACCGATACGGTATTCTCGCTGGCAAAATCCGCGCTGGCCTTTACGGGCGGCTGGTATAAGCTGGTCATCGCGGCAGCAGTCATTGTGATCGCCTGTGCCGCCATGGTGGGTTTCCTGGGCACCCGGCTGGGCCTTTCCATCCGCGCCACCGGCGACAATGCCGCCATGGTGCGGGCCTCCAGCATCAACCCGGCCTTCACCATCACAGTGGGCCTGTGCATCTCGGGCGCGCTGACCGCCCTTTCCGGCGGCCTGCTGGCCCAGTATCAGAAGAGCAGCGACATCAACGTGGGCACCGGCATGGTGACCATTGCGCTGGCTTCCCTTATCATCGGCGAAACGCTGGTGGGCAAGCGCACCATGGTGCGCCGGGTGCTGGGCGTGGTGTTCGGCAGCTGCCTGTATCGCTTTATCGTGGCCGTGGCCCTGCGCTTCAATGTGCCCGCCGCTGCCATGAAACTGGTGAGCGCCCTCATCGTGGCTGTGGCCATCTCGATGCCCGCCATCCGGGCAAAGTTTGCCTTTGAGCAGCGCAAGCACAATGCCCGGAAGGAGGTGCGCTGAGATGGAAATGCTGGAACTGAACAATCTGCACAAGACCTTTAATCCCGGCACCGTCAACGAAAAAGTGGCCCTGAACGGTGTGAGCCTGCACATGGAGGCAGGCGACTTTGCCACCATCGTGGGCTCCAACGGCGCGGGCAAATCCACCATGTTCAACGCCATCACCGGCGGTTTCATTGCCGACGAGGGCAGCATCGTGCTGGGCGGGCAGGACATTACCTTTGCGCCCGAGTATGAGCGCAGCAAGGTCATCGGCCACCTGTTCCAGGACCCCCTCAAGGGCACGGCCCCCAATATGACCATTGAGGAAAACCTTGCGCTGGCCTATCTCCGGGCAGGAACCGCCCCCCACGCCATCTTCTCCCGCATCTCCCGCAAGGATAAGGAGCTGTTCCGGGAAAAACTTGCCCTGCTGAATATGGGCCTTGAGGACCGGATGAAGCAGCCGGTGGGTCTGCTCTCGGGCGGCCAGCGGCAGGCGCTGACCCTGCTCATGGCCACCCTTGTCACCCCTAAGCTCCTGCTGCTGGACGAGCACACTGCCGCCCTCGACCCTGCCACGGCGGAGAAGGTGCTGGAGCTGACCAAGAGCATCGTGGCAGAGAAAAAGATCACCTGCCTGATGGTCACCCACAACATGCATCAGGCCCTCGAGCTGGGCAACCGCACCCTGATGATGGACGGCGGCCGCATCGTGTTCGATGTCAAGGGCGAGGAGCGCAGCAGGATGACCGTGGACGACCTGCTGGAAAAATTCCGCGAGAATGCCGGTAAGGCCCTGGACAATGACCGCATCCTGCTGAGCAAGGTGGAAGCGGGCAACTGAAAAGAAACTCAAAATGCCCTGTCTGGACCCGAAACCGTGTCAGACAGGGTGTTTTTGATACAACAAGGAGAAAACGAGATGAAAATAACGATCCGTACCCCGCAAATGCAGGATTATGACCGATTTTCTGCTATTATGGATCAGGTGCAGCAGATGCATGTCGAGTGGCGGCCGGATGTCTACAAACCGGCTAGTCCGTTGATTACAAAAGGGTTGTTTGCTGAGCTCCTGAAAGGGGACAGCTGGTATATTGCCGAGACGGACGGCATCGTTGTTGGTGTTCTGGAAGTGTTTAAGCGACATGTGGAAGGCCCGGCGCAGGTGACGAAAGATATTTTGTTCGTCAGTACCATGGCAGTGGATGAGGCGTATCGCGGGAAGGGTATCGGGCACCAGTTCTTTGATAAGGTGAAGCGGCTCAAGGCGGAAAAGGGATGCGACACCATTGAACTGCAGGTGAACGCTAAAAATAAAATGGCGTATGAGATGTACCGGAACTACGGCTTTACGGAAAAGTCCATCAATATGGAGCTGAAATAAAACGATTGTAATGATCCTTGTATATGTAGTCATAATGTGATACAATGCTTTTGACAGGAGGTGTCACTTATGATGCAGACATTTGTTCGCCCATCCCGTGATCTGCGCAACCACTACGCTGAAATTTCAGAGATGTTGAAAGACCACAATCATGTTATTATCACAAATCATGGTCGTGGGGAATCCGTCCTTATCAACATTGAGGACTACGCCAAGTATGAGGAGTTCATGCACCAGCGGTATGTTGCCGAGGAGCTTGCCAAGGCAAAACAGCAGGCGGCAGACCCCAACACGCAGTGGACAGAGCATGAAAGCGTATGGGAGACGCTCCACGAACAGTATGACGTATAAGATCAAATACCTGCCCCTTGCTGTACAGGACTTGAATGACATTGCCCGGTATTTGTCCGGCTTCTACCCCCAAACGGCCCGCCGTGTGCTGAAAGAAATGCGGGAAAAGATCACAAAGCTGGGGGATACCCCACGGATGTGTGAAGTCTATGCCCTTGACCCGACCTACCGCAAGCTGGTGGCAGACCAGTATCTGGTGTTTTACCATGTCAATGAGAACGTCAAGGTGGTGGAGATCCACCGTGTACTGCGCGGCTCATGGAATTTGCCGCAGTACCTGGAATAAAACAAAGAGCAGAGCGCTCCAGCCAGCTGGCTGGAACGCTCTGCTCTTTTTAATGCAATATACTGAAAACTCAGAACTTACTTCACATACTCAACGGTGTACTCGAAGCCATACTCTTCCTGCAGCTTCTTGACGGCAGGCTCGCAGTCCTCGATGAAGCTGGGTGCATAGACGGAAGCACCGTTGTGGTCCTTCTTGTAGTCCTCCACGATCTGCTGCAGCTTTGCCCAGCCCTCGTTGGCCTTGGCGTTGTCAACAGTGTCGGGGAAGTTGATGATGAATTCACGGTGCTGCGGAATACGAGCTTTCATAAGTGATATCTCCTTGATTGACAATTTGTAGTTTGTTACTTGATTTATACAGAAGCATAATGCTTTTGTAGATAACGGATAGGCCCTGCTCTGTGCACGGCTGCTGACGGTTTCAGACAGAGAGGTTATATACCTGGCAGGCATTCTCCACCGTCTGCCGGAACACCTGCTCCGGTTCCTCACCCTTGACGCTGGCGATATACTCGCCCACATAGCGGATGAGGGAGCTGTCGCAGCGGGTGCCGCGGACAGGTTCCGG
>OHAG01002535.1_pt1 | contig 9967 bp, 10 predicted proteins | sample 1577081 | NCBI WGS metagenome assembly OHAG01 (sample SAMEA3541513, study PRJEB24748) | human gut metagenome | biome: human gut; feature: human-associated habitat; material: faeces | place: China | collected 2012
CCATCACGTTTAAGGTTCCACAAGTTTCAGTATTGTTCAATTTTCAAGGTCCTGCTTGCTCTCCTCTCGGACAGCTCAATCATTATATCAAAGGTCGTACTTTTTGTCAAGCACTTTTTCGATATTTTTTTGAGCTTTCCAAACGCCTTTTTAAAAGCTTTCCACCCGCACGCTGTCCGGTTCCCCGCTGCGTTTTTGCTGGTACATCGCTTTTATTTGGCTTTTGAAGAGCTGCTGTCTTGCGCGACAGCTTATTTATAATACCACACTTTCGCCTAAAGTCAACACCTTTTTTCGATTTTTTCTATAATTTTTTGATTTTATTTTTGGATAAGGTGTACAGTGTCGTTTTAGCGCACTTTCTTGTTTCTATCCCCTCCCCAACCAAAAACATTTGCTTTTTGCTCTTCTATATAATAGTATAGTAACAGCTTTCTCTTTTGGTATATTCCTTATCTCTACATAAAGGAGCCTTGCTTCATCATGCTTTTAGCTTTGAACATCGGCAACACCAACGTAACTTTCGGTGGATATGATTCCGCCGGACAGCGCGTGTTTGCTTCTCGCTTTTATTCCGATAGTGCCCTGAGCTCGGACGAACTGGTCTACAAGCTTGTCAACATGCTGGCTCTCTATCATATTCAGCCCCGTGATGTGGACGCGGCGATCCTAGCCAGTGTGGTTCCCGTCCTGACCAGCCGTATGCGCGAAGCTCTGGAGAAGATGACCAACGCCCCCCTGATGGAAGTCGGCCCCGGCTTAAAGAGCGGTGTACGCATCCGCATGGATAATCCCGCCCAGCTGGGCGGTGAGCTGCTGTGTGCCGCTGTGGGCGCCTTGCAGACCCACAAGCCGCCCCTTCTGGTCATGAACATGGATACCGCCGCCACGCTGGTTGCCGTGGATGCCGAGGGCAGCATTGTGGGCGGTGTGATTCTGCCCAGCCCGGCGCTAAGCCTTTCGGCCCTGGTACGCAACACAGCCCAACTGCCGCAGATTGATATGGAGCTGCCTGCCAAGCGCTTTTTGGGCACCAACACAACGGACTGCCTGCACAGCGGTATTGTGAACGGCAGCGCCCTGATGCTGGATGGCCTGTTTGCCCGCTGCCGCGCCACCCTGCACGCACCGGATGCCCCGGTCATTGCCACCGGCACCCTGCCCGCCAGCATCCGGGATGCCTGCGCCACCCCCATTGAATATAACGGAACGTTGATTCTGGACGGCCTGTATTCCATCTGGAAGCGCAACGTCAAAAAGTAAGTTCAAAAACAATTTCTTTCTCGCCTTATCCAGCACAACAAAAGCACCCCGCATTCCATAGCCGCCGGGCTAAATGGAATGCGGGGTGCTTTGCTTTATGCTATCTTCTCAAGTTTCTTATTTCAGGATGCCGGTTGCTTCATCGAAGTGGCAGGTCTTACCGTTGATCTCCACCGTGCCGTGTGCCATTGCACCGGTGATGAGGTCAAAGTAGTAGGTACCGTTCTCGTTGGTATTCCAGCCCTTGATCATCTGGCCGTTGGCATCATAGCGGACCCACTTGCCGCCGTCAGATTCCTGGTAAGGGTGCCGTAAAGTGTGTAAAATAATGCAAAAGCCCTGTACCACAGCAGCAGAAACAGTTCTGCCGCCGGGTACAGGGCTTGTATCAAATCATCTATAAATTTCTGCATTAAAAAATCCCCCGCGCAGCAAACGCTGCACAGGGGATTTGGAACCGAGTGATTATTCCGGCTGGATTGCACCAGTGGGGCAAGCACCTTCGCAAGCACCGCAGTCAACACAAGCAGAAGCATCGACAACGGCCTTGTCCTCGAGGCTGATAGCGCCAACGGGGCAGGTGTCAACACAAGCGCCGCAAGCAACGCACTCGTCAGTAACCTTATGAGCCATGGTAATCTCCTTATCTCCGCACAATTCATGTAAGCCCGCCCGGATCCTGTGCGGTTGGCTTGAGCCCCGGACGGCACGCTTTTCGCGTTTGTATTATTGTAGCACGGAAACCTTCGATTTTCAAGGCATTTGGCAAATTTCACGCGGGGTTTGCCGCCCAGCGCATAAAATCAGACTTTTCGGCATACTGTTAGTTTTTACTAACCAAGTTTCTTCTCAGGTATGGTCGGGATCCGGCTCAACCGGTGCGCGGCGGCCCCCGCGCAGGTAGGTACACTCGCTCCGTTTATAGATTTTCGGGGCAAGGCTTTCCACATTGCTGCGCACCTTCAGGGTACCGGCTACCACGTTGGCTTCCAGCACAGTACCCTCGCCGTCCGGCGTGCGCACCACACTGCCGGGCTGCGGGGTGATGGAATTCAAGTATTCATAGCTCTTCTGCTCGTAAGCCAGGCAGCACATCAAACGGCCGCATGCACCGCTGATCTTGGCCGGGTTCAGACTCAACCCCTGTTCCTTTGCCATCTTGATGGAAACAGGCTGGAAGTTTTTCAAAAACCGGCTGCAGCAGAACGGCTGGCCGCACACGCCCAAGCCGCCCAGCATCTTGCTTTCATCGCGCACACCGATTTGGCGCAGCTCAATGCGGGTGTGGAACTGCCCGGCCAGGTCCTTGACCAGCTCGCGGAAGTCCACACGGTTGTCGGCGGTAAAATAGAACACCAGCTTGCTGCGGTCCAGCGTGTACTCGGCATCCACCAGCTTCATCTGCAGCTTATGGGCGGCAATGCGCTTTTCGCACAGTTCAAAGGTGGCTTTCTCGTCCGCACGGTTCTGGCGCATGCGGCGCACATCCACGCCGTCCGCCAGCCGGATGACCGGCTTGATCTCCCGCGGGAAGCTGCCGGAGGCAATTTCATGTGCGCTGCGCACGACCTCGCCGCATTCCACGCCGCGGGCCGTCTCCACAATCACAAATTCCCCTTCCTTGATTTCCAGCTCCTTGGGGTCAAAGTAATAGGCGCGGCCGCTTTCCTTAAATTTAACAGAGATAACTTTCATTTCAATATCCTATCTATCGGGATTGGTGTATCGTTTCAGGGGGTACCTGCCCTACCTGGCAGCCATTTCCATGCCGCACACGGTCAGGGCAAGGCGCAGATTGCCGTTTGCCTTCATGGCGCGGCGGGCGGCTTCCGCCGCGCGCAGGATCCGCGCTGCGGTATCGGGCTGAACGCCGTCAAAACCGGGGCAGCGCAGAGCGGCGCTGGCGGCCTGGGTCGCCTGCCACAGCACAGCGGCAGCGCTGTCCTTATCTTTTTCATAGCCCGCCAGCAGCGCCTGCACACGGTAGGTGTCCTGCTGCTGGGCCTGGCGGCACAGCTCCCGCGCCGCGGCACGAGCCACCTTGGCCGCCGGGTCGGTCAGCGCTTTCAGGCACAGGCCAATGTGCCCCTCATACAAAAAAGCCAGATCCTGTGCATTCTGTTCGTTCAGCTCCGGTTGTGCTGTGCGCAGGGCAGCGGCACATTCTTCGGTCGGCACCGGTGCCATGGTGTAAGCCGCACACCGGCTGCGGATGGTGGGCAGCACCGCCGCCGCACTGGAAGCCGTCAAAAGGAACATGACTCCCTCCGGCGGCTCCTCCATAATTTTCAGCATTGCGTTGGCCGAAGCCCCATTCAGGTTCTGCGCGCCATAAATAAACAGCACACGGCCCTCTGCATCCGAAGAAAGGGCTGATTTCTGGATATTCTGCCGCGCATCCCGGATGGCTTCCACCTTGATCTGGCCGGAAGCCCCCTCCCCACGCACCACAATGGATTCGGTATCCTGCCCGCGCAGAACCGCCTCGGCATGGGGGCCACCATTGGGGTACAGATAATCCGCCGCCAGGCAGCGCGCGGCAAAGCCGGCACCGCAGCCCGGCTCCCCCACCAGCAAAATGCTGTGGGCGATCCGCCCGCTGCCCAGCGCCGTCTTTAAGTCCTGTTTCAGTTCACGGTTGCCCGCAATGCGTTCCAGCATTGGCATTACAACTTTTCAAACCGTTCTACGTTGGTCACAAAAATGGTTGCGCCGCCAACGGTCACCTCGATGGGCATAGCGGTTTCCAGCCCAACGCCGATGGAAGCGGTGCCGGGAACGATCTCGGTGCGCTGTTTGCAGCAGCGGGAGATCACCTTGATGCAGTCGTCCACACGCTCGTCCTCGGTGCCGATCAGCAGGGTCATGTTGCCCGCCATCAGAAAGCCGCCGGTGGTGGCCAGGCGGGTCACATAGAACTTTGCCTTGATCAGTTCGTTACAAACATTTTTGGAATCTTCTTTATTTACAATCGCAGTAATCAGTTTCATGGTCAAAACCTCCATTTTGTGATTGAAATTCTGTCACACCAAAAGTCCGGTCGGTACAAACCCCGCCGGGTCTGTATGGTTCAGGCAGCGCCGCACATCTTTGGATGATGCTGTACCACCTTTATTCGTTTCCCCCGCCGAAAATGCCGCATTGCCTTATTTCCGGTTGATTTTTTTCTCCCAGTCTTTGCGGCGCTTGTAGCTCACAATAGCATCCTTGGCCGTGGTGAACATCTCACCACCAAAGAACGCCAGGAACCCGGCAATGCCGAACAGCAGGCTGACCCTGCTGGCAAAATTGCCGGTCAAAAACTCCAGCACCCACATAGCCGCAGCCGCAATGCCCATCCATTTCATCTTAATGGGCAGGATAAAGAACAGCAGCACCTGCTGCTCCGGCCACATCCACGCATAGGCAAAGAACAGGCTGAGGAAAATGCCCGATGCACCCGCGCTCCCGGTGATCAGACAGGCGGCCAATGCACCCACCATGCCCACCAGAATGTACATCATAAAGCGGAAATCGCCCCACGCGCGCTGCAATGAGTTGCCGACCCACCAGCGAAAATACAGCGTCAGCAGCAACTGAATGCCCGTTGACAGCGGCGGAACAAACAAAAAGGTCACAACACGCCAGATCTGCCCGCTCATTAAAGAAGTCCTGTTCAGCGTGATGGCATAGTAGAGGTTCTGATTGATGACCATCACAATGACCCAGGCAATCAGCTGCCCGACCAGGATAATGTTCATCAGATTGGGGATGCCATACCGTCCCCATCGGCGTTCCAGTTTATCGATCCAGCGCATAAGCCCTCCGGTTTGTTGAAAATTCAGCATTTTCCGCCCCGTCCGGCACAGTTTTCCACAACCATAGTGGACAGTCAGGGCGGTAAACTGTGTGTTTATTGTAGCATCTCCAGGGTAAAAGTTCAATATTTTGTTGTCGGGCCGGCATATATCCCCATGAAAAAACAACTTTTGCGTGTAAAGTGTGGAAAACCCGTTTAGTTTTCCACACTTTCAACCGAGTTTTCAACATTTTCACCGTGGAAAAGGTGAATACATTGCGTTGATAACCTCGGTGGGATATCCAATATGTTAAAATGCGCGTCAAAAGTCCTTTTTCATGGAAAGAATAATGAATAAATCATAAAGTGTGCGTGCCGTGCAGGCACATTCAAATAGGCCCGCTATCCCTATTGGAGATTTTTCTCTTCTTATTATCCCTCTTCCCCTTTATCTCCCAATAAAAAACGCGCCCAGCCCAATTTTTTTGAGCCGAGCGCAGCGAAGGCGATCCACCTTCATTATTCTTTATTATTTATTCTTTTTTAATTTTCCCGTGCTCACCACCGTCAACACATCCCCATCCACCTTAAACTTTACCTCCACGCCGCCAAAGCTCAAACCGTACAGGCGTTCGGGGTCGTGCTGGTAGCTGGGGCGGGGGTCGCTGCGGAGCACGCCGAGTAGGGCATCCCGCTTGTCCGCCGGGATCTGTTCCAGCACTTCCGGTTCCGCCTGTACCTGCAGCGTATAAAACTTTGTGGTGTCGGTAAAGCCGCCGCGGGCATCCGGGTGAGCGTCCACATAGGGCAGGTAGGGCTTGATGTCAAAAATCGGCGTACCATTCAAAAGGTCGGCCCCGCCAACGGTCAGTACCGGTCCCTGCGGGGTGTTGGGTTCCACTTTCAGCAGCTTTACGCTGGAAAGCCCCAGCGCATTGGGCCGGAACGGGCTGCGGGTGGCAAACACCCCCATGCGGGTATTGCCGCCCAGTCGCGGCGGGCGCACGGTGGGGCGCCAATTGGTACCATCCTGCCCGGCCTGCACCACGGTGGAAAATTGCCACACCAGCCAGATATAATCGTACCCATCCAGCCCGCGCACCGCATCCGGGCTGCGGAACTCCGGTTCAAACACAATGCGTGCCCGCAGTTCCTCTACCAGCCCGCTCTGCCGCGGAATGCCGAATTTTTCCGAGAAGTCCGTTTCAATATGCGCGATCTGCGCCAGCGTGTAAGCCATCTTTCCCTCGTTTTGTTTCTTTGTCCGGGTATGCTGCTGTTACCGCCCCAAAATCCGTTGCAGCAGTCCCTTCGGCTTCCGGTCGGCCTCCGCCAGGCGGCGGTAATACTTCCAGTCGCCCTCATAAATAGAACCCCAGCAGCTCCGGTTGCGGCGCAGGTGCGGCCCTTTTTCAAAAATACCGGTCAAAAATTCTGCGCACGCCTCGTCCGTCACATAGCGTGCCGCGCGGGAGCTTCCGTCCGGTGCCAGAATCGGCGCATGGCACATCGCAAGGAACTTTTCATCGTCCCGGTCGATCTCATCGATTGCCGCGATCAGCGCCGCCGTATCCGGGTAATCATCCGCGCACAAAAAGGCCGCAGGGTTAAATTCCTGCTTCACATCCGGCGCGCCCCAGTAAATGGGCACCGTGGCTGCGGCAAAGGCATCCACGATTTTTTCGGTGCAATATCCCGGCCCGCGGCTGTTCTCATACGCAATAGAGAATTTATACCCACGCTGGAACGCCAATTTGTCCGTCACCGGCCCGCCGATGTTGTTCATATAGCCACCGCCGCTGTCCACTGGGCGGTGGGCATTCAGCGCAGCAAAAAATTCATTGCGCTCGTTGGAATAGTCATTGCTCACCACAAAGTTGCAGAATTTTTTCTTTGCCAGCAGTTCCTCATCCGGTACCGTATGCTTGGTCAGAGCCGGAGCCCAGCTGCTGCGCATGGCGTACAGCGGCAGCCGCAGGTAGCGTCCATCAAAATCCAGCACCTCGAACCCCATGGCATAGTCATACAGGTTCAGGTCCGGCCAGCTGTCCTCGCCGGAAAACTGGATGCGGCAGCAATCATACTTCAAAAAGTCAAAGCCAAAAGTCCCGCAGAGTACAAAATCTGGCTTTTCCTCCGGCTCATTGCAGAACGTGATCTCCCACCCGGCATGTTCCAGCGCCTGGGTAAAATAGTTATCGCGAGCGTCCCAGTCCGGGGCCAGGTCACAAAACGCCAAGCGCACCTGCTTTTTCCCCGGCATTTCAGCCCTCCCCGCGCTGGCGCAGCCAGGCATATTTCAACATTGCGGTCACGGTTTTGCTGTCGCGGATTTCATCCGTCATCACCATCTCCAGCACATCGTCAAACGGCAGGGTGGCCACATCTAAAAATTCCCCGTCGTCCAGGTGCTGGCTGGTGGGTTTCAGGCCCTTGGCCGCCCAGATATAAATTTTCTCGCTGTCATAGCCCACAGTCGGGTACAGCACCCCCAGGTTGATGAACCGTTCCGCCGTCACGCCGCACTCTTCTTCCAGCTCACGCTTGGCTGCTTCAAACGGGTCTTCGTCCTTTTCCAGTTTGCCGGCCGGCAGTTCCCACAGTTCTTCTTTCAGTGCGTAACGGTACTGGCGCACCATCAGCACCTTGTCATCATCTGTCAGGGGCAGAATGCACGCCCCTCCGTTGTGGTGTACCACCTCGCGGAAGCTGGTCATGCCATTTTCCAGCTCCACCTGATCCATGGTCACGCGGAACACGTTCCCCTTAAAAATTTCTTTGGAGTTCAGTTTTATTTCGGTATGCTGCATGGCAGATCATAACTCCCTTCCTATCATCCGGCTGGATGTGCTTCTATTAAATATGTACATTTTCCGGCCTGTGGCCGGGCTTTGCTTGCCGTTTTATACTTACTTTGATTGTAATTGTCCCGCCCCGCCCTGTCAAGCTTCCGGCGTATTTTCCATTGGCTGTGCCGTTTTATTTTTCAAATTTTTTCTGCTTTCTGGCTTTTGTTTTGTCAGCCGGGCCATTTTTGTGCTGTTTTTCTGATTTTTCAGCCTATGCAGTCCTATTTATTTCCCTGCTTCAGCCAATTTGCACAAAACTCTCCCACAAAACGGTCAACCTGCACACAAGCGCGCAAAATTTTTGTGCAACATTCTAACCGAATAGGCTTTACTATTCCGCCCCTTTTTTGGTAAAATAAGCTTAAGCAAGAGCGCCATCTGCCAGGTTCGCAAGAGTTTGACCGGGTGGTACTGCCTGTGGGCTTTTGCCGCAGCCTACCCGCTGCAAGGAGCAAGTATTGCAGCAGGGGCACACAGGTGCTAATCTAACTGGGAATGTCCCTCCGGCATTCCCTAGTAAACGGAGGAAAAAAAATGCCAAGAGCAAAACAGTCCATGGATGGCAATACCGCGGCTGCGCATGTAGCTTATGCGTTTACCGATGTTGCTGCCATCTACCCGATTACCCCCTCCAGCCCGATGGCAGACACTGTTGACCAGTGGAGCGCCGCCGGCCTGAAGAACATTTTCGGGAACCAGGTCAAGGTTGTTGAAATGGAGTCCGAGGCTGGCGCCGCAGGTGCTGTGCACGGTTCTCTGGGCACCGGTGCTATCACCACCACCTTCACCGCTTCTCAGGGTCTTCTGCTGATGATCCCCAACATGTACAAAATCGCAGCCGAGCAGCTGCCCTGCGTTTTTGACGTTTCCGCCCGTACCGTTGCTACCCAGGCCCTGAACATCTTCGGTGACCACAGCGACGTTATGGCCGTTCGTCAGACCGGTTTTGCCATGCTGTGCGAATCCAACCCTCAGGAAGTTATGGATCTGAGCCCCGTTGCTCACCTGTCCGCTATCGAAGGCCATGTTCCGTTCGTGAACTTCTTCGACGGCTTCCGTACTTCTCACGAGATCCAGAAGATCGAAAAGTGGGATTACGAAGACCTGAAGGAAATGTGCAACATGGAGGCTGTTGAGGAGTTCCGTGCCAAGGCTCTGAACCCCGAACATCCCAAGATGCGCGGTTCTCACGAAAATGGTGACGTTTTCTTCCAGCATCGTGAAGCCTGCAACCCGGCATACGAGGCACTGCCCGCAGTTGTCGAGAAGTACATGGCCAAGATCAACGAAAAGCTGGGCACCAACTATGACCTGTTCAACTACTACGGCGCTCCCGATGCAGACCGCGTCATCATCGCTATGGGCTCCATCTGCGACGTTGCCGAAGAAGTTGTTGACTACCTGACCGCTAAGGGCGAGAAGGTTGGCCTGGTTCTGGTTCGTCTGTATCGTCCTTGGGTTTCTTCTGCTCTGCTGAAGGTTCTGCCCAAGACCGCAAAGAAGATCGCAGTTCTGGACCGCACCAAGGAGCCCGGCTCCCTGGGCGAACCCCTGTACCTGGATGTTGCCACCACCCTGCGTGAAGCTGGCATGAACGATGTTGTCCTGACCGGCGGCCGTTACGGCCTGGGCTCCAAGGACACCCCGCCGTCCAGCGTGTTCGCCATCTACACCGAACTGGAGAAGGCTGATCCGAAGCCTCGCTTCACCATCGGCATCACCGATGACGTCACCAACCTGAGCCTGCCCGAAGTCAAGCCCGCTCCGATCACCTCTGCTCCCGGCACCAAAGAGTGCAAGTTCTGGGGTCTCGGCGGCGACGGCACTGTCGGCGCAAACAAGAACTCCACCAAGATCATTGGCGACCATACCGACAAGTACATTCAGGCTTACTTCCAGTATGACTCCAAGAAGACCGGCGGCGTTACCATCAGCCATCTGCGCTTTGGCGATAAGCCCATCCGCAGCCCCTACTACATCAACCAGGCTGATTTCGTTGCCTGCCATAATCCCGCTTACATTCACATGGGCATGAAGATGGTCCAGGATGTCAAGCCGGGCGGCGTGTTCATGATCA
>OHAG01002541.1_pt1 | contig 9943 bp, 7 predicted proteins | sample 1577081 | NCBI WGS metagenome assembly OHAG01 (sample SAMEA3541513, study PRJEB24748) | human gut metagenome | biome: human gut; feature: human-associated habitat; material: faeces | place: China | collected 2012
CTCTTGCAGGCCGCGCCGCCGACAAGGGCGATAGGTGTAACTGAAATACGTTTGTTTACGATAGGGATACAGTAGTTGTTCTCTATCTCTTTTCCTGTTGATACAAGATTCTTTGCAAGTGTTGTAATCTTGTTGTAGATATTCTCATTTACCTTTGCAAGGTCTGAGTCTATACAGTCGAGCAGGCTGATACCGAGTGTGATTGTACGCACGTCAAGATTTTCCTTCTCCACCATGTCATTGGTCTCAATTACTTCACCAATATTTATCATTTTGCTGTTCTCCTTTAACTGTGTATGACATTTTTATGCTAAACTAGATTCGATGCATCATCTCAAAGATTTCTTCCTTCTGACACTTTATTGTTACACCAATTTCTTCTCCAAGTGCATCAAGCTGGTCAGAAATCTCTGCAAATGAAGCTGTAGCATTTGCCATATCAACAATCATCATCATGTTGAAATAACCTGAAACGATAGTCTGTGAGATATCAAGCACGTTTACACTGCCCTCTGACAGATATGTACATACCTTTGCGATGATTCCTACTGTGTCTTTTCCGACAACTGTGATGATTACTTTGTTCTTTGTGTTATCCATAACAACTTATTCTCCTGTTCTCTTATTCTACGGCTATGCGGTCTGATGCCCTGTCTCTCTTAGCCACATACATAGGGAAATCACTTGCCTTATATGGATTGTCTCCCATTGTGACCTCAAGCCTGACGGCTTCATACGCCAGCTTTTCGTAGTTATTTTCTTTACTAAGGTGTCCCAGTATTACTGAGCCAAATTTATCATGAAGAAGCTCGCATAACAACTGCCCGCTTCTCTCATTCGACAAATGTCCGCTGTCACCCATGATTCTACGCTTGAGCGGATACGGATATGCCCCTGTCTGGAGCATATTTATATCATGATTGGCTTCAAGCAGCAGCCCATCCAGGTTCTGAAGCTTTGAAACCAGTGCATCATCATACGTGCCAAGGTCTGTCACGACTGCCATCGCATGATTTTCGTTTTTAAATCTGTACGCGACAGGATCAGCCGCATCATGTGATATGTGAAGCGGCTCAAACTCTATATCACCTATCGTAAAATCGACGCCTGCCTCAATAGGATGAAACAGCTCATCATCTATATTTCCAACGGATTTTGTGCATTTTATGGCCCCGATTGTGGCCTTTGTTGCATAAATCGGAATATGATAGCGTCTTGCCATGACACCAAGCCCTGCGATATGGTCTATATGCTCATGTGTCACGAGAATGCCCTGCATATCTGTGGCAGTCATATCAAATTCATTCAGTCCGTTTTCTATTTTCTTACCGCTGATGCCCGCGTCTATGAGCACATGACAATCATCTGTGCCCACACATATACAGTTTCCACTGCTGCCGCTGGCAATGCTGCATAATTCTAACATGTTAATTCTCTTTCCAGTATAATTCTATTTTGTCTCCATCATGAAGCTCCTCGGAAAACCGGGCATCCCTGCCATTTATTACAGTGGCTATTGCCCTGCCCTTTCCTGCCTGTAAATCAAATGAGATATGGGTAAATATATCGACAAATATATATGTATCCTTGCCGGACAGCTCTACAGGCTCACCGTTTACAATTACTGTAACTGTATTTTTTGATGAGTCTTCTTCCTGTATATCTTCCTGTATATCATTTTTTGGCAATTCATTTTCCGGCAGTTCGTTTTCCGGCACAGCAGATGCTTCAGCTTCTTTAGCAAAATCATCATGCAGTTCATCGAGCACCTGATTCATCATCTGCTCTGATGTTCTGGCCACTGTGTTGTCTGACTCTGTGCTGTTTGCATCCTGCTCAGCTAAGACCGAAGCATCATCTGAATCAGACTCTTGTGAGTCATTATAAGTGTTATTGTCGATTCTTGCAACACCATATTCATCTGTTTTCCACTCAACAGAGAAATTTTCGTATACAAGAGTGTCGAGACCTGCCTCTTCATTGTTTACAAATATCATCTGGTCAATAACGAGGTCCATAAACTGCGCAATCTGGCGCACTGTATAGTAATTTCTTGTCTCAATCACATCATTTTCCCTGATGCTGTAATCCTCCGGCTCAAGTTCTCCGTTTACCTGGACAAACCTAGGACATGAAACCCTTCTGCCGTTTATGATAAAAGTAATGACAGAATGATTGTACTCATCAAGCTGCGATATCTTATACACTGCTGCCTCTCCTGCTGTGGACGGCTCGATGACTATCTCACTGTTTGGCTCAAGCGGTGTGTTGATGCTTGCTGGCTTTCCGTTCATGGTCACCACTGCACCCTCTCCGGCCTCGCCTCTTACAAGCCTTGCCACACCGTTTACAGTAAAGTTTATCGGGGTGCCGCGCTTTGGAAACAGCTCATCGTTTGGAAATCCCGCCTGAAGCGCCGCATCGACTATTGTAAGCCTGTTATTGTCATAGAGCTTTATTCTCTCACCGTTGAATCTGACCATGATAAAATTATTTCTCTGGTCATAATAATTCAGACATATACCAATTGGAGTGACAAGAAGCGGATCCTTCTTAATATCCTCCTGCTCAAAGGTCACATCGCCAAGCACTTCCTCACCTCTTAGAGCTACTCTTTCCTCCGGCAGGTCAAGATCTTCCGCAAGCTTTTCCGTGAAGCCGTGTATCTTGCCTCCACCTCCGACTACAAAGCAGGCACTCACTGTTTTGTCACCGTTTAGCTCTCTGATTTTAGTCGATACCTCTTGTGCAATATTATCAACAACAGGTGCTGCCACATCCCAGACATCCTGTGCAGGAATTGTGTGCTCGATGCTCATGATATCCTTGTATGTAACCGTATCACTTGTCGTAGACTGAAGCTTGATGCTCTCCGCCATATTGAAATCCACGAGGAAATGCTGCACGATAACTTCTGTCAGCTCATCTCCTGCATGCGGTATCATGCCATAGGCTATGATACTTCCGTCTCTTGTGATTGAGATATCACTCGTTCCGGCTCCCACATCGACAAGTGCGATATTAAGCATACGATAGTTCTCCGGAATTGCCACATTGATAGCGGCGATAGGCTCCAATGTCATATTGGCTACACTAAGCCCGGCCTGTCCCACTGCCGCATACAGTCCGTCTACCACATCCTCCGGCAGAAATGTAACTATGATATCCTCGCCTATTTTGTTTGCCTTATGCCCCTCAAGGCTGATAAACACCTCATCATTCAAAAAGAATTTGACTGTAGAATATCCCACACAGTAAAACTTATAGCTTGTATCGTTAACCTCCTTGAGTGCCTCCTGTGCTTTTTCTATGCCAAGCAGGTCAAGCGTATGGACATCCTCGCCGGTCACCACAGACTCCTGCGCATACTCATACTCCACATGCGTCGTGACAGTCTTTAATACTCGTCCTGCGGCTGCTATACACACCTCTTCAAGTGGCTGTCCTGTCTGTTTTTCAAGCTCGTCCTTTACTTCCTTAATGGTTTTTGCCACCCTGCCTATATCATGTATCTGACCGTCAAGCATCGCTCTGGTCTCATGCTCCCTGACATACTGTGCTGTAACCACAAATTCCTTGTCATCAGTCTGATAGCCGACAGTTCCTACAACATTTCTTGTACCAATATCCAAACCGAATACATTATTCATTTCCACTACTCCTTGTATTTGCTAAGCGCTTTATTTATTGAAGCTATCGTGTTTTCGATATCTCCATCATTATCGATAACCTCCTTGCAGTGCCTTCTGTACTCAGCTTCTTTAAGCTGGCTTGCAAAGATACTATCTATCTTCTCATCTGAATATCCGCGTGATGACTTAAGTCTTTTTCTTCTGACTTCTTCACTTGCATAAATATACCACAGCTCGTCGCAGATTTCACCATATCCCTCCTCTATAAGGAGTGCTGCTTCAAGCACAAGCATGAAAAGACCTTCTTTTTTTGCCTCTTTAACTGCATTAAGCACATATTCCTTTACTGCAGGATGCACTACTTCATTTAGAAGCTCTCTTTTTTTATCATCCGAAAAAATCACTCTGGCAAGTGCCGGTCTGTCAAAATGCCCGTCCTCAAGCCATATCGGTTCCTCTGCAAACAATTCCTTTAATCTGTTGTAGCAGTCGCTTCCCGGCTCCATCAGCTCATGTGCTATCTCATCGGAGAGCATGACCCTTACGCCATCAAGTTCCCTAAGATAGCTAAGCACTGCCGATTTTCCGGCACCTACACCACCTGTTATTCCTATAAAAATCATACTATTTCCTTTTCTGTCATCAATGCGCATCATACCAGTCATAGCCACACTCGGTGCCCACCTCCATGGATACCTTCATGTCCACCGCACCACGCATCTCTTTCTCCAGAAGCTTAATCACTTTATCCTTCTCAGCTTCCTTTGTCTCAATTAAAAGCTCATCATGCACCTGAAGGATAAGCCTTGACTTTAAGCTCTCGTCAAGAAGCCTGTCATGCACACGTATCATGGCAATCTTTATGATATCGGCTGCTGTACCCTGAATAGGTGAGTTCATCGCAACTCTCTCTCCAAACTGTCTTTGCATGAAATTGCTCGAGTTCAGCTCGGGAATCGGTCTGATACGCCCAAACATGGTCTTTGTATAGCCATTTTTCTTGGCATCCAAAACCGTCTGATCCAAAAACTCCTTAATCTTTGGATATTTGACAAAATAGCTGTCTATATAGCCCTGTGCCTCTTTCCTTGAAATCCCCAGGTCGTTAGACAGCCCAAACGCGCTGATACCATAAACGATGCCAAAATTTACCGCCTTTGCATTTCGTCTTTGAAGGTCTGTGACCTCATCAAACGGTGTGTCAAACACAAGGGATGCTGTACTTCTGTGGATATCCTGACCATTCTTAAAGGCCTCTATCATCCTTTCATCCCCTGAAAGCGCTGCCAGCACCCGAAGCTCGATCTGCGAGTAGTCTGAATCAACAAACAAATCTCCATCCTCAGGCAGAAATACCTTTCTGATAAGCTTGCCCAGCTCAATCCTTATCGGGATATTCTGCAGATTAGGCTCTGTGCTTGAAAGACGGCCTGTCGCAGTGATTGTCTGATTTAAGGTAGTATGGATTTTGCCATCGGATGCAATATATCCCGAAAGTCCGTCAGCATATGTGCTCTTTAGCTTTGTGAGCTGTCTGTATTCCAGAATATCTGCAACAATCGGATACTCCGGCGCCAGCTTTTCAAGCACATCTGCCGCAGTCGAATAACCGGTCTTTGTCTTCTTTTCATTTGGCAGTCCAAGCTTTTCAAAGAGAATGACCCCAAGCTGCTTTGGCGAATTTATATTAAACTCTTCACCTGCTGCCTCATATATTTTCTTTTCAAGCTCAGTTATCGAAACAGCAAGCTTGTCTCCATACTCCTTAAGCTTTATTCCATCAGCCATTATACCCTCGTTTTCCATATCATACAGCACGAAAACGAGCGGGAGCTCGATATCTTTATAAAGAGTGAGCATATCCATTTCCTTTAGCTTCTGCAAAAGAACCGGCTTTGATTTCCAGGCAGTATACACCTCGTAGCAGGCACAGTCCACTGCCTTTTTCTCATCCTCCTTCATCATCCGGGTGAAATCAAGCTTTCCCAGATAATCCTTTTTAGATGAGAGCATAAGCCCCAGATAGTCCTTTGCAACCGCATCATAGGGATACTCCCCGACAAGCGGATTGATAAGGTATGCAGCCACCATCATGTCAAAATATCTGCCTCTGTCATCTGCCTTTATCTCTTTGCTCTTAAATCTGTGCAGATTGGTCTTTAAATCCGGTGATATCCATGACTTTACTTCCAGGTTATTTAGTTTTTCATCCAGGAAGCTGCTTGAAATCTCATCACCAGTACAGATAAAATAAATGTCCTCCTCTGAAAAACAAATCGAAACAGCAAGATAATCGTTAGAAACCGGCTCCGAAAACAGACTTAGCTGTCCATCACTTTCGCTGTTTTCCAAAGACTCTCCAGGTACTACCGCAAAAGCGACCTCCCTGCCCTTTGCCTTCTCAAACACACTCTCTGCAGTCTTTAAGTCCCTTACTACCACAAAATGCTCCTCGGCATTGTTTTTAGGAGCCTCCACATTAAACCGCGACAGCATGTTTTTGAATTCGTATCTTTTGCACAGTAAAAAGGCTTCCTCAGTGTAGAGTGACTCTACTCCGCCACTAAGCTTTGCATCAGAAAATTCATAGTCAACCGGTGCATCAAGTATGATTGTAGCAAGCTCTTTGCTCATAAGCGCCTGCTCCCAGTACTCCACTATATTCTTTGAAGCCCTTGGCGGCTTTACATTCTCAGCATCCTCATGTACTGCCTCTATACAGTGATATTTTGCTATAAGTGCGCCTGCTGTCTTTTCGCCGATACCGGGTACCCCGGGAATATTATCAGACGTATCTCCCTGCAGAGCCTTTACATCGATAAACTCCTTTGGAGTGACGCCGTACTTTTCAATAACATCTGCTGTATTGTAGTTTTCTATCTCGGTTCCTGTCTTTTTGGTCTTTGGAATCCTTACCATGACATGGTCAGTCGCAAGCTGCAAAAGATCTCTGTCTCCGGAAATGATGGCGACATCCATACCGGCCTTTTCTGCCCTGACAGATAAGGTTCCAAGTATATCGTCGGCCTCATAGCCTTCCTTTTCCACGATTTTAATGCCCATGGCAGTAAGCATTTCCTTTATCATAGGCACCTGCTGCCTGAGTTCCTCGTCCATAGGCTTTCTCGTGCCCTTGTACGCATCAAACATCCTGTGGCGAAACGTCGGCGCATGCACATCAAATGCCACCGTCAGATAGTCAGGCTTTTCCTCGTCAAGAATCTTGAACATGATATTCAAAAATCCATAGACTGCATTTGTGTGAAGCCCCTCTGAATTGGTCAGATCAGGAAGTCCGTGATATGCCCTGTTTAAAATACTGTGTCCGTCTATAAGTACAAGCTTTTCACTCATTTTATACTTTCCTTATTACTTAATATTGTTGTAATCGCTGCCGGTCACACTGCAGTGCAGGCAGTAACGTTAAATAGCTCTTGTATATTTCTTGAGCCACTGAGCCTCCTCATCATTCAAAAATGGTGAAACAAGCTCATAAACTCTCGCATGATAAGCATTCAGGTATCCTTTTTCCCTGTCTGTCATCTGATTTGGATCAATCGCATCGAGATCTATCGGTACATAGGTCAGATTCTCAAAATACATGAACTGGCCATACTCATTTTTCTCACCCTTTCGGCAGATAAGCTCATTCTCTGTGCGAATACCGAATTTGCCCTCTAAATAGATGCCCGGCTCATCTGTAGTGACCATGCCCTCTTCTATCACACGCTCTGCAGTCCTGCCCGGGTACTGCTTCCAGTGAAAGCTGTTTGGTCCCTCATGAACATTGAGCACATAGCCCACACCGTGTCCGGTACCGTGATTGTAGTCCATGCCGATCTCCCACAAAGGCTCTCTTGCCAGAATATCAAAGTTTAGTCCCGAGCAGCCCTCCTTAAACCTTGCATTTGCCAGGTTCATATTTGAGCGGCACACTCTCGTAAACATATCTTTCATCTCGTCAGTCACCGGTCCTAACGCAAAGGTCCTCGTGATATCTGTGGTTCCCTCCAGATAATGTCCTCCTGAATCAACCAAAAGAAGACTCTCAGGCTTAAGCTGCCTGTCAGACTCCTCTGTTGCAGAATAATGCACAATAGCACCATGATCAGCATATCCGCATATTGTGGCAAAGCTCAAATCAAGAAAGCCCTCCTGCTCAGCTCTAAGCGATGCAAGATAATCTGAAGCCGAAATCTCTGTCATGGGTATCTTACCTATATTTGTCTTAAGCCAGTACATGAACTTGCACATCGCAACTGCATCCTTCAAATGCGCCTTGCGCAGATTTTCAAGCTGTACTTCATTCTTTACGGCCTTCATGACAACTGTAGGATCTTCCGCATCAATCACCTTAACACCATCCGGCAGGCTGTCGCAGATGCGGTAATTTACAATCGATGTATTTAAAAGCACTGTCTCTTTTTCATCAATATGCTTCACATATTCATAAAAATCATCGTAAGGTCTTGTCTGTATACCATTCTTATCGAGGTATGCCTTAAGAGTCTCTGTCACAACCTCTTCCTGCAAAAACCATATGCAGCTGTCCTGTGACAGTGCCAGGTATGAAAGCACTACAGGCACATAGCTTATGTCGCCTCCCCTGACATTTAAAAGCCAGGCGATATCGTAAAGTGATGACATCAGATGAAGTGTTGCACCCTTTTGTGCCATCTGCTCTCTGACTCTTTTAAGCTTTGAGCTTATATCCTCACCGGTGTATTTATTGTCAAAAATCATGACAGGTGCCTTTGACATAGGTGGTCTGTCAGTCCATATAATGTCAATCAGATCCTCATTTACATACATGCTGCCGTGCTTTTCTTTTGCGATTTCAGAAAGCCTTTTGCCCCATGCGGCATTTACCACTCTGCCGTCAAAACCTATTACACCGCCATCCGAAAGAGTATCCTTTATATACTCATCAACTGTCGGTACGCCCTCCTCGCCAATCTTAAAGAGCTTTACAGTGGTATCCTTAAGCTGCGCAGCCGCCTGCACAAAATACCTGCCGTCTGTCCATAGTCCGGCCTCATCCATAGTGATGACTGCGGTACCTGCTGAGCCCGTGAAGCCTGTAATATATTTGCGTGCCTTAAAATGCTCTCCTACATACTCTGACTCATGAAAATCAGCAGTAGGTACCACATACAGCGAGATGCCCCTCTTTGCCATCTCGCTTCTCAATGCTTTTAATCTATCCTGTATCATTTTATTATGCCTCTTTAAATTCAAAAAATTTTGTATCTAATTCCGGATACATTCTCTTTAATGAGATTGGTTTGCCGGATTTGTTCAAAAAGCAATGGCTGCTTTTTGCAGTGGTGCGAAGCTCGCCTGTCTCTTTGTCCTTCATGACATACTCAAGCTCCATCTTGATTCCGTTATACTTGGTAATCCGCGGCTCAATGACAACCACATCATCAAAATGAACCATGCTGTGATACTCTACCGATATCGACAGCACCGGACTTATGATTTCCATATCCTCCATCTGCCTGTAGTTGAGTCCTATCTGATCCATCAAATCAAGTCTTGCTTCTTCCATCCACTTGACATAGTTTGAATGGTGGATTATACCCATCTGATCTGTTTCATAATACTTTGCGTGGTGCTCGTAAGGACGGATTCTAAGTTCACCTTGTGAGCCGGCAATCTGTAACTCATTGTTTGCCATAAAAACTTCCTCCATTCATATTTTGGTCTTATTTCTATTATGCCACATTGGACAGCTAAATTCAACGACTTGACCGCAAAATATAAACCGGCTGCTACCTGCGTATCATGCTGTAGCAGTCTCTGCATATATTGCGTGAATTTCCAATCGGAAGTATTCTGCCGCAATACCGGCATCTGATAATATACTCATCCTTGCTCTTTGATAGAAGCTGCATAATCTTTGCCTGTGTTTTGTCGCGCTCGTTTTCAAGCCAGTCCTCCTCCACAATTTTGCCCATGCGGACTGAAAACTGATAGTACAAATCAAGCTTTTTGTAATATGATTCGTATTTCATGAGACCCTGATACTTTGAATGCTTATCAGGCTTGTCGAGAGAGATATCAGATGTATAAGACATACAGTAGCGCAGCCATTGTCTGACGAGCTCCCTGTCCTTTATATCTATAGGACATGTAATCATCTTATAAAGCAGATATTTGTCATCAAAATCTGCAATAAAGTATCGCTCCTTATACGCATATCCATACAAAAACAATATCTCATCGACATTGATTTTCCTAAACGGTGCTGATGGCTCTGCCTCATGCCAGAGCTTAATTATCGCATCAAGCGGCGCATCCATTGTAAG
>OHAG01002545.1_pt1 | contig 9928 bp, 8 predicted proteins | sample 1577081 | NCBI WGS metagenome assembly OHAG01 (sample SAMEA3541513, study PRJEB24748) | human gut metagenome | biome: human gut; feature: human-associated habitat; material: faeces | place: China | collected 2012
ACAGACAATCAGGAGAAAACGAAGAAAGAATCATAGAAATTGAGATTGAGCGTCTCCGTCCATTCAAAGAGCATCCGTTTCAAGTGAAAGATGATAAGGAAATGTTTCTTCTGCAGGAAAGCATTGAAAAGTATGGCTTTTATAAAATGTCAATATACGGATGATTACCTACTTACCTTTCTGTGAATGCTTGCATTCATACAGAACAGCAATTTTATATGGCGAAGTAACCTCAATGAGTAAAACTTGAGCTGCGTTAGCAGCGGTTTTACGAATGAGGTCTGAATAGTTACATTATAGCTTATACAAAATAAAAAGAGCAACCGGATTTGTCCGATTACTCTTGTCTCTCATTACATTTCAGATAATTTCACTTTCCGCTCTACGCTGTATCATGGATTGCCAAGAACTGCTACTGCCTCATATGGCTGCAGTTCTATTTGATCTTTTTCGAAAGCATCTCCTGACGGACTATAATTATCACAGATCACATGCCACTTCCGGTATTCTGCATGATTGGACGACGGACTTACGATTTTCTGCATCCGGTCTGTAAAATTGCATGCCACCCATAATATCTGATCCTTCCAATGACGCAGGTATACGAAGACATCAGCATCATCCTCTCCCACAAGTTCAAAATCACCATTTACGATAATCGGATGTTCTTTTCTCAGAGAGATCAGTTTGCGATAGTAATTATAAACGGAATCCTCATCACCAATCTGAGCAGCGGCATTTATCACTTTGTAATTAGGATTTACCGGCATCCACGGGACGCCTGTAGTAAATCCTGCCTCATCGGTTTCATCCCATTGCATCGGTGTACGGGCATTATCCCTGCTTTTATTTCTCAGATAACTTATCATTTTATCGCTGTCTACGTGTAAGGTTTCTGTATACTCATGGTAAGCATTAATACTTTCGACATCACGGAAATCTCTGATATCCGAAAATGGATAATTGGTCATTCCAAGCTCTTCTCCCTGATAAACATAGGGAGTTCCCTGCATAAAATGCAGGCATGTAGCCAGCATTTTGGCTGATTTGTTCCACCATGTATCCGTATCATTACCCAGTCTAGATACAACACGTGGCTGGTCATGATTGCACCAGTACAGGCTGTTCCATGCTTTTCCGTATAATTTTCTTTGCCAGTTGCTGAAGTTTCTCTTTAATTCCAATAACGGAATACGTCTGTCAGACCATTTGGAGCCATCCTCCGCATTATCCAGATCCATATGTTCAAACTGAAAAACCATATTCAGCTCCGTATTGTCCAAGCAGGAATATTGAACGGCATCATCCGTACTGGCAAACGGCGTCTCACCTACCGTAAGAATTCCCTCTCTGTTATGCCATACCTGACTGTTCATCTCTTTTATATAATCATGAGAGATGGGAAGGTTTACTGCATACGGTACAAAATCGCCCAAACCATCTTTTCCAATGACTCCATCGGGAAATTCCGGATTCTTACCTATATAATTAATAACATCCAGACGGAATCCATCCACTCCCTTATCCAGCCACCAATTCATCATACGATAAATCTCATTTCTCAATTCCGCACACTGCCAATTTAATTCCGGCTGTTTTTTATGAAAAAGATGCAGATAATATTCCTGCCGTTCTTCAGAGTAGGTCCATGCGCTTCCACTGAAATTAGAACGCCAGTTGTTGGGTTCTTTCCCATCAACGCCCTTTCGCCATATATAATAATTACGATAGGGTTCTATCCCTGCTTTGCTCTTTTTAAACCACTCATGTTCATCCGAGGAATGATTCACTACCATATCAATAATAATCTTCAGATTTCTCTGATGAGCTTCTTTTAAAAGCTCATCAAAGTCCTCCATGGTTCCAAACTCCTCCATAATCTTCTGATAATCACTAATATCATATCCATTATCCGCATTAGGCGATGCATAAAAGGGAGACAGCCAGATCACATCTACCCCCAGATTCCGTAAATAATCCAATTTACTGATGATCCCTTGTAAATCACCTATTCCATCGCCATTACTATCCATAAAGCTACGTGGATATATCTGATATACCACGCTCTTTTGCCACCAATGCTCGTTATGGTCCATTATGCTCCCTCCATGATCAGAAAACACTGATCTTTACATTTTAACCGCATCATATAATACCTCTGTGGTCTGATACAGGGTTCCGTCATTATCCTTCCTCTGGTGAACAACTCCCCATTGTCTTCCATTGCACCAGAAACCATCAAAATGATCTTCATTCAGCTTCGGTTCAAAAGACTGTTCCTGCTTACGCATGTCATAGTGATATCCGAGTAAAGCCTCGTATACCGCCCAAGATGCCATTGCTCTTGTATAGTAATAACCGGATTCATTTTCACTAAAAGGATTCCTCTTAAAACCATCCTGACGGTCTCTGAGCGCCTTAACAATGGTTAATGCTTCATTCACCTGATCAGTACGGACTAACAAAGCTGCAACTTCATATTCTATCCCCGTCCAGACTTCTCCATAATATACAAACGGGAAAATCGGTTTACCACCATTTGGCCAGGTACATGGGGTAAGCCCCTTTTCATCATTTAAAATATATGCTCTTTCTGCATGTACATTCTTCTTTGCTTTTTCAACAAAATTATACTCAAAAACAGACTGTACCGCCTTCTTTACATGTTCTTCAGGTAAGATATAACCCAGCTGTGCATTGAATGCCATATACTGTCCCAAAAGCTGATCTGACAGACATCCCTTTCCATACTGATAACGATAGGCATTCACATTATCTAATACCTGCTCATAAAATTCTCCATTCCAGCTTACCTTATCCAGTTTACCTGCACCGTCCGCTGCCAATTTACGATACCGGTCTGCCAGGTCATCATACTCCATAAATTCTGCCATTTCAGCTGCCGCTGTTAATGCAGCAATGTAGATACTGGTTGCCATACTGGAGATTCCATACAACTCTGTATCATAGGTAACATGCTGTGGCTGCTCCAGTACTCCATCCTCATCACAATCCCATACCTTCAAAGTATAATCCAGAGTCTTTTTGACCCCATTCCAACATTCCTTTATCAAAGAGTCATTCCCACTGATAACCCATTCTCTGTATAACCGGATAATACAGCCGAGCTGTCCATCTGCAGCCGGTGTCATTTCCCATTGTGGTAAATCAAATGGCGTATAAGCTCTGAATGGCATGTATCCATCATCCCGTATTTCATCAACAAACTCTATCCTTCGCATTGACTGCTCCAGTTCCGGGAACAAAACAGCTACACTCTGTGCATAATTCCAGACATGTGTACAATTTCCGGGACCGCATCCAAGTGCATCATCTACACCTTCCCATCCAAGAAAATCACCGTTTTCTATTCTAAAGCATGTAGGACTCCGCATTACCGTAATATTATCTGCTGCTGCTTCAAGTATATAACCAGGGAGGGTTGTGTCAAAAAACGCATGTGCAAACTTAGCACTCTCATCATACAATCTGTCCGCATTACCGGCTAAATAAGAAGCCACATTCCAGGCATCCTCAAAGAGGGTTGCATAGTAGTTTTTCGTAACATCATAATTTCCGTCAACGATATCCTGTTTGTCTTTGTCTAACTCAATCCACATCTTGGGTCTGTTAGGGAAGTACCAGCTGAGAATAAAAGGAAAAACTTTTTCCTCTCCCGGCTTTAATGTCTGGGTGATACACAAGGAGCCGATTTTATCTGTAAAATGCAGAAAACTGAAATCAGACTTTTCCGCCCAGTTACTTCCAACCTGATCATAGATGCTTTCATTGTTGAGTCTTCCATCTGTAGAAAAATCCTGCCAGAAATCTTCTCCACCATCTGTCCACTGTCCCTGATACCAGAGAGGTTTTTTAGTAATATATTCTTCTTTCTCTGTTGTGGATAATGCCATGTTTCCCCATGTAATATGTTTATCTGAAAAATTCTTTCCCGTATACATAATTCCACGGATAACATCATCACTGCGATATTCATTTTCTCTATCACCAGCATGCTTCATAAAAGAAAAATTATTATATCCTTCAAATCCTACTGCATTATTCATAGAACCGGCAATGGAAATTTCTATGTTCTCTTTCGTAGTATTTTTCACCTTATAATTCAGATAAGCCCCCGGTATTCCTGAATCTTTCGCGTTAAGCGGAATGAATGGTGTATACGCTTCCAGACTGATCTGAACAGGTATTTCCTCATCCCGAAATTCAATATTAACAAAGGGATATTTTGTGGTCATTACAGAACTGTCAAAACGTGGCAGACCTGCAACCTCATTTCGGAAAAAACCTTGTGATCTGTTAAACGGTGGATTAAGCTTACTTTCCAGCACTCTGGAAACGGCTTCTCCTCCATCCTGTTTCATCCATATAGAGAAAAAAGTATATGGCATACGATTCAGCTGTCCCGGCTGATTAAAAATCTGCCAGGTTGTAAGATTTCCTCTGGCTCCAAGGGAAACATTTCCGGTTCCGATCCCCCCTAACAGAAAATCCACACATCCAGCATCACCGGAATATGCCTTTTGTTCATTATTGCAAAACAATTCGTCATCTGAATATATTTTTTTCATAAATCTGATATTCTCCTTCTATTAATAATTAGCCCTTGACTGCACCTGCTGTCATACCTTCAACAATATATTTCTGAAAGAAAACATAAAAAAACAACTGTGGAACAATGATAATGACCGTAGCTGCAATCATTCCACTGTAATCCATACTGTATCTGCCCCGGAACATTGACGCTCCCAGTGAAATCGTCATCATATTTGTATCATTCACCAGTACGGATGATATTGGGTATTCATTCCAGAAATAAAGTACATTAAAAATAATTACGGTTGCCAGAACCGGCTTAATAATCGGCAATACAACCTGTGTACACATTTGATAAATATTACATCCATCAATAATGGCCGCTTCTTCTATTTCGGTCGGAAATTCTCTCAGAAATCCTACCATTAAAAGAACTCCCAATGCCATCGTTGTTGCTGCCAATGGAAAAATCAGGGACACCCTGCTTCCCAGCAGCCCCATTGCCACAATAATCCGATAGATAGGAAAAATAACAATATATGGCGGTATCGTAAGTCCTGACACAAACAATAAATACAAGCCATTTGGTATTTTCGCATGATCAAAATGCAGTCTTGTGATCGCATAGGATATCATAAAGGTGCAGACCAGACTGATCAGTAATGCAAATACTGCAACAATAAGTGTATTGCCGAACATTTTAAATAATGGCAATGTATCAAGAGCTCTCCTGTAATTGGCCAGATCAATATGTTCCGGCAGAGAAAATGGATTATTCAAAATATCGGTATCTGATTTAAAGGACAAGACAACCAACCATAAAAGAGGAATAGCAGTTGCCGCTGTAATAACGAATAGTACGCATCTAGACAAAATCGTTTTCCAATTAGCTTTCATATTCAAATTTATCCCTCCTTTTGCTCTAATGATTTCCCGACATTAGCCAGATAAATAATCGAGAAAATCAGACACAGGACAAATGATACCGTAGCAACCGCCATACCATATCCGTAACGTGATGAAGTAAAGGTAGTATCATACATATAAGTAACCAACACATCTGACATATGGTTCGGTCCACCATTGGTAAGCTGCTTTACGGTCTCAAAGATTTTGAATCCACCTGTGATGATCAGTATTGTGTTAATCACTATTGTATTTTTCATCATAGGTATGGTTATTTTTCGTATCCTTTGAAAATAATTCGCACCATCAATTTCTGCCGCTTCATAAATATCTGCCGGAATACTTCTCAGGCCGGCCATATTAATAGTTGTATAAAAACCAAGCACCTGCCATAAATATACAAAGGCAACCGAATAGGGTGTCAGGGTTTTACCTCCAATCCACTGCTGTTGATAATCACTCAGTCCGATACTCCTCAATATTGCATTAATCATCCCCATTTTCGGATCCAGAATAAACAACCAGATCAGACCGACTAATATTGGTGCAATTACATTTGGTGCAAAGATCATGGACTGCACAACTCCACTTCCCCGAAATGGTTTTTCCAGAAGTAATGCCACAATAAATGACAATGGCAGAATGGTAATTGTTATACCAATCAAAATAATAAAAGTATTTTTCAAAGCAATAAAAAAGAATTTATCATTCAGCAATACCTGATAATTTTTAAAACCGATAAATTTTGCCGCTCCAATTCCGGAGAAATCGGTAAAGCTATAATAGACACTGATAAAAATAGGTGCCAGATAAAAAACAGTGAACAAAATTACTGCCGGCATAATCATGATAATTTTTGTGTTTTTTTTACTTAACCAATGCATAAATTTCTCACCTCACTAAAAATGCTCTGTCAGAATGCTTAGACTCTGACAACAGAGCATTTATGTTGATTACTTATTTATAATACCCTGCGCTTCCGTCTGATCATCTAAAAATTGAAGAGCTTCTTCCGGCGTATAAATACCATTGATAACACCAACCATACTCTCAAAATATGTAGTTTCAAATTGTCCGGGCAATTTCATATTAGGACAGGTATCCGGACTTTCCCAATCATCATTCATCCGTTCAATCACTCTTGCAAACACCGGGTACTTATCAGCATCAATTTCTCCTTCATAACGGGTAACCGGCACACTCTGATTTTGTGCTGCAATAATTTCCGTCCCCTCAGGACCATAATAGAATTTTAAAAATTTAATAATAGCCTGATATTTTTCCGGATCTTCTTTTTGGGTCTTGGCTGATACACAATATGGGTGAGACGGTGCTTTCATGGAAATTTCTTGATTTCCAACTCCATCTTCAAATGTCGGTCCCCACCAGAAACCAATGCTATCCTTAAGGTCACTTTCATCAAATTTCTTTGTATCCCACGCACCGCTGTCAAACATTGCTGCCTGTCCACCAAGAAACATTTCTGTAGCTTCCCAGTATCCTATTGAAGAAGCATTATCCGGGAATGTTCCCCGCTCTGCCATATCCTGCAGTTTTTCATAAAACCGTAAATAGTCATCATTCAGCCACTTATCTGTTCCACTAAGGATTCCATCAATATGGTCAAAGAAACCATACCTGCAATGCATTGTCATAAGGGACCAGCTGCTCCATACATCCTTTGTTCCTCTTGCCATTGGAACAATTCCATTTTCGTTGAAAACCTTAACACAGTTCATGAAGTCTTCATAGGTTACAGGAATTTCCAGACCACACTGATCAAACAATGCTTTATTGTACCAGATCCCATTACAGAAAGTCTCTGCAGGCAATCCATAAATAGCTCCATCCTTTTCCATTACTGAAATCATACCGGGCAGAAATCCGTCCACGAATTCCTGATCATTAAGAATATCCTCTGAAAGATCTGCCAGCATTCCCGCCTCAGCCAATGCATCAGCATCGCCCTTTAATGAATAAAAAAGATCCGGCAAGCTGTCAGACTGAGATGCCAGCTTGATTTTCTGGGTATGCTCATCCTGTGCAGCCCCCGTCATTTCGATTTTAATATCAGGATTCTGTTTCATAAATTCCTGTACTACTGCTGCTGATACTACTATTGCTGTCGCTCTGCGTTGTCTTCGAAGTATCAGTATTCGCTTTACCACATGCCGGTAATGACATTATCATTGTTCCTGTCAGGATTAAACCCATTATACGTTTTACCATTATTTTCCCTCCCATTTGTTTCATGACTAAAATTCTATTTGCTCCAAAATCATGCCATATCCTTCACTAATACCTGTCTCTGTCTGGAAAGTACATAATTCTTTTGCAATTAAAACATACCTCCGGAGTAATGTCTTAATTCACATTTTTTGTAACTATTCAGAACTCCATTCGCAAACTCACTGCTGCGCAGTTCCCTTTGCTCATGTAGTTACATTTTATTTAATTAAAATTCTTACAGAATCCCTCACTATAAGCATCGGATCAATCACAAGCCGGACTGGAGTATGTTTCTTCTCAAGACCTGTTATTTCCATTAATATATTTTTGCATAGTGATCCTGCCGAATCGAAAGCATGACCTATCGTTGTAAACTTAGAGGCTGCTGCCCACGGGAGATCATCATATATAATCAGACTGATGTCCTGCGGAACCATAAACTTCATTTCCTTTAAAGCGCATACTGTAGAGGTTGCAATTGTTTCATTTACCGCAAGAATTGCAGATGGCTTTAATTCCTGAATCTTATTCTGAATTACTCCACGGATGCTGTCATTATATGGAATATCATATAAATAACGATCATCCACTTCTAATCCTGCTTCTTCAAAGGCCTTTCTATATCCATTGCTTCTCTGTGGAAATCCTATTCTGTATTTGTATAACATCAGGATATCTTTATGTCCATTTTGAATAAGATACTTTACTGCCTGATAGGTACCTAATTCATCGTCAAATAAAATCGCATCTGCTCCCGGATGTGTCTGCATAAAAAACTGTATTACCGGTTTACCATCGCTGATCATCTTATTAATTTCCGGATACTCCTGATTCGAAAATGTTGCAAAAATAAGCGCATCAACCTTCATCTGTTCCAGACAGGTTATATTTTGCTTTTCTCTCGTCAAATCCTCATTGCTAAACAAAGTGACAATGTCATATTCATCACCCAGCTCATCAATGATCATCTGCATTAACGTATTGGTAAAAGGGTTCGTAACTTCACTAAACATCATGCCCAACAGCTTACGCTTCTTTATTATAGAATGATGCGAATAGTTCAGTTCATCACACGCCTTAAGCACACGTTCTCTGATTTCATCACGCGTTTTATAACTGTCACTAAAAACTTTATATACAGTTGATACTGATACTCCGGCTTTCTGAGCCACATCCTGTATAGTACTCATATTTCTCTCCTATTTTGAATTGTTATACTCACAATACACCTTTTCAGAAAATCTGTCAATGGGTTTTTCTTATTTTCTCCGTATTTTATTTATTATTCTCTGTTTATTCTCCGGTAATTCTCTGTTTTTATTTTGTTTTTCTTTTTTATCAGCTGTTTTTTGGTAACTATTCAGAGCCATGCAACTCTGAGGAATATATCCATCAGAGTGATGAGGCAGTATCAGTCCCAAGCGTGGAACTGCAGGTATGGAGCAATGCGGCGTTCTTTCGGAGTTCAAAGGGATTGCCATACTACGCTTCTGGTTGTTCCAAGCAGCTGTGCCATCTCAGGCATCGTAATAGTTGCATCTTCCAGAAGGGCGTCTTTTTCTCTGTCTTCCTTTGTTCGATACCGGGACTGGCTTTTATACCAGTTCTGAAAAGATTCTTTTGGTATTCGTTTCCAGTAATCGACAATAACAGCTTCCATTTGATTTTTCTTGAGTAAATCATAAACAAGATATTCATCAACACCCAACAGATCCGCGACTTCCTTAACAGAATAGGACCAGGATTTTAATTCTTTCCCTGGTTCTTCTCCGGTAACTTTATAATATTTAATCTGATTGGCGTACCATTTTTCAAAGCTGGCAATATTGATTCGTATCTTTCCGGCAATCTCTTTTGATTCAAAAACATTTTTATGCACCAGCCAGTATCGATCTGTCTTTTTTAATCCCAGCAGCTTTCCCATTTCCGGCACTGTCATCCAGGTCCTCTTTTGTGTTGGACGCCGTTTGTAGGGACTTTCTTCTGAAATCTTCGAAATGATTTCTTCCACATCGTCCATTTCCGGAACTTCTTTTTGTTTCATAATTGCTGTTGCCATTTGTTCTTCACTTCCTGTCTTTTTAGTGTTAGTGTTTTTTTCTTATATCATATCTCAAATCCAGAAAAAAATTTAGGATGTCGATGCAGACAATATCTGCCTGATCAACACCCTGTTTTTTACTATTCCAAGTTATCGAGCCAGTCATCGAAACTCTTCTTAGAGATGCGATACTTTCCG
>OHAG01002546.1_pt1 | contig 9925 bp, 4 predicted proteins | sample 1577081 | NCBI WGS metagenome assembly OHAG01 (sample SAMEA3541513, study PRJEB24748) | human gut metagenome | biome: human gut; feature: human-associated habitat; material: faeces | place: China | collected 2012
GGGCCGCTGCCGATGACGGCCACACTCTTGCCGGTGCGGGCCGGGGGCGGGGCGGCATGGAGCCAGCCCTTGGCGTAGCCGGTCTCCACGATGGCGTGTTCGTTCTCGCGGACGGTGACGCTGCTGCCGGTCACATCGCCGCAGGTGCAGGCGGCCTCACACAGGGCGGGGCAGACCCGGCTCGTGAACTCCGGGAAGCGGTTGGTGGCGCGCAGGCGATGGAGCGCCAGCTCCCATTTGCCCTGATACACCAGGTCGTTCCACTCCGGGATGAGGTTGTTCAGCGGGCAGCCGGAGGCCATGCCGCCGATCATCATACCGGCCTGGCAGAAGGGGACGCCGCAGTCCATGCAGCGTGCCGCCTGGGTCTGTTGCTCCTCGCGGGAGAGCCAGATGTGAAATTCGTTGAAGTTTTCGATGCGCTCCAGCGGCGGAACGTCCGAGCTGGTCTTGCGCTTATAATCCATAAATCCAGTGGTCTTGCCCATAACAGTTCCCCCTCCTTACTTCTTCTTCTGCACAGCGTAGAATGCTTCGATCTGTGCCTGTTCGCCGTCGAGGCCGCGCTCCTCCATGGAAGCGATGACCCGCAGCATCCGGTCGTAATCGTAGGGAAGAACTTTCTTGAACTTGGGCAGATACTCGCTGAAGTTGTCCAGGATCTCTTTGCCGCGTGGGGAGCCGGTGGCTTCCACATGCTCGCGGATCAGCTCCTTCAGGGTGGCAACATCGTACTTGTGTTCCACGGGTTCGAGGCTGACCGTCTCTTTGTTCACCCGCTGGTAGAAGTCCCAGTTCTCATCCAGCACATAGGCGATGCCGCCGGTCATGCCGGCTGCAAAGTTCTTGCCGGTCTGGCCCAGCACGACGACGGTGCCGCCGGTCATGTACTCGCAGCCGTGGTCGCCGACGCCCTCCACAACGGCCGTTGCGCCGGAGTTGCGGACGCAGAAGCGCTCACCGGCCACGCCGGAGACGAAGGCCTTGCCGCTGGTGGCACCGTACAGGGCGACGTTGCCGGTGATGATGTTCTCCTCCGGCTTGTAGGTGATGCCCTCCGGCGGGCGCACGATGATCTTGCCGCCGGACAAGCCCTTGCCCATATAGTCGTTGCAGTCGCCGGTCAGCTTCAGGGTCAGGCCCCTGGGGATGAATGCACCGAAGCTCTGGCCGCCCGCGCCGGTGCAGTTGGCGGTGTAAATGTCATCGGGCAGGGAATCGCCGTACTTGCGGGTGATCTCGCTGCCGAAGATGGCACCAAACGCACGGTCGGTGTTGGAAACATCCAGCGTGACGCTCTGGGGCGTTTTGCTGCTGAGCTTGAACTTCTTCATCAGAACCTTCATATCGAGGGTGTTTTCGAGGTGGAAGTCGTAGGTGTCCGCCGGGACGAAGTGTACGTTGCTGTTGGCGATGGCCGGGTTGTGCAGGATGCAGTCCAGGTTCATCTTGGCCGTGCGGCTGCCGGGGGCGCTGGGCTTGACGTGGAGCAGGTCGGTGCGGCCCACCAGTTCGTCGATGGTGCGGACGCCGAGCTTGGCCATGTACTCCCGCAGCTCCTGGGCCACGAAGGTCAGATAGTGGATGATGTATTCGGGCTTGCCCCGGAAGTGCTTGCGCAGTTCGGGGTTCTGGGTGCAGATGCCCATGGGGCAGGTGTCCAGATTGCAGACGCGCATCATGACGCAGCCCTCGCACATCAGCAGGGTGGTGCCGAAGCCGAACTCCTCTGCGCCCAGCATACAGCTGATGGCGACATCGCGGCCGGAGAGCAGCTTGGAGTCGCTCTCGATGCGGACACGGCTGCGCAGGCCGTTCAGGATCAGGGTCTGGTGGGTCTCGGCGATGCCCAGCTCCCAGGGCAGACCGGCGTTCTTGATGGAGGTGCGGGGGGCAGCACCGGTGCCGCCATCGTAGCCGGAGACCAGGATGACCTGTGCGCCGCCTTTGGCAACACCGGCGGCAATGGTTCCGACACCGGCCTCGCTGACCAGCTTCACGTTGATGTTGGCGTGACGGTTGGCGTTCTTCAGGTCATAGATCAGCTCAGCCAGATCCTCGATGGAGTAGATGTCGTGGTGGGGCGGGGGAGAGATGAGGCCCACACCGGTGGTGCTGTGGCGGGTCTTGGCGATCCAGGGATAGACCTTGGCACCGGGCAGGTTGCCGCCTTCGCCGGGCTTTGCACCCTGCGCCAGCTTGATCTGGATCTCCTCGGCAGAGACGAGGTATTTGCTCGTGACGCCGAAGCGGGCAGAGGCCACCTGCTTGATCTTGGAGTTGCTCTCGCTGTGGTAGCGGCCTTCGGGTTCGCCGCCCTCGCCGGTGTTGCTGCGGCCGCCCAGGCGGTTCAGCGCGATGGCAATGGTCTCGTGGGCTTCGCTGCTCAGAGCGCCGTAGCTCATGGCCGCGGCCTTGAACCGCTTGACGATGGACGATACCGGCTCGACCTCCTCGATGGGGACGCCGCCGTTGGGGTCATAGTTGAAATCGAGCAGGCTGCGCAGATGCACACCCTCCTCGCCCATGTTATCCACCGTGCGGGTGAAGTCCTTGAAGGCCTTATAGTCGTTGGTCCAGCAGGCTTTCTGGAACAGGTGGATGGTCTGCGGGTTGAACAGGTGTTCTTCCTTGCCGCTGCGGAACTTGTGGGCACCGCCGTCGGAAAGCTCCATGTTGATGTCCAGTCCCAGCGGGTCGAAGGCCGCGTTGTGCTGAGCCTCGACGTCGGCCTGGATGTCTTCCAGACCGATGCCGCCCACACGGCTGACCGTACCGGTGAAGTATTTGTCGATGACGTCCTTCGAGATGCCGACCGCCTCAAAAATCTGGCTGCTCTGGTAGCTCTGGATGGTGGAGATGCCCATCTTGGAGGCGATCTTCACGATGCCGCTCAGGATGGCCTTGTTGTAGTCGTCCACGGCAGCATAGTAGTCCTTATCGAGCAGGCCCTGGTCGATGAGCTGGCCGATGGTCTCGTGGGCCAGATACGGGTTGACGGCGCAGGCACCGTAGCCCAGCAGGGTGGCAAAGTGGTGCACCTCGTGCGGCTCGGCGCTTTCCAGAATGAGGGCCAGCGCGGTGCTCTTCTTGGTGCGGATGAGGTACTGCGAGACGGCCGACACGGCCAGCAGGCTGGGGATGGAGACATGGTATTCGTCGATGTCCCGGTCGGACAGGATGATGATGTTGGCACCGTCCTTATATGCGCGGTCCACTTCCAGGAAGACGCGGTCGATGGCCTTTTCCAGGCTGGTGTTCTTGTAGTAGTTGATGGAGACGGTCGCGACCTTGAAGCCCGGCACGTTCATGTATTTGATCTTGAGCAGGTCGGTGGAGGTCAGAATGGGGTTGTGGACCTTGAGCACCTTGCAGTTTTCGGGCTTGTCTTCCAGCAGGTTGCCATGGGCACCCACGTAGACGCTGGTGGAGGTGACGACTTTCTCCCGGATGGCGTCGATGGGCGGGTTGGTCACCTGCGCGAACCGCTGCTTGAAGTAGTTGAACAGCGGCGGGTGCTGGCCGCTCAGCACGGCCAGCGGGGTGTCGGTGCCCATCGCGCCGGAAGGCTCTGCGCCCAGCCGGGCCATGGGGAGGATGAGGTCCTTGACCTCTTCGTACTTGTAACCGAACACCTTTTGCAGGCGGGTCAGCTCCTCGCCGGTGTAGCTGGGCACCTTGATGTTGGGAATCTTCAGGCTCTTGAGCTGGACCAGATTGCGGTCGATCCACTCGCCGTAGGGCTCGCGGCTGGCGTAGTATTCCTTCAGCTTCTCGTCATCGACGACCTCACCTTTGACGGTATCCACCAGCAGCATCTTGCCGGGGCGCAGGCGGTCTTTCTTCTCAATGTCGGCGGGGTCGCAGGGGAGGACGCCCACCTCAGAAGAAAGGATCATCCGGCCGTCTTTGGTGATGTAGTAGCGGCTGGGGCGCAGGCCGTTGCGGTCCAGCACGGCACCCACGACATCGCCATCCGAGAAGAGGATGGCAGCGGGGCCGTCCCACGGCTCCAGCATGGTGGCGTAATACTGGTAGAAATCGCGCTTTTTCTGGCTGATGTGCTTGTTGTTCTCCCACGGCTCCGGGATGGTGATCATCACGGCCAGGGGCAGGTCCATGCCGTTCATCACCATGAACTCCAGCGCGTTGTCCAGCATGGCGGAGTCGGAGCCGGAGGTGTTGATGATCGGCAGGATCTTGTTCATATCCTCCTGCATGATGGGGCTGGCGATGGACTCCTCACGGGCCAGCATCGCGTCGGTGTTGCCCTTGATGGTGTTGATCTCGCCGTTGTGCAGGATAAAGCGGTTCGGGTGGGCGCGCATCCAGCTGGGGTTCGTGTTGGTGGAGAAACGGCTGTGCACCATGCCGATGGCGGATTCATAGTCTTCGTCCTGCAAATCGAGGTAGAACAGGCGCAGATCGTGGACCAGGAACATGCCTTTGTACACGATGGTGCGGCTGGACAGGCTGGTCACATAGGTGCCGTTGCTGGCCTGCTCGAACACGCGGCGGACGATATAGAGCTTGCGGTCAAAGTCGATGCCCTTGCTCACCTTGGCGGGCTTTTTGATGAAGCACTGCCAGATGGCGGGCATACAGTCGCGGGCTTTCTGGCCCACAGCGTCGGGGTTCACGGGAACCTCGCGCCAGGCGAGGAACTCCAGCCCCTCCTTGCGGGTGACGAGCTCGAACAGCTTCATGGCCTGAGCACGCAGGTGCTCGTTCTGCGGGAAGAAGAACATACCAACGCCATATTCGCGCTCGTTGCCGAGGCTGACGTTCATCTCTTCCGCGACTTTGGAGAAGAACTTGTGGCTGATCTGCAGCATGATGCCCACGCCGTCGCCGGTCTTGCCCTCAGCGTCCTTGCCGGCGCGGTGCTCCAGCCGCTCGACGATGGACAGTGCATCGCTGACGGTCTGGTGGCTCTTGCGGCCCTTGATGTCCACCACAGCGCCGATGCCGCAGGCGTCGTGCTCAAACTGGGGGTCATACAGGCCGAGGGGCGTGGAGTTTTCCGTATAATGTTCCATTGCCTTTCCCATCCTTGTCGTAAAATCAAAATCCTCACCACTGCGGCACATTCCGCAGTGTCTGACACGGAAAAACAAAAAAGACGCCCCAAATGGGCAAACTCTACCCATTTGGAACGCCTTTGTTCCGGTACCTATAATTATACTGAACGCTGAAAATTTTTCAAGCGACAGTTGCACCAAACGTGAAAGCACAATCGCAGCGCATCTTGTGCGGTTTGATGATGAGGTGAAGCAAATTCATCCTTCGCCCAAAATCGCTTTCAGGTCCTGCTCCGGTGTCGTGACGGCCATCAGATTGTACTTTTCCTGCAAAACGCGCACCACGCCCGGCGAGAGGAAGGCGGGCAGGGTAGGGCCGAGCCGGATGTTCTGGATGCCCAGCGCCAGCAGTGCGATGAGGATGCAGACGGCCTTCTGCTCGAACCAGCAGAGCACCAGTGAGAGCGGCAGGTCGTTGACGCCGCACTGGAACGCATCGGCCAGCGCCAGCGCGATCTGAATGGCGCTGTATGCGTCGTTGCACTGGCCCACATCGAGGATGCGGGGCAGGCCCGCCACGGTGCCGAGATCCAGGTCGTTCAGGCGGAATTTGCCGCAGGCCAGCGTCAAGATCACGGTGTCGGGCGGGGTGAGCTTGGCGAACTCGGTGTAGTAGCGGCGGGAAGGCCGGGTGCCGTCACAGCCGCCCACCAGGAAGAAATGGCGGATCTGCCCGCTTTTCACGGCCGCAACGATCTCATTGGCGTGGGAGAGCACAGCACTCCGCGCAAAGCCGGTCACGACGCTGTGCCCGCCGTTGATGCCGGGCATGGCGGTGTCTTCCGGGTAGCCCCCCAGTTCCAGTGCTTTGGCAATGACGGGGGAGAAATCCCGCTCTGGCCCGATGTGCGGGACGCCGGGATAGGACACCACCGAGGTGGTGAACACCCGGTCGGCGTAGCTCTCCCGCAGGGGCATGATGCAGTTGGTGGTGAAGAGGATCGGGGCCGGGATGTCCTCAAACTCCCGCTGCTGGTTTTGCCAGGCTGTGCCGAAGTTGCCCTTCAGATGCGGGTACTTCTGCTTCAGCTCCGGGTAGCCGTGGGCGGGGAGCATTTCCGAGTGGGTGTAGACGTGGATGCCTTTGCCCGCCGTCTGCTCCAGCAGGCACTTCATGTCGTAGAGGTCGTGGCCGGAAATGACGATGAACGGCCCTTTCTCGATGACGAGCGGCACCTCCACCGGCTCCGGCTGGCCGAAGGCCCCGGTGTTAGCGGCGTCCAGAAGCTCCATGCAACGATAGCTGGCCTTGCCGGTCTTCTGCACCAGTGCCCAGAGGGTGTCGATGGAGCATTCGCTGCCAACGGCCTGCAATGCTTCGCAGAAGAAGCGGTCCAGCTCCGGGTCGATGTGGCCCAGCACCCGCGCATGGTAATTGTACGCTGCCATGCCGCGCAGGCTGAACAGGACGAACGATTTCAGACTGCGGATGTCCTCGTCCGGCTCGTGCCAGAGGTTTGCCATGTCGTAGTCGAACCCGATGCCGGGGCAGGCCGCGTGGACGCTCTCGGTCAGCTGGTCCACGGTCTGCGGGTCGAAGTTCACGTTGGTGATGGTGGTGAACAGCCCTTCCATCAGCAGCAGTGCCTGTTCCGGGGCGGGGGCCCGCCCCTCGCCGATGAGCTGGCTGGCGTAGGAGATGAGTGCGCCGGTCAGGCGGTCCTGCGCCGCTGCGGTGTCCGCGCTTTTGCCGCAGACACCGGCCTTACCGGTACAGGCAGTGCAGTGCGCCGCCTGCTCGCATTGAAAACAAAACATCTGTTCGTCCATTTCAGAACCCTCTCTTCGCTTGATGTGGTCAGTATGGACGGGTTGGCGGGGCTTTATACAGGCCGCACGAGGGGAGTTTTCTCGGCGAGTATCCGAGGTGGGGCCCCGCTTGCGGGGCGGGCATGGAATGCCCGTTGACTCGCCGGGAAAAGCTCCCGGAGATGCGGCCAGCGAATCCATACAAAAAGAGCCGCGCTCTTGCGAACGCAGCTCTTGAAAATGCTTTGGAACAATTAGTAGGTAATGCCCTGTGCCATCATGGCGGTAGCGACCTTCAGGAAGCCGGCACAGTTTGCACCGACCATCAGGTTGCCCTCGGAACCAGCGGCAACGGAAGCGTCATAGGAAGCGTGGAAGATGCCCTCCATGATGCCCTTCAGCTTTGCATCGACCTCTTCGAAGGTCCAGCTCAGGCGCTCGGAGTTCTGGCTCATCTCCAGGCCGGAGGTGGCCACGCCGCCGGCGTTGGCAGCCTTTGCGGGTCCGTACAGAACACCGTTTGCCAGATAGACCTCGATGGCCTCCGGGGTGCTGGGCATGTTGGCACCTTCGCAGACGACGGTGCAGCCGTTCTTGACCAGAGCCTCAGCGGACTCCTTGTTGATCTCGTTCTGGGTCGCGCAGGGCAGGGCGATGTCGCAGGGGACGGTCCAGACCTTGCTGCAATCGGCCACGTAGGTTGCACCCTCGTGGGTCTCAGCATACTCCTTGATGCGGCCGCGGCGGACTTCCTTCAGGTCCTTGACGTAAGCCAGGTCGATGCCGTTGGGGTCGTAGACGTAGCCGTTGGAGTCGGACATCGTGACGACCTTGCCGCCCAGCTGGGTGGCCTTCTGGCAGGCATAGATGGCGACATTGCCGGAACCGGAGATGACCACGGTCTTACCGGCAAAGCTGTCGTTGCGCATGCACTTCAGGGCCTCGGCGGTGAAGTAGCACAGGCCGTAGCCGGTCGCCTCAGTGCGGGCCAGAGAGCCGCCGAAGGTCAGGCCCTTGCCGGTGATCATGCCGCCCTGGAAGCTGTTGGTCAGGCGCTTGTACTGGCCAAACAGGTAGCCGACCTCGCGGCCGCCGACGCCGATGTCACCGGCGGGGCAGTCCACGAACTGGCCGATGTGGCGGTACAGCTCGGTCATGAAGCTCTGGCAGAAGCGCATGACTTCCATGTCGCTCTTGCCGTGGGGGTCAAAGTCAGAGCCGCCCTTGCCGCCGCCCATGGGCAGGGTGGTCAGGCTGTTCTTGAAGATCTGCTCAAAGCCCAGGAACTTCAGGATGCCCTGGTTGACAGAGGGATGGAAGCGCAGACCGCCCTTGTAGGGGCCGATGGCGCTGTTGAACTGCACACGGTAGCCGCGGTTGACCTGGACCTTGCCTTCGTCATCGACCCAGGGCACACGGAAGCTGATGATGCGTTCCGGCTCGACCAGACGCTCGATCAGACCGGCCTTCTCATATTCGGGGTGCTTCTCCACGACGGGCTGGATGCTCTCCAGCACCTCGCGGACAGCCTGCAGAAATTCGGGCTCATTGGCATTGCGCTGAGCCAGACCATCGTAAACACGCTTCAGGTATTCATTCGTCAACATAATCGAATACTCCTTTTCCCAGTATACTTTCACCGGTTCTGCCAAACAACTTGCAGAACACTTTATCATTATAAAGCTTTCTGTGGCGATTTACAAGAGAAGCGAAGCAGAAAATCTTTCAAAAAAACAGAAGAAAAGATGAACCCGCTTCACAAAAACATCCGGCCGCTGCAAAAACGGCGCAGCAGCTTCTATTTTGCGGCAGACCGGCACCCAAAAAGAATGCCTTTTGCGGGGGAAAAGGCCCGGCGCAAAAGGCAGAGAAACCAACGTGTTTACTTCTTCAGCAGTTTCTCGCAGGCATCGGCGGCACCTTCCAGGTACTCGCCGCCGTAGGTCTCGATCATGCCGGCATCGGAGAGGGTGGCCAGCTGCGGGTCGATGGGGCACTTGGCCAGAACGGGCAGGTGGTGCTTTGCAGCGACCTCATCCACATGGCTGTTGCCGAACACACTGATGTGCTTGCCGCAGTCGGGGCAGACGATGTAGCTCATGTTCTCGACGATGCCGAGCATGGGTACCTTCATCATCTCGGCCATGTTGACGGCCTTGGCCACGATCATGCTGACCAGCTCCTGCGGGCTTGCCACGACGACGATGCCGTCCACCGGCAGGCTCTGAAAGACGGTCAGGGGCACATCACCGGTTCCCGGAGGCATGTCCACGAACAGGAAATCGACGTCCTTCCAGACCACATCGGTCCAGAACTGCTTCACCGCACCGGCGATGACGGGGCCGCGCCAGACGACGGGGTCCTCTTCGTTCTCCACCAGCAGGTTGATGCTCATTACGTCGATGCCCATCCGACTCTGGATGGGCCAGCAGCCCTTCTCGTCGGCCATGGCACGGCCATGGATGCCGAACAGCTTGGGGATGGACGGGCCGGTGATGTCGGCGTCCAGGATGCCGCAGTGGTAGCCGCGGCGGGCCATGGCGCAGGCCAGCAGGGCGCTGGTCATGCTCTTGCCGACACCGCCCTTGCCGGATACGACGCCGATGACCTTCTTGACGCTACTGTTGGGGTTGGGGGCATCGTGCTGCGGGGCAGCCTCGCGGGAAGAACATGCTGCGCTGCAGGTAGAGCAGTCATGGGTGCATTCTTCGCTCATACTCTCATAAGGCCGGTCCGGGTGGGATGCGGCCTTTCCTCCTTCGTTGATGTTTGGGAAAAATCTCTTGACCGGCTCCTATCATACCATAAAACCAGAAGAGAAACAACCCACACGGCGGCTCATATTTTGCAAAGCGGTGCCCATATAATAAAAGGAAGAAGGGGAGGTGCGGCGATGCGTCCGAGCTACCTGAAGAACGCGGCCCTGCTCACAGGGGCGGATGTGGTGCTCCGGCTGGCCGGGATGGGGCTGCGCATCTGGCTGGCCAATGCGCTGGGCGGCGAGGGGATGGGCCTGTACCAGCTGGTGCTGGCGGTGTACTCGCTCTTCGTCACGCTGGCGACGGCGGGCGTCTCGGTGGCGGCCACCCGCCTGA
>OHAG01002554.1_pt1 | contig 9909 bp, 3 predicted proteins | sample 1577081 | NCBI WGS metagenome assembly OHAG01 (sample SAMEA3541513, study PRJEB24748) | human gut metagenome | biome: human gut; feature: human-associated habitat; material: faeces | place: China | collected 2012
AAGAGCTTCAGGATCTCGGTGTTACCAAAATCCCAAGCTCTAATAAAATCCAGAATAGAATAGAAAATCTTGAATCTGAACAGGTTGCTACTGTCCGAGAAAAACAGGAATTGCAGAAAAAACAGAAGACACTAGATATCATCCAGCAGAATTTCACAGCACTGCTCAATGCTCCTCAAATATCAAACAACGATATCAATCGTACCGTTGCACCACCACTTCAACATTAATATTAGAAACGTTTTAAACCATATAACACAAGAAAACTGATTCCACCGCAATGGATCAGTTTTCTTTAAATAATGGCTAGTTCATTTTTCTCTTTTTATAGAATCCTATAATCAAACCAAGACTAACAATCGCTATTAAAAACCATGCAACTATATTTGTTGTATCTCCGGTTTTTACCGTATTTATTATTTTCTGAATAGTATTTGGCTTGTCAGGTTTTGAAGGTGCCGGATCCTTTGGCTTATCTGGATTGTTCGATGGTGTTTCTGGTGAAACCCATTCAGCTTTTGGCTCTATCGTTACATTATATTCTACATTCCCATTAATTTCAGATGGAATATTAACAAGGAATGGAGCAGATTCAAATTTATCTGTACCACTTTCTACATTTCCGATCTGTGCAAGCAGGTAAATTCCTTCATCCAATTCTCCAAAACTCGTGCATCCTGAACTATCTGTTTCTTGTATTAAGCCGGAAATATCATTTCCCTTCGCAAATGCATACAATTGTTTTGCTTGTTTTTCTCTTGCTTCTGCACTGGTATCTTGCAATGATATCCCTGAATCTTTAAAACCATTTTCCAAGACCAGCTCATCATTTTTCATATATTGAATTGGAAATATCGAGAACTTTGCTCCGGAAAGAGTCACTTCTTTATCCGAACTATTTCTCCCCTTGTAAATAATTTGAATGCTTCCTGTTCTGCTTCCTGCTTCAGCATGGATTGTTGAAATATCTATAAAACTACCGACAAGAAAAAGCATAACGAATAAAATAATGTGAATACTTCTTATCTTCTTTCTCACCTTACTTTCCTCCTTTTTCTATCTCGTATACTATAAATTATAGCTATCATCAGCCCTATAAAAATTACTATAATTGTTACAATCAGCACTTTAGCAGTAAAAGACAACTCTGGTTTTATATTTGTATCAGGCTCTTGCTTTGTTGCCTCTTCATAAGGTATTCTCTCTCCACGAACTAAAAGTCTATGTGTGTTGATTGCAAATGGTGTACAAGTAACAAGTGTTGCATAATCCTTACCTGGTTCAATGGACAAGCTATCTGTCTCTTGTGGCAAAACCGTTAATATCTGATCAATCTGATATGCCAGTGTTTCATCTAAGACTTTAATGTAAAAAATATCCCCTACTTCCAGTTTATCCATATTGGTAAATAGTGTTTTTGTCGGAAGACCTCTATGTCCAGTCAGAACTGTATGTGTACTTTCTCCACCAACCGGAAGAGATGTACCCCAGAAATGTCCGACACCTGCCTGTAACACAGCTTCACTTGTTCCATGATAGATTGGAAGTTCTACATTAATCTTAGGAATGCGAATGTATCCCATCATTCCAGAACCATCTACGTTTAACAGGCTCTCATAGCGAGCATCTATTTCCACATCTTCCTGCGAAAATGGATCAATCAAATCAATATTTCCCAGCATTTCCTTATTGTATGCTCTCGCATCTTCCAGCATTTGCTCTTTTTCTGCCTTACTTAACTTTACGCTTTCCTCATCATAATAGGATACAACTTTGGAACCATTCTTTTCATTCAAATAACTACTAAACGTTGGATATAACAATACGGAGAATGCAACCAAAAGCACGATCAGACGAATAATATCTTTTATTGTTACCTTCTTTTTTTTCTTCTTACTCTTCATTTCATTCTCCCTGTTGTTATACTTGGAATTGCGGTTACCTTCCGTGGAAGATAACCGCCAATTCCTTAAATATTATCTTATATCTCTGGTAAAATTATTATGCTTCTTTTCTTTTGTCACGGATGAAGCTTACTGCTACACCGAATACAAGAAGAGCTGCGATTACAGCAAATGCAATTGCTCCACGTCCACCAGTAGATGGAAGAAGGGAACCTGTGCTGTTTTCAACATCAATAATCTTGTCAGTTTCTGGTGCATCATTTTTCTGAACAGTCCATTCTGCATCGCCAGTTTTTGTAATTGTAACTTTGATTGGATCTGTCAATTTGTTGAATCCTTCTGGAGCCTGTGTCTCTACTAACCAGTAATCGCCCGCTGCAAGACCGTTAAGGTGGAGGTTATATCCATTTCCTACCTCTGTTGCTACTGATTCAAATACAGTATTTTTCGAATCAGCGTCTACGACATAACTTCCGTTGCTTCCAGAAACTGTGATAGCATTTGTTTTACCTTTAGCATCCTGTGCAGTTCTATATAAGCTAAATTTTGCGCCTGCTAACAGTCCACTCGTATTCTTGTTAATCTTTTTGATATCTAATGGATATGTCGGTGTCTTTGCTTCACTTGGTGTTGTAGTTGTTGTATCACCTGGCTTGTTTCCGTACTCTAACTGAGCCTTGTTCTTTTCTGTTACAACTGCGTTTTTATTTACTTTTGCATAATATGTAACTGTGAATTCTTTTCCTTTATTTGTCTGATTTGCTTTTACCCATGCAGACAGATCAAGACTCATCTTTTTGTTGTTTTTAGAATCAAGTGTTGCTTCTATTGGTGCTGTACTAGCATCTGTTGCATCTTTAAATGCTACTGCTACTTTAACTTTTGTAGCACCTGTTTCAAGAGCTGCTCCATTTGCATCGTTTACAAAATCAAGACCTGCCGATAATTCATCATGGATTTTATATACATATTCAGCATATCCTGTTGTATCCGGAATAACACCTGTTACTGTATATGTTACTACCTTGCCAATTTCAGCTGTTTCTTTATCTGCTGTTTTTGTAATACTTGGCGCTTCTGTTTTTAAGTTTACTGTAGTTGTTGTCTCATCAACTGTAACTAAAGAAGACTGAATCTCTTTTCCACCTGTTACATATACAAGATAGTAACCAGCTGCTAAATCATTAAATGTATAAGATGTTACATCTCCAAGTTTTTCAGATTTTGCTGTAGCTTCTAATTTGGGACTCGTAGTTAATGCCTTCGTTGTAAAAGCGTTCGCAAAATCCTGTACTTCTTTAGTATCACTGTTACCAATATTTCTTACAGCATTTGCAATGTCCTCATCTGTAGAAGATGCTGTAATTGCTTTATTATTTAATGCAGCTACCAATACATCTTTATACCCAGTTGCTGCATTCACTGTATATGCATAGTTCTTTGATTCTGTTGTACCAGACTCTGTCACATCAAACAATTTATACAGATAAATTGTCTGATCTTTAAGTGTCTGTGCTGGAACACCCTCTCCTGTTTTCACATTAACTGTAAGTGTGTGTGTTCCTGCTGCTCCTTCTGCGGCAAATGCTGTGACAGACATAGCCATCATCATAATCGCTGCCAGCATTAATGCCATGATTCTTTTCATTCTCTTCATAACAATTGTCTCCTTTTCTTGAGAATTTTTCTTTTATAGTTTTTCTGCTTTTTTATTTTCCTTGCATTTTTTATATCTCATTACGAAATATATCAGGAAAAGCAGAACGGCTATCAGGTAAATCAAATAGCTTCCGTATCCTCCGGTATCCGGAAGACCTGGGAAATGTCTATTAGTTATTGTGAAGGTAAATCCATCTTGCGATTTATCTATCGTTGTTGTATAACCATCCACTTTTGCTTCTGTAATGGAATACGTGTAATAATAAATTTCATCTCCATCTGTCTTGTATGCCGGGAGTTCCTTTATCACCTCCTGCCATTTAGATTTATCGATAGAACCTTCTATTTTGTAACTCTCGTAACCTGGTACTGGTTCTGTCGTTTCATTTCCTGCCTTATCTTTCCAAGTACGTGATATTGTTACCGTAATACTGTTTGGTCTTGAATGATCAAAATTGTTTAAATCTTTCCAAACTTTATTGATCGTCAGCTTGATGTTCTCATCACATGGATCCTGTGACTCGGATGGTTCCGGTGTATCACTATCTCCCGTGTTCAATGTTGTTTTGGTATCTGACATCAATACTGCTTTTGCAGGTGATTCATAGGCATTAAGATCTGCTTTCACTGAATCACTCTTGCTTGCCAGAACAGCATTCTTTAAAGTCTCAAAGGTCTTTACCGGATTCATGTGTCCTATTGTATAAATATCCCATCCGCTTGCATCATCCTTTTCATGACTGCTGTTCAAGATACTGTTATTCTTTTCAATTTGATCTAATGATTGATCCAGTTTTCTATAAATACGATAATTGTTCTTTTCGCCTTCCACCTTTTCCTGGCTATTGAAGTCATATACCGTATCCAGTTCACTTTTTCCACTAAATGGTCCAACAAGATCTTTTGTTCCACGAACCACATCACAGTAATACATGTTGTTGTTCTTCAAAAGTCCTTCATCGTTGAATCCAACAAAGCCACCACTTCGTCCGTCTTTAGCATCACCATCATTGTTATTTCCGGCTCCACCGGCATAGACATCATATCCTTGACTGACACCGTAGACATTACTATCTGTGATTTTTGTTCGATTCGCCTTGATCAGACTCACACTGATATTGGATTTGGCATCATTATCATTCAACAATCCATTTTCGTCGCATGGAAGTTTGATGGATGAATCTCCGATCGTAATAATTGCAAGGTCTGTCTGTTGATTGTTATCCGTTGACTTCTTTGAAAGTCCTACAGATATATCCAGTCCAAGCAGATTTACATGAAGCAGTTTGCCATCATACAGTGCATCCACTTTGATAATTCCAAGATTAATCTTCAGAAGATTGGAATCCTGGATTTTATCCAGATATAATGCTTTTACAAGTTGATCAACAACCGAGAATATTACATTCACTGCTCCAGAATCCAGCTTCAAATCTGCAAGATAAGCGAAACTTGTTCGTCCTGCAAATCCTCCGGCTGTCCCACCTGACGCTACCTGTTTCAGTCCAATTTTCTGGTTCGTCTTGTCACCTGCTGTACAATTCGACATTCTTGCAAGATTTGCATATCCGATAAATCCTCCGGCAACCTGCTCATCTCCATTTGTACTCTGCACAGTGTAACCATCATCAGTTCCTGTAACTGCACAGTCATCAATGTGAGAACCAAAAATGTCCATAACTCCAAGAGCTCCACCAAGTAACTGTCCTGTATTGTCTCCAATAACGTCTATCTTGTCTGCCTTAACTACTCCGCTCTTTCCAGAATAGCCAACAAATCCTCCGACACTATTTAAACCTCTTACATTACTTAATTCTGTTACTTTACTGTTTTTCACAGAACCATTTAGCAATGAGCCGCCAAAACCTCCGGCTGTTCCACTATAGATAACCTGATTGTTCTGTCCGGATTTTATCGCTATGTTTGCGCTGACACTTAAGCCAGCATCCTTACTTCCACTTACAGTTCCGTAATATACATAACTTCTAAACGCATCCAGCACATCGGTTCTTCCAAGCTTTAATAATTTATCAAGAAGCGAGGTCTCATTTCCTGCACTGATATTGGCAACTCCAGCTACGTCAGCAACACCGAAGCATCCTCCGGCATATTCACCTGCGACTACGGAACGAATATTCTGTACAGAGACTCCTGCCTCTTCCGTATCTTTCTTACCTAGTACAGTTCCTTCCAGATTTCCGGCAAATCCTCCGGCTGCTTTTGCATAAGAAGTGTTATTACTTCCACTCGCATAAGCACCATTTACGATGATTCCCCAGTCATCCCAGGATTCCACATCCGCATAACGGATAGTTGCGACTGTGGCATTTAATACTTTTATCAAATCTGCCGGTGTACTTAACAGTTTATTCAGAAGCTGACTGAGTAATCCTTCTCCTGCAGTAGGATCCACTGTTGCTACACTTCCTGGTCTGGAGCTTCCGACAAATCCTCCGACATAACTTCTTCCGTCAACTCGTCTCAGCTTTGCGACCTTGCAGCGTGCATCATTTTCGCCCCAGATCTGTCCTCCGATCAGTTTTCCTACATAACCTCCGGCATAACCACAGGCGTCCTTATCCTCAACACCATTTGACTCAACACTAAGGCCACTTTGATATCCTTCTACTGAAGATCCCTTGATTACCGGAACAAATACATCCAGTACTTTCAGCATCTGTCCCAGATGAAGGTCAAGTCCCAGAATATTTACACCACCTAGATCTGCTGCTCCGCCGTTTATCATTTCTCCTGCAAAACCGCCGGCGCATCGAAGCCCTTTAATTGTCTTCGCCTGATAAGCCTGTCCATTTGTAATAGTTCCGGTCTGCATTGATCCGACATAGCCACCGGCTGCTCCGCCATTTGCCAGTTTTGTCTCATCTCGGTAATTGACTCTTCCTGCTACAACATTGTATCCGTAAGCATACTTTCCGATGATTGCATCCAGTTCAGCCTGATTACTTACTGTTCCATGCTCCGCAAGATCACTTCCGTAACCACCCTTTTTTCCGACAAACTCCACCCATTTATTCCAGGTTTCATAATCCATCAAGGCAAGTGGTCCGTAAACTGCCGTATTTTCTTCTGTTGGATAAACAACGCTAAGTGCTCCCAGGATGTTATCTACCTTTACCAATCCCCATAATAAGGACAGGTTTCCGGTACTTGCCGTATCGGCTGACTCCATAAATCCTGTGAAACCACCTGCGATTTCTTTTCCGTATACTGATCGGATCCGGACTGCTTTGCAGACACTTGTTGGTCTAGTATAAGCTTTCCCTTTCCAATTCTTTGTATTGTTTCCCCAGATATGACCGCCTTCATTATGCCCTGCATAACCTCCGGCCATACCTCGTTGTACTTGTGTTGTTGAATCCGAATCCGCACGAACTGCACCACCACAAGGAACACAAGTCGTAGAGCTGTTTCTGATTGTCGGCACAAAGTCCTCCGCCAGTGATGCCAATGTATCTGACACATCAACAAGACCACCTAAGATACCAGTATCGCCAAGTACATTTGCCACATTTCCGGGTTCAAGATCTCCCACGTAACCACCGGCTGTAATCTGACCGATGATATAGGAAAAGTTATTTGCGTTGGAATCCTGAATGTGTCCACCGGAAATCTTTCCGGCAAAACCACCTGCATCACCAAGTATGTCATTTGCCGATGCATCAGATGCTTTATTTTTCCAGGTCGCTTTTACTGCAAAACCTCCAACATTTCCTGTAACATCAGAATGTTCTATTGTAGAAACAACAACATTCAATGCATCCAGCACATGATTGATTTCTATCGAGTTGCCAAGTACACCCAAACCTTTTCCAACGGAAGCTGCAGAACCGATATCCATATATCCGATATATCCACCTGCATATCTGGCACCAGTTACTGCATATGTGCTTTCATTTTCATCATAGTATGTTGGTGCTTCATCTGCTTCCAGATCCTTCGGTTCCTTTACAGTAGTGTGCTTCAGACTCGTAACATCACAGTAGCTTACCTGAACACCACTTCCATATCCGATAAATCCTCCGGCACTTCCGGAATGACTGTCCTCTGACTTCGTCTTGTTGGCAGTAACAGTAAATCCGTTGTCTGACTTGACTCCGGCATACTGCACATATGGAATGTAGGCATTGATCAGATTAAGCAGATCTCCAACATTTATATTCAGACCTTTGATTCCTCCGAGAATGCTGATTCCACCTCCAGCATCTGCCAATGCTCCGGAGTAAACATTTCCACCAAAGCCTCCGGCATAAGACTGCCCGTTTACATGATCCAGATTATATACAGAATAATAGTTACCTTCTCCTGCACCCTGGTTGTTAACCGTTCCACTCTGGAAGTTTCCGGCAAAACCGCCTGCTGTATCTGCAGTAACTCCGCCTTTATCAACATAAGTAACCGTGCACTCTGTATAAGAAGGAAGCAAGTACGTGACAGCACCTAACAACTTATTTGCATTTAACAAAGCTTTGACATCCGCTTCACCAGCTACATCTGCAAGACCTCCAGTCTGTGAAGAACCTACAAATCCTCCGGCAAAACCGTCTTTATCATTTGCAGTTACTTCTTTTAATTTTTTCACATCTGACTTAATGATTTCACAGCTGTTACTCTTTCCGATGAAACCACCGGCTGTATAATCCACTACTTCGCCGTTGGAATTTGTACCTGTTGCTTGTACAGTCATGCCTCCTGTGATGCCATTTACATGAGCTTCGTTGATTTTAACTCTGACACCTTCTGCCACAGAAAGCAGATTTTCAACTTTCAGCAAGTTGTTCAGTCCTAACAGATTCAAAGTCAGCCCGTTTCCACCTGCCAGATCTCCCGGACCTGCACAACCGATAAAACCACCTACTCTGTTTTTTGCTGTAACAGATTTTACCTGATTCAATGTTACAGTATCCACATCTCCACCGACAGCTTCACCAATCGCTCCGCCGGCGTAGTTTTCTTTTGCTTCTACTGTATATCCATCATTTACTCCCGTCACTGTTACATGATGCACAGTAAATCCAAGGAAGTTTCCGATTCCAAGCGTATTATTTAAAAGTCCTGTGACATTTGCTGTTGTTACACTTCCGGCAATACCTCCGGCACGATTTTCACCTGCCGTAACTGTTTTTAATCCTGTAAGCACATTATCTCTTTGTGCTACGCTACTTGCATCTACTCCACCATGTTTCCAATAAGGAAGTTTATTTAGATACTCTGTACTGGATTCTGCAATATAGACGCCATCACCGCCACCAAGAATCCCACCGGAATAGCTCTTACCAGCCTCAACTGAAACTGATGAACAATCCATGTTACATCCCAAGATTGCTGATGGTGCAATTCCTACAAGTGACAAGAGCATACCTGCTTTTTCCGGATCACTCGACAAAAGACCTGTCAACAAGTCTTTCACTGTTGTTAAAAGGCTTGCATCCTTGACTTCTTTATTTCCAAGGTTTGTAATCCATCCAACTGTTGAAATACCACTCACACCACCGGCATAACTTCCGCTTGCTTTAACTGCAATGCTTCCGCTCGCTCCGCAATTGACTGCATAGCTGTTTGTCTGTGCTCCTACAATACCACCTTGATAATTTTCACCAGATACTGAGACATTACATCCTGTCAGATTGCAATTTAACAAGATACTCTGTGGCTGCATTACTCGAATAAGTTCATCACTTAACAAACCTCGGATTTCTGCATCTCTGCTGATTCCTGCAAATCCTCCGCCGTATTCTTTTGCCGTTACAGAATAACTACTGTTTTTCACGGAGCAGTCAAAGATTCTTGTTCCTACCTGCTGTCCTACGAAACCACCGGCATAATCTTTATCCGCAGCTCCGATAGTTCCTGCCAGATTCTCTACATGACAGTTTTTGATATTTACATTTTTATATCCAGTAGGAATTAAACTACCAATCGGCAATGCATTGTCCAGAAGAATTGTAATCAAATCTCCAAGTCCAAGTCCCGGAATTGCATTTAACAATGATGATAATGCATCCACCGTTACTCCAAGAGCTTTTGACAATCCGTCATACTGTGTCACACCTTCTGTATACCCGACAAATCCACCAGTGCGATCATTAATATTCGAAACACTGACTGTTCCTGTCACATCACAGTTTTCAATGGAAACATCGCCCACTAGCCTTCCGGCAAATGCACCTGTTGCATAAATCGTCGGATCCTTTGCTCTTGCATTTAAAAGTGCTGATAATGTATCTTTTAAATTCAGGTTTACGTTTCCAAATGTTAAAACTTCTACTAATAAATCAACTACACCACCTACAAGCCATCCAAGTCCTGATGTGAGTCCACTTATTAT
>OHAG01002555.1_pt1 | contig 9904 bp, 6 predicted proteins | sample 1577081 | NCBI WGS metagenome assembly OHAG01 (sample SAMEA3541513, study PRJEB24748) | human gut metagenome | biome: human gut; feature: human-associated habitat; material: faeces | place: China | collected 2012
CGTCCATAAACAGCGGCATGTGGTACTTATGGCAGACAGCGGACAGCGCTTCCAGCTCTGCCTTGGTGTACAGGGTGCCGTACTCCGACGGGTGGGAGATGTACACCATGCCCGGGAACACGAGGTGGTCCATATTTCCATCGGCATAGAAGGTCCTGCACCAGTCCTCAACAGTCCCGGCATCCAGCTTGCCGTTGGTGTGCGGCAGGCCGATGACCTTGTGGCCCGTGAACTCGATGGCACCGGCCTCGTGAGCGGCCACATGGCCGGTGGATGCGGCCAGCACACCCTCCCAGCGGCGCAGCATCGATGCAATGACGATGGCGTTGCTCTGGGTGCCGCCCGAAATGAACCAGACATCGGCATCCGGTGCGCCGCACGCCGCGCGGATCTTCTCCCGCGCACTGGCGCAATAGGGATCGGTGCCGTAACCGGAGACCTTTTCAAAGTTGGTCTCCACCAGCTTCTGTAAGATCGCCGGATGCGCACCCTCGCAGTAATCGTTTTCAAAATACAGCATATACTTTCCCTCGCTCTGCATTTGCATTCAAGATAAACCTATTATCTGCTTTTTGCGCAGGGTTGTCAATGTGGAACCCCCGCATAGGCGGGGAAAAGTGCTCGGCGTTGAACTTCATGCCCCGGCGAATGGGATCACCCCCGCGTGGGCGGGGAAAAGCCCATTCCGGCCAACGGCGGCAAGAACATTGAGGGATCACCCCCGCATAGGCGGGGAAAAGTCGGCCTCGATGGCGGCCTGAGTGAAGCTGTTGGGATCACCCCCGCGCAGGCGGGGAAAAGTCTCAGGAAGGCTTACAGGGGCAAACTACGCTAGGATCACCCCCGCATGGGCGGGGAAAAGAACAAGGAGCTGGAGGGCGTATGGCTGCCCATGGGATCACCCCCGCGTAGGCGGGGAAAAGTGGTTCATTGCGCTGCTGTTCGAGCCTTGCGAGGGATCACCCCCCGCGTGGGCGGGGAAAAGCCTTTTCTGTTTTGCGGCGGCAGTTCCGATTCAGGATCACCCCCGCATAGGCGGGGAAAAGTTCGGCGCATACGCGAAAATCTGGAACGAGTGGGGATCACCCCCGCGTGGGCGGGGAAAAGCTGGCAGTCCGGCAACAGGCTCTGTTTCACCTGGGATCACCCCCGCATGGGCGGGGAAAAGCTCACCAGCGGCGTGTTCAGCTCCGCTGAGGACGGATCACCCCCGCATGGGCGGGGAAAAGAGCTTTTCAATCTCCTCCACGTACTGCGCCACAGGATCACCCCCGCGCAGGCAGGGAAAAGCAAACTGGCACTGTGTACGCCGTCCTGCCCTACGGATCACCCCTGCGCAGGCGGGGAAAAGAACAAGGAGCTGGAGGGCGTATGGCTGCCCATGGGATCACCCCCGCGTGGGCGGGGAAAAGTTCTTTACCGTGTTCCAGAGGTTGTTCCAGTAAGGATCACCCCCGCACAGGCGGGGAAAAGGCGGCAGTCGTCGCATTGTTTGCGCCCAGATAGGGATCACCCCCGCGCAGGCGGGGAAAAGTTTTCCTCACTGACCTTGTTCGGGTTGTAGTCAGGATCACCCCCGCACAGGCGGGGAAAAGATCTGGGCTGCAAGGTTGGCAGTCGCCAGCCGGGGATCACCCCCGCGTGGGCGGGGAAAAGACGATTTTGCTCAAAAACTCATCTCCTTACAGCGGATCACCCCCGCGTGGGCGAGGAAAAGAAGGATGGTTTTAATATGAGAATCGTGCATCTGGGATCACCCCCGCGTGGGCGGGGAAAAGGGAAGCGTATGAATTGCCAATTGCAGTTATACGGGATCACCCCCGCGTGGGCGGGGAAAAGGCAGTTGCCATCATGGCGTGATACTCGTGAATGGGATCACCCCCGCGTGGGCGGGGAAAAGCCCGGCATCTCAGCCATGGTCTCCTCCCCTGTGGATGATGGTCATCAGGCCAAGGCCATAGGCCTTGCCCCGGCCAACGCCCTCGCACAGCAGGGCCTTGAAGGCCTCCGGGTCCGTCACCTGCAGAATGCCCTCGTAGGTCACAGCCAGCAGGGTAACGGGCCGGGTGCCGTTTTTCTTGAAGTGATAGGTCTGCTTCCGGGTCACTGCGAAGGCCCCCTCCGAGACGGCAAAGCCGTGCTTTGCGGCCTGCGCCCACAGCCACTCCTCCTGCTCCACCTCGAGATAGCAGGGTTTCAGGGTTCCCCGGGCCGTATGGTCGGCAGAGTCTTTTTTGCTGCGGGTGGGGTTGGCAGTCAGGCGGAACTGCCAGCAGCTGCCTGCTGTCACCCGTTCCAGCAGCGGGTCATAGGGCCGGGTCTCCGGGGGCGCACCGGTGCCGAACTGCGCACACAGGGCGGTCAGGTCCGGCCGTTCCTCACTGAGCAGGAGCAGGTACAGTTTTTCTCCCAGCTGATCCAGCCGCCACAGCCTGCGGCGGCGCGCACCGGGAAAAGCGTTTTCCACCGCACCATGGAATTTCTGGGGCGAGATCAGCGCCACCATGGTCTCACGGCGGGTCGGGTCAAGTTCTGCGCGGGATAGATACATGATTCCTCACCTCAATTCTGCCATTGCGTCATGTTCGGTCGCGCCGGGCATTTCCGGCGGGTTTGTGTTCCACTCCCGCACTGGGCGGAAGCCGTACTGCCGGTGGATGGGGCTGAACGACACCGCCAGATCACGCCGGGGCACGGCAGCAGCATCCGCCGGGTCCGCGTCTGCCACGATGTGCAAGGGGGCCCCATTCCTCTGTTTCACCAGCAGCGGTTCTGCCCGCAGGGTATCCAGCAGTTTCCCGGCCCGGATACCAAGGAAGAGCGGCAGGGTGGGCGGGCAGGAACGCCGCCCCAGATACAGCGGGTAGACCGGATGTTTCAGGGCCGTTTCCAGCTCCTGTAGCAGGGCGGTGTCCTCGCTTTCCAGCCCCACCAGAAAGACCGCATCCTGCAGGTAATGGCGGTAGGTCACATAGGGAGCCTTGCCTTTTTTTCGATCCTCTTCCCGGTTGGCGGTGTGGAAATCCACCAGCAGGCTGCCCTCCCGGTCAGCACGGACGGCAAAGTGCAGGCCGTTCAGCCGGGCAAGACCTGCGGCATCGTCCCGGCGCAGACCCAGTGCCGCCGCCAACAGGCCAATGACACCGCTTTTGGTGGGTTCCCGGTTCGTTTTGCGGGTCTCAAATTTGGAATCCGCACCCCACGATTGCAGGGGCGCGGCCAGCCGAAGCAACAGCGTTGCCATGGTCACACCTCATTTCCGGGCAGCTTCTCCTTTACGGCACGTTCCAGCGCGGTGAGCATCTGGTTCAGGGGCATGGCCGGGGCCAGCTCGTCCAGCCCGATGCCTACAGCAAAGCTCTTGGCCGGAGCATCCGCATAGCAGGCATACACCTGCTGCGCATACTGCTTCAGCGCCGTCTTGGAGGGTTCCGCATAGCCCTCGGGGCTCTTGCGCACCGGCTTTTCAAAGGCACCGCAGAGGTTCACAGGCTGATCCTCCCGCAGGGTGACATAGACAGCATCCGGCAGAGTGCGGTTGGCAAAGCTGTTCTGCTTTCCGGTGGGCATGGAGCGGATGAAGGCTTCGCCGAACACCCGGACAGCCTGGGCTGCCTTTTCAGCCCCCAGCAGGTGCGTCAGTTCCACCATGTTGACGGTGGCATAGCGATACAGGGTGGAAGAGTTGTACTCCACCGTGCCCAGATGGCCCGCACCTGCCGAATCTTCCGGGGCACAGTCATCCACGGCGGTGAAGTAATCAAACTCGTTCTGTACGGCATGGGTGGAGATGCTGTGGGCCACCTGAGCGGCGGCATCGTAATTCAGGGAAGGATCGCTGGCGACCATCCGGCCAAACAGAGCCATATCCACCGAAGGGTTCTCCTTCAGGGCCTTTTTGTAGTCATCCTTCTCCTCGCAGTCCTCGGCGGCCAGCCGGGCCAGCGCCCGGGCCTGGGCCGTGCTCAAAAAGAGCAGGGCGGCGTTGTTGTCATCTTTCAGCTTGATGCCTGCATTTTCCAGTGCCTTTTTTGCATCCTTTTTCAGTCTGGCATCGTCCAGTTCAGGAGCCAGTGCGGCCAGTTCCCCGACCACAAGGTCAGTTGCTTTCAGGGTACGTTTTCCGGTCTCGACCATGTCGGCCATTTCTTCGGCAAACATTTTGCGGATCGCGTGCTTCCACGCCTGAGAGGATACCCGGGCGCGGGTGGCACCGCCATAGACAGCCGTCTTGGGGCTGCCGGTATCGTCGCGGTTCACACAGCTGGGCGGCACCGTTTGCAGCACATGAAAATCAACATACAGACGCTTTGTATCCATTTCAATTCTCCTTTTCTTCGGTTTCAGGTGTGTCGGCATTCATCTGGTAAAGGTCCCGGCCCCACTGCAGGCGGACATTGGCTGCCTGATCCGGGAGCTGGAACCGGTACAGCTCCACAGCCAGCCGGGGGTAATCCAGTTTCAGCTTCGGTTCATTTCCCCGGAACAGCTGCACCATCCCCCGGAGGTAGTGGGACACCTCGGGCATGGAATCCGCTGTGGCCAGTGCGTTGAACCGGCGCAGGACGCTGCTCTCGGTCCAGTCCTGCGCGGCAGCTGCGGAATTCTGGGCCAGCAGGCGCACCGCCCTGCCCAGCGTGCAGCCCTTTTCATTCATGGAAACGTTCTCTTCTCCCTGCTGGTGCAGGGCGTAGAGAGTCAGGGCAAGGTAGACCGCCCACTCGGCTTCCGATGGTTCCCGACACTCTCCTGCCGCCGTTTCCCTGCCCCAGAGCTCTTTGGGCAGTTCCTGCAGGAAGCTGCCCCACAGCGCCGGCAGGTCGCCGGGCTGATGCCCAACGCCCCGGCGCAGCTCTGCCAGCCGGGCACGCCGCTGGGGTTTGGGCAGGCTCCACAGCCTGCTCAGCTGTCCGGCCACATAATCATGGATTGCATCCGTTATCATGCTGTTCCTCCTTCTTTCTTCGGGTAGAGCTTCCGCAGATTGTACAGGAAGCTATTGTAGGCCTTGGGGGCCGTATACAGAACGGTTTTCTTTTCGTCCTTTTTACCGCCTGTTTTCACCTCGACCCTATGGCCCACAAAGGCGGCATTTCCGGCCCGCTCCACCATCTGGCGGCCCAGCTCTGCGGCCAGTTTGCGGGCTTTCTCCTGCCATTCATCGGCTTTTTCGTCCAGCTTGTCCGTTTCGGGATCAATGCTTTGCAGCCAAAGCCGGAACGGCTGGTCGATGGTAAAGTAGAACTGGGTGCGGGCGGATTCCGCGGTCGTATCGTTCTTATCTCCCGCCGCAAGGGAGAGCTCCCACGCAAGGCGGCCGACGCATTGCGCGGCCTGCTCGCAGTTTTCCACCTCATCCTCTACTCGAGATTGCCATGCACGGCCCAATTCATTTAGCAAAGCCAGTTCCATAGAAAGCTGATCCGTATAACAGTCTGTCATGGAGTTGCTCATCTTGCCATATTCCACACCAAGCGCACATATCTGCAAATGCTCTTTTCTGCTCAGTATCTTCTCGTTTTGCAGTAAGGTATTCCACCAGATCACTCCGGGAACATGGCTATCGATTCCAGTCAGAGCCGAAAACTCTCGCCAAAGTTGTTTGCTCATACTATGCACACGCGGGTAATAGTATCGTGGGTTATTTTTGCTCTCTTCTTTTTTATTCCAGAGCGTCATCGGTTCGGCAAATGCATTCGTTGAATCAAAGAAATCTCCACCAAGCACAGTACAACCTGTCACCCAGCCTTCCTGACGCTTCAGCAAAATTCTTCGGTATTGCATCGTCATCAGTCCAGCAAAGTTATCCGGGCAGGGTACTTCTGTGCGTTCCTCTGTCCGGGCTGCATCCAGCTCCCAACAGGGAGCATCCTCTTCCCAGAGCTTTCCACCGTCCCGCAAGAACATCAGATTTCGCATCAGAGTATCAAACAGGTTTGCACCTTTTACATAGACAACGCCCAGTCTGCCCAGCCAGCCCGGCCCCATAGAAGGCAGCGTTCTATCCTTTGCCTTTTTCTTTGCCGCAGTATCGTCGTAATTATTCAAAAAAACAAGCCATCTTGCCGCCTGTGGATAGGTCAGCCGCTCTTTCGCTTCGCCTGAATAGGCAGAAAACAAGCTGTCCTTATTTTCGCTTTCAAAGATTTCACCGTTCAATTTTTTGGCCCGGAATGGGCTTCCGATCTTCGCTTCCGGCACCTGCCAGAAGGGGCGTTCCGGGTGGAAAAGCCAGAAGCGGTCCCGCCACTGCTCCAGATAGGCCCGGATGGGCGCTTCCGGAAAATGCCTCAGCCGGTACAGCTCCTCCCAGCGGGTCAGGGCATTGTCCGTTTCCTCAAAGGGGGCCGGCGTACCGTTTCCATCCACCCGGGAAAACACCGTGTGCAGAACCGCCAGCAGCAGCCGCAGCATGGCGGCATCCTGCGTGGGCAGTTCTCCGGCCAGGTCGCGGTATTCGTGGGCGTGCAGCAGGGCATCCGGCAGAGAAACTTCCTGCACGGTATAGTCCTGCCCGCGCACCCGCACCCAGCGTTCCTCCAGCAAATTATACTCAATTTGCTTCATTCTCTTCCTCCTTCCGGTAGGTCAGACCGTTTTCACGGTCGTATTGCAGCACCTGCCCGGCAAGCTGTGCGGTCAGGTGGTCATCCAGCAGTAAGATCAGTTCTCCCCGCAGCAGCGGCGACTGCTGCCACAGCCCGAACACGTCCCGGTTCCGGGCTTCCAGTGCGTCGATGGTCTGTTCCACCGACCACCGTTTGCTGAAATATCCGGGCAGGCGCAGCTTCTGCCGTGCAATTTGAAGCGCCATCTCCGGCTGAGGCGGCTTGTCCGTGGGCACGCAGGCACCGGGCTGCCCCATTTCATCGGGCAGGAAGCGGACATTTCCCGCCGCATCCCGCATCAGCACCAGCACGTCAATGGAAGGGTCGCCGTCACGCACCGCCGCGCGGGCACCGTTGTCACTGACAGCACCCACATCATCCATCCAATTGTCCAGCGTATTCCGGGAAGGGCGCTTTCTGTGCTCTTCTGGCGGCAGGATGGTAAAAGTCTTCGCCTTGCCCATTTTGATTTGCTGGGCCTTTTCGTACTCCGCCCGGGCCGCAGTGCTCTGCGGGCTGGCGGGCAGAGGGTCGGGCTCCCAGCCATAGACATCCTGCACCAGCGGGGCAATGTCATGGGGCAGGGTGATGGCGGTGGGCAGGAACTTGCGGGTGCGCCAGAGCAGCCATTCCCCGTAAACCGCCTTGCTGCCCTCGTCGAAGTCCTCCGTCCCAGTGTCCAGCACGGCACAGCGGGCCTGCGCCACCGGCCGGGGATGGGTGCGGTTCTCGTGGCGGTGCAGCCGTCCGATACGCTGTAAGAGCAGGTCCATGGGGCAGAGCTCTGTGACCAGAAAATCCAGATCGATATCAAGGGATTGCTCGAGCACCTGCGTGCCCACCACAATGAGCTTATCCCGCTGTTCCGGGGTGGAGTGCTTGCCGATGCGCTTCATCAACGCCTCTTCTTTGGCGGCACGGTCGGGCATAAGGAACTGAGCGTGGAATACCACCACCTCAAACTCCGGCAGTTCTGCCCGCAGACGGGCCGCAATGGCCTGCGCTTTTTTCACGGTATTGACAATCACGCCCGCACAGCCGCCCTCCCGCAAGGCACTGCGCAGAGTGTCGGTCAGCTGTTCCTCGGTCAGCGGGAATGTCTCCACTCTGCGTGGTTCGGTTTCCAGTGGGATAGTCGTCTGCTCCACCTGTTTGCCGTCCGTCCAGGTCAGCAGCGGATAGCCCCGGCAGGTCTGCCATAAGCCGTCCGGGGCGGTTCTTCCATTCAGGTAGGCCCTGACCAGCTCGACCCGGCGCTTGGCGGGCAGGGTAGCTGAAAGCAGGATCACCGGCACCTTGTACCGGCCCAGCCAGGTCAGCGCCCGGTCAAGATAGCAGTTCATATAGGCATCGTAGGCGTGGCACTCGTCAATGACCACCACCTTGCCCGCAAGACCAAGGTGGCGCAGCATCACATGTTTTTGCTGTAACGCCGCCATCAGCAGCTGATCCACCGTGCCGATGACAAAATCAGCCAGCAGTCCCTGCTTATTGCCCCGGAACCACTGATGCACCATCACCCGGCTCTCCGGGTCAGCATCGGGGTCTGCTTCCAGATCCTCCTCCACCCACACCGTGTCCTGCTGCAATCGGAGGTAGGCCTCGTTCAGTTCGGCCATGCCGTGGGCCAGCTTGATGGAGTGCTCCAACCCATCCGGCTGCTTTTCAGCCCATGCCAGCAGCCGCCCAAAGATGCCGTTGGCGGTGGCCTGGGTGGGCAGACCAAAGAAGATGCCGCCCTCACCACCGTGCTTGGCTAAAATCTCTGCCGCACCCAGCGCAGCTTCCGTCTTGCCCACGCCCATCTGTGCTTCCAGAATGAACATCCCCGGTTCCTGGGCCTGGCTGACAGCTTCCAGCATGGCCCGCTGGACTTCGTTGGGCGGAAAGCCGAACCGTTCCGCAAACGCCCCCGGTTCCGTCACATCCGACTGCACCTCCCACGGAGAGGTCAGGTCCAGCGCTTCCCACGCCCGATTGACACGGGCGGGATACAAGGTATCGCTGCCCACCTCTTCCACAGGGATGAGCGGAAAGTATCGGGTATTGCTGGCGACCCAGTCCGCCATGATGAGCAGACCGGTCAGCAGGATCTCAGCCGGGATGGTCAGCTGCGGCAGCTCCTCCGCACTGGAAAAGCCGCTTTCCTGCAAGGCGTAGTCAAACAGTTCCCGCCAGCAGCTCTCCCAGAATTCCTGTTCCCCCTCGGGCCAATAGTTGGATTCCCAGCTGCCTCTTTCGTTCTTATCCCCCAGCTGGTCAAGCACATTCTTCCCGGTTTGTGGCTTGCCGTGGTGTGCGCCTGCTACCGATGCAAGCCCGTTGGGGCATTTCAGCCACCGCAAGATGGCCTCACTCGCCAGCGCGTGACGTGAATACTTGCGGTTCTGTTCCCGGTAACTGAGCGTTGTGTATTTTTCCAGGTGCTGTCCGGGCTCCGGCAAATGCGCCATCATTGGCCCCTGGAAAGCCGCGGATATCTTCCCCAGGTCGTGAACCCACCCCAGAAAGCAGGCGGTCTGTGTCAGCAGATCCTCGTCCAGCTCGATATGCTGACGGACGCTTTCCGGCAGCCACTTCTGCACCAGATACACCATAATACCCGCCGTATCCCGCAGATGCATCCAGAGCGGCAGCCAGAAACCGCTGTTCACCGGGTCTGTTTTGCCTGCAAACAGCCGTACCTCGTAAGAAAGCGTTCGTCGTCTCATCCTGTTCCACCTCCACTGCCGTCAGGAAAATCGCTTTTTCCGCATCATCGGGGTTCCTCTGAGGATAGAATAGCACACAAAAAGTCCAATAAAGCGGATGTTTGCTGCTTTTTTCAGTGTTTTTTTCAGTTTTTTTGATGTTTGCCGTTTTCCGGCTATTACCCCCGCAAGGCGGGGAAAGTGTTGCTCCCTATCAAGCATTCGGAGCACATCCGCTGATGCAGATCACAGAGGTATTACATATCATGCATTGTTTTAAATCTCTGTACACCAATATTACACCTTTTTTCCCAACTTTACAAGCGGATCCTTCAGATTCAGCAAATGACACAAAAACCGCCCCGGCTTCCTGTTACGGAAACCGGGGCGGTTCGATTGCGTTACTTGTGCTTTTTCAAGCGCTCACGCAAAACCTTGCGGGGGTTCTTGATCGCAGCCTGGGCGGGTGCCAAAATTACAGAGTGTTCGCAACAGTGATCTGCCGTTTCTTTAACACGCTGTATCACCAAAGAACGGCTTCACCGTACTAAGAGAAACTCCGTTACGCTTTGCTTTTTCCCGTTCATAAGTCACACGGGTAACTTC
>OHAG01002560.1_pt1 | contig 9894 bp, 12 predicted proteins | sample 1577081 | NCBI WGS metagenome assembly OHAG01 (sample SAMEA3541513, study PRJEB24748) | human gut metagenome | biome: human gut; feature: human-associated habitat; material: faeces | place: China | collected 2012
ATAAAATACAAGATAATTCTGCTGCTGTTTCTATTCTTTTAGGCCTATTTATAGTGCCATATCCGGTATTAAATCCACTTTCCAAAAGCTCTCTAGTAGGAATATGAAGACAATTAATTGTTAAATTATATGAATCTAGCGTAAATACCGTAGCTTTCGCTATACTTTAACTCTATTATTTACTTAATAGACGGACTAGAGCACATCTTTACCATACTTCTTGTAAGCTTAGGTAGTTGCCATATGCTCGTTGAAGGTTTATTTATAAAAATGATTATCATATATATCAAACTTTCTTTGTAAATATATCGTAGACTTATCATACATTAAATCAAAAATAATTTTTGTTTTTCTATTTCCGCCGATTTGTACATAAAATATTCCTCTACTTGGATGTATGTTTATCTTGCCAACATACTCTTCTAAAAACATACAAAAACCATTTAAAAAGGCATTTGTTCCTAACATCTGAAATCTTGCTTGAGGAACATTAAACTGTGACATAATATTAATGGTTCCATCGCCATCAAAATATCCTCTTATAAAGCTCCACATCAACCCTTTTGGAACTTGCTCATATGTTGGAAATAGTAACTCTTTTGTTTTATTTGGATAACATCCTTTATCTATTAAGTCATCATACATCTTTTTGCTACCTACAATTATTCTTGCATGACCTGATTCTGTATCATTATATATTTTTACTGGATATGTTGAATTAATTGCTTCTTTAAACTTTAATACATGTTCATAATCATATAATGCCTGATCTATTTTAATAGTATAATAATTACCCTTCCTTGCTACACATCCATCTGCATATAAAAAACCTAGCCAATAAGCTTTTTCTTCAGTATCTATTATTTCAAAATAATCATCATTAACTTTAAATTTTTTATTTCTTATTGCTATTTTTCTTATATTATACTCGTCTCTTAGTTTTTTATAGCTTCTTGCTCCATTAATTCCTTATATGTTAAATTTGAATTAATCATATCATCAACTATTCTCAATTTCTCTTCTTCTGTATAATCCTTATAATATTTAGCCATAGAATTAATTCCTTTCACAGCCTAATTACTATACTATTTTGTCAAGTTATAAGGATTAAATACATGATAATACATTTTAATATAAATACTTCCCTGCTGATTACCCATTGTTTATTACTTTTAGCATTTTATTAGCTGATTCATTTCTAATAAAACTTTTTTTCAGCATGAGCTATCCAATTAATTTTTTCTGCTTTCGCAACTTTCACGCTTAATATTACTATTTACGTTGTAGTTTAATTGGCTTTAGGGCGTTCCAGCAAAAAGACAACTTATTTCTCCACATTATTTCTAATATAGACGACCCATTTGATCATGAAAATAAAGCTCACCATTTTCATGAGCTTTTGCTAAATGCTTAGGCATATTGGCTAAATTATGCCACTTATTTGATTCTGATGCTATTCTTAAAAGCTTTGATGAAAAGTTATTGCCTACATTGGCATTGTCTCTATCAGTTTCCACGCCAATTCTATTAATGGCTTTCATTAAATCAGATTTTGTATCTCTCACTCGTGTCCTATCCATCCTATAGATAGAATAAGCTCTTTGAATTTCATTGTACCCTTCATCCATCAAGGTCTTTTCAATTAAATTTTGAATTTCTTCCACAGTTATACTTGATTTTTCAGTTTTAAGTATGGATTTATATACGTTTTCCGTTATATTTATGATTTCATTGTGGTCTAATTCTTTTGAAACTTCCTTGCTGGCTTTTCTTATTGCATTACTTATTTTATCCTTATTAAATACTACTTCCCTTCCATCTCTCTTCACTACATATAGCACATCTTTTCCCTCCTATACACAATATATGGTATACATTATACTTCTATGCTTTTTTGTTTTCAAATCAAAAAAAATTTTTAATATATGATATTATCCCCTATTTTTCCTTAAAAATTGTTTACATATTAATAACTCCTTATTTCATATAAAAGTCTCTATTGAAATTTTTACTTAATATATATTAATTGAACTATATCAGTATTGATAATATTTATACTTATCAGTATTGATAACCATGTGGTTTATGCTATAATATAATTAATAATTAGGTTAGGAGGATTACAATGCAAAAAATTGCTATAATAACTGATAGTGCATCTGACATCCCATTAGAGATTGTAAAAGAAAAGAACATTAATTTATTGCCCCTTAGAATAATCTACTCTCATGGAGATTACCAAGATAAATTAGACATTACACCAGAAGAAATATATTTAAATTTAGATAAAGAAATTCCTAAAACATCACTTCCAAGTGCACAAACTATGGAAGATATTCTTAGCAAATTAGAATCGGAAGGCTATACTCATGTTATTGCCATATGTCTTTCAGGAGGTCTTTCTGGAACATGTAATTCATTAAGATTAATGTTAGAAGATCACCCAAAGCTAACATCATATGTATATGACACTAAAATTCTTGCTTATCCTGAAGGAGAAGTTGTCTTAGAAGCAGTTAAACTTGTTGAAGCTGGTAAAAGCTTTGAAGAAATAGTTGAAGCACTACCTAAAATAAGAGAAAGAATAACTGGATTCTATACTGTTAATACTTTAGAATACTTACAAAAAGGTGGTAGAATTGGTAAGGTTGCAGGTACAATTGGCGAATTATTAAACTTAAAGCCTATAATTACTACTGATGATACAGGAGTTTACTATACTATATGTAAAGCCAGAGGAAGAAAACAAGCACTTTCAAAAATGACTGAGCTTCTAAAAGAAAAGCTTGCTTTAGGAAAATGTGAAGTTACAGTATTAGAATGTGCTTGTAAAGAAGAAGCAACAAAATATATGGAACAACTTGCAAAGTTACCAAATGTAGAAAATATAAAACTAAATGTTCTTAGTCCAGCATTGGGAGTGCACGGCGGTCCAGGACTATTAGGACTTTCTGTAAAGCTTGTAGAGTAAACCTTATGGATGATTTTAAAAATATCGATGATATAAAGGCAGAAGAAAAAAGGCTCTATGAAGAATATAAAGCAAAGGTTGCTGAATTAAAAAAGATTCAAAAAGAAAAAGAAGCTGTAGGTCAAGTTTTTACCAAAGGCCTGCTTCCAATCTATGTTTTATTTATTCTTCATTTAGGCCCATCCAATGGCAATGATATTTCTAATAAAATATCTAAAAGAACTTCTAATCTTTGGGCTCCAAGTACTGGAGGAATTTATCCACTTTTAAAAAAGCTTGAAAAGGACGGACTGGTAATTGGCAAGTGGGATGATCCTAAGAAGAAGTTCCAAAAGATTTACTACCTTACAGATTTAGGGGAAAAAGAGTTTCAACATAGAAGACATCTACTAAAACCAAGGATTGAAGAATCATTAAAAGTATTTCAAATGGTTTATAAAGATCTATATCTATAAATATACAAGTAAGAATAGCCTTACTTGTATATTTTTTTTTATTTTACATATACTAAGTAAAATTATTAAGGTGGTGTAGTGATGAAAGGTTTAATACTAGATTATAACCATTCTGAAGCTTTCATTTTATTAGAAGATGATTCAGTAAGCACAGTTCCAATAAACTCTTTGCCTACATTATTACCTATAGGAAGTAATATTAATTTATCTACTTTAAATAACTGTAATAATCTAAAATATCATCCTCTACATAAATCTGAAGACTTTTTTTAATAATATAAAACTTTTTTTATAAAGCAAAAAAGATGCCTTAAGCATCTTTTTTATTCTACTACTATTGCATTAACTGGACAGCTTGCTTCTGCGTCTTTAGCTTCATCTTCTACTTCTGAAGGTACCTCATCAACATAAGCAGCTGCTTTTCCATCATCCTCTAACACAAACACAGCTTCACATATAGATGGACATAATCCACAACCTATACATGTATCTTTATCAACATGAGCTTTCATATAAATCATCCTTTCCTCATACTTATAATGATATTATTTACTAATTCACTAAAAATATGTATTAAAAATTCATTACCAATTTGATGGTTTTACATTTGGCTCACTAATTGAAATATTCCATTTCTTATACTCATATTGTGCCACTACATAATAAATCTCTTCTGTATTTTCTCTCTTATTATTTACTGTTATAGCAGTCTTATAAACTAATGTGTCATATCCTCTATTCTTGATAGTGATAACTACATCATAACCTGCCGTAGTGGTTTGAACTAATTCTACATTAGAAATTATCTTATCTGCCTCTGAAATAAAATTCTTTAAATCATTAGAAAAAATGTATTTTAAACAGTCTGCATCGCCTTTTATATTTATACCTATTTTATAATCCTTATCCTTTAAGGAAGGTTCAATCTTTTCTATAACTTCTAATATTGGTCTATAATAAATATAATTAAATTCTTTAGGCTTTCTAATAAAAGATAAGTTTTGTATGATAACTTCATCTATTCTATTAGAAACTGTATAAACATCAGTATCACTATAGAAATTACCGCTGTCACTACCTACCACATAATAGAATTGTTTAACTTCATCTCCTAAATCAAACTCAAATATATAATCTGGATCTAAGCTTGATTTTTTATCGCTTTTTTGTGCTTTACAAAGTAAGTTATACATTGTATTTTTTGCTGACCCTTCAGTAACAATAAACTTAAATCCTAAATCTCTAGTACTTTGAATACTTATTTGTTCTAAATTTTTAGAATCTAAGTACTCAAAATATTCTGTCTTCCATCCTAATTTCTTTTCTATATTTTCTACTACACTACAACCAGAAAATGTAGTTATTATATCTATTAATACTACAGTTAAGCAGCTAAGCTTAATATTTTTTAACATTTCATCTCTCCTTCCAATACTTTTTATTCAAATAATTAGGAGGAGATAAGCCTCCTCCTAATTATAAAAATTATAATACTTTCTGTTATCATTGGCAATTTAAATATTTACATGGCCTCATTATTTATGAACTCACTAATTAATATAAGTACAATCATTCTACTTTATTGCATAGGAACTACAACTGTAGAATTCTTAAAGTCATAGAACATTAGCCAGCAACCTATGTCTGTATCTGAATCCTTAGCAACCCATGTGACAAATCCTGTTCTTCCATCATATGGTTGTTCATCTTTATCCTTCTTTCCAGGAATAGCATAAATTATATATTTTAAATTCCCTTTAGAATCACATTTATATCCTAATTTAAAATAATTATACTTTTTAATATAAGGATAATAATTAAGCATTGGATAATAAACTAATGTATATTTATTATAATTAGACATATTACACATTTCATATAAATCATGTACAGGAACCTTGTACCACTTGCAATATTTAAGTTCATCATAACCTTCATCTTCTTCAAAGCCCTCTGCAATAGCTTCAAAATACTCACCAATAGTTCCTCTTATCTTGTTAGTTCTTGGATTAAATTCTTTGTTTTCTTCTATAAACTCTTCATAGTCTTCAAATTTACCTCTAAGATTTTCTTTTGGATACTGAATTTCCATATTTTCTTCTATAGTGGCCTGTAACTTAACCTCTTCTGCCTGATCTTTTCTATCTTCCTTTACTTCCTCTATTGGTTCTTTACTATTTTCCTCAACCTTGATTTCTTCATTCACTACTTCTTTTATTTCTTCCCTATCGTCACATTTATCCTTCTTATCTTTTTTATCATGTTTCTTCTCTTCTTTATAATGCATTTTCTTTTGCAGTTCTTTATCACCTTTAGCTTTTATTACTTTATAATTTTTCCAGTCCTCACAAGGCTGTTGTCCATTTAAAAATCCGCACATAATAAAAATTGGAACGCCATCTTTATATTTACCTATGGCTGCTCCAGAGATCTTATCCAAAGAAAGCTCTATTCCAGCTATGTTATCAACATTATATTCTTTAGTATAATCTGCTTTTCCAGCAATGCTTACATCTAACTTACCTAAATCTACTATTTGCTTGTTATCTTTCTTATCACATATAAGCATCATATTGTATTTATCTTCATCTTTTCTGAGGTTTTGAGCATAAAAAGATATTTTACATATATCTCCCTTTGCTTCAATCTTTGCATACCCTGACAGTGATTTATCATTTGCACTAGCATATCCACGTTCATCTTCCTGCAAAATAATGAAGTTTCTATATAGCCTGCTATTACTAGCCATTCTCTTAAAACCTCCAAGTTAAAATAATTCCCTATATTATATGCTTACTATAAACAGATATGTTCTCAATACTAGAAAATTAAAGCTACACTAATTTGTTAAGAATTAAGAATGAAAAATTAAAAATGAAAAATTGAGGAGGAAATTCCTTAGGGAATTTCTAAAATTTTAACTAATAAAAATAATAGGCTATGACAAAGTATCGTCATAGCCTATTATTTTTATTTCATTCTGCTATATATAGCATCTGCTAATGCTGCAAATTCTTCTATAGATAAAGTTTCCCCTCTTCTCTTAATATCAATATTTGCTTCATCAAATGCTTCTTCTAATTTTTCTTTAGATAATCCTATATTTTTAACACCATTCCATAATGTCTTTCTTCTCATATTAAATGAATTTCTAATAATATCAAAGAATAGTTTTTCATTTTGTACTTCTACTCTTGGATTATCTAACTTTTCTAATCTTATTACAATAGAATCAACCTTTGGTCTTGGTATGAAACAAGCTGGAGGTACTTTTCTTACTATTTCAGTATCACAATAATATTGAACTAGTAAAGATAATGCACCATAATCCTTATTACCTGGCTCTGCTGCCATTCTTTCTGCTACTTCCTTTTGAATCATTATAGTTAATGATTTAAAGTTATACTTTTCCTTAAGAAGCTTTACTATAATAGGAGTAGTTACATAGTAAGGAAGGTTTGCAACTAGCTTAACACTTTGCTCATCCCCTATTATTTCATTAAAATCAACTTTTAAAGCATCATTATGTATTAATGTAAAGTTTGGATTATCTCCTAACTCTTGACTTAATATAGGAATTAAATCATTATCTAGCTCTATGGCAACAACTCTTTTAGCTGTATTTAATAATTGTGCTGTTAACGTTCCAACTCCTGGACCTATTTCAATAACTAAATCATCCTTGCATACTTCCGCTCCACTTACTATATCTCTTGGAACTGAATCATCAATTAAAAAGTTTTGACCTAAACTTTTTGAAAACTTAAAATTATATTTCTTTACCAGCTCTGCTGTCTTTATGTTCTTTATGTCCATATTATTTTCCCTCTTCAATTTGTTTTTCTACTTTATTTATAGCTTTAATAAATTCTTCTTTAGTAATGCCATAATTATTTAATCTTGAAAGCATTTGACTAGCATTACCATAACCTAAGCCTAATTCCTTGCCTAATTTCATTCTTCTTTCTTTAGAACGTGCATCTCCATTTAATTTAAAATAAAACATATCTTGTGCATCAAATGTAGGCTCTCTATCTTCCTCTGATACCTTTGCTCTTTCTAAGGCTTCTCTAATTACTTCTGGCGATGCATTTTCAACACCTATATCATCACCTTTAATTCCATCCTCTTGTGCTATATAAGCATGTTTTATACCTTTTACACGTTTAGATATTATACTTCTTATTTTTTCTCCTGCAAAATCAGGATCTGTTAAAACTATAACACCTTTTCTCTTTTGAGCTTCCTTAATTCTTTCAATGACTTTTGCATTAATTCCAAAACCACCTACAGCAATAAGCTCTGCATCTACAGCTTGTTTTACAGCCGTAATATCATCTCGTCCTTCCACTACAATAACTTCTTTAATCAAAGCATATTCCCCTTTTCCTTATATCTCTTCTATTAATGTATCCCTATCTATCAATTATGTCAAACCCTTTTGTTAAATGATGAACTTAGGTAATGATGAATGGTGAGTGATGAATGATGAATTGTGGAATAAACTCCTTTAAGGGAGTTTAGAAATATATAATTAGAAACTCTTTGAGTTTCATCATTAATTCATAATTCATAATTCTCAATTCATAATTAAAAAAAGATGGTCTTTGACCATCTTTTTTTCCTACCATTCTCCAGGGTAAGCTATAATATAAACTGGTACGTTATATTGTCTTCCCCAATTAATAGCATCACTATTTGAGTTAACATATACATCGATAATGTTACCTTGAATAGCTCCACCAGTATCTGCTGCTATAGCTTTTCCATAGCCATCAACATATACTAAAGATCCTAACGGTATTACACTTGGATCTACTGAAATTGTACTTATCCCACTTGGGTTATATGTTGGCACTGAACCTGTTGCTGTCAAGCCTCCACCTGTATATGCTGTAGCTTGGCAATATACAACATCTTTATATGTTCCTGTTTCTCCACTTCTGCTTGCATATAGTTTAGCTGTTCCCTGTACTACTATTTCAGTAACTGCTTCCTTTAATACCTTAGAACTTACTTGTTCTCTTGAAACCTCTTTGCCATTCTTTTTTGTAACTTTATAAGTGACTTCTACTTGACCTTCTTCACCTGATTGTTTTACCTTTGTAGTATTAACTTCCATAGTATTGTCTTCTTCTGTTAAAGTATCATATGCAATGGTATTAGTTGATACCTCATTTAATACTTCTACATCTACCAATTGAATTGACAGGTTGTCCTTAATTTTTGTATCAAGACTAGGGATAACCTCATCCTCATCTTTATCAAATTCAATGTTTTCAGCTTTAAGTTTTTCTATTTCAGCTTCAAGCATATCACCAATAGTTGGCTCTGCCGTCACTATTGATATTGTCTTATCCTTTGATACTATTTCTACGTTAACCGCTTTTCTTACCTCTATTACTTCGTCTTTAACTAATTTCTTTCCTAAAGCTGGTTCAACCTTATCCTTGGAGCCTAACTTAACTCCTGCTTGCTTTAGCACACCTTTAATAGTCCTTTTATATGTGACAAATGTTTGTTCATTTCCATCTACGTTTATTGTTACAGTTTTTCTTGCATTAGCTACTACACATATTGACATAACACTTATAACGAAAAGTGGTGCAGTAATTGCTAATATTTTTTTTGCCTTAGGACCATTAGAAAAATTGTTTTTAAGGTATTCCTTACATTTTTCCATCATCTTTTTCAACCTCCTTTGGCAAGAGTGTCTTTTGAATTATATTATAGAATCTAAGTTTTTGTCAAATTCACCCTCTTACCGCTTAATAAACTGTTAATAAAATGCACTGCGTCATAAAAAAATTAATAATGAAAATGATAACTTGTACACAGTTTATAAGTTAGTTCACCAAATAAAATTGGAATTTTTTGTAATACCTTTCTTCTATTTTACTTTATTTGGAATATCCAATCAAGTTATTAAAATTACTATTTACAGCCATATTCACTTCTTTTGGGTCAATTTCCTTTATTTTAGAAATTTGTTCTATTATATGTTCAATATAATCTGATTTATTTCTTTTTCCTCTATATGGTGTAGGTGCCATATAAGGACAATCAGTTTCAACCAATAATCTATCTAATGGTATAGCTTCAACTACTTCACATATCTTTCTTGCATTCTTAAATGTAACAACCCCTGTGATTCCAATATAATAACCAAGCTTTACACATTCTTTTGCAAATTCAACACTACCTGAAAAACAATGAACTACTCCTCTAACATTAGGAAAACTCTTCATAATTTCTAATGTGTCTGCATGTGCATCTCTATCATGAATAACTACAGGAAGATTTAATTCTTCTGCCAACTTCATTTGTTCTCTAAATACGAATTTTTGAATTTCTCTATCTGGATTTTCATCCCAATAATAATCTAAGCCAATTTCTCCAATGGCTAATATCTTTTTATTTGCTTTAACCTTAGCAATAATATCATTTCTAACTTCTTCACTATAATCA